>Ga0164293_10004538_pt1 | contig 11885 bp, 10 predicted proteins | sample GEODES118metaG_FD_111487 | JGI IMG/M metagenome (GOLD analysis project Ga0164293, IMG submission 111487) | Eutrophic lake water microbial communities from Lake Mendota, Wisconsin, USA - GEODES118 metaG | ecosystem: Environmental > Aquatic > Freshwater > Lake | place: USA: Lake Mendota... | reverse complement strand
CGATGTGCAGGCCAAACGGCTGCTGGTGGATGAGATGAGCGCCAGCGAAGCGGTGGCCATGCTCACGGCCCGGCTGCCTGGGCCCCCACCAGACCCGGCCCCCTTCCAGGCCCTGGCCCAGGCGCTGGGGGAATGGCACCTGCTGCTGCGGCTGGCGGCCAGCGCCATGGCCGCATTGGTCGAATTGGGCAGCAGCAGCGTGGCTGAGGCCCTGGCATCCATCAGGGGTCGATCTGGCTGAGGGGGGCGTCACCAGCTGGGATCGCGACTTGAGAGTCATGTGGTTGAACTAGTGAGAGCACTACAACCCAGGCGTAGAACTCAGAGCACCTGCTGCCTGCATCGGCCTGAAATAGTGTGGATTAGCAGACCAGCAGGAAATACCTTCAAAAGGGATGGTAAGATATAAACGTGCCTTGTCGACTAAAGAAACCTTTACCACTGCTTGCATCTATTGTGAATCCCAAAACTGGTGAATCAAACGATTCAATACCAAACCCAGATGAGGACCAGTCTTCAAATGATCTTGAAGATTTATATCAAAAATATAAAAACAAAGTCATTCCACCCGCTATTAATGCTATAATTAATCAAGAACTAGAAGCCCAGTCAAAGCGAAGTATTTCGAGAAATATTATTGAAAATCTATTTGTCAGCACAGATGAATTATATGGCAGAGTTAACGTTACTGACGAAATCATAAAGCGAGCTGCACCTTTGGCTTCGCTTACAAATGTGTCAATTGTGGTTGATACTATTACTATATCTTTGGTTGGTTTTTTTATGTTTGGGGGCTACATCCCAGGCATTATCGGAGGGACTGTCCTTTTCTTTGGATTTCAAATTGCGTCAACGGCATGTGCAAAAGGCTTTGTTAGTGGGGGGCGCTGGAATGATGAATTTATATTAAAAAAAGGTCGCTATAATCCTAATTGGATTGCTGGTATTGGATTAATTGGACTTAATATTCTTGGCAGCATAGGAGGAGGAATTGCAACTGGCCTGTTAATTGACAATAAAGGTATCGACGCAGCCAAAAGCTATGCAAAATATATTTTATTGCCAGAAGCTAGAAGTTTAAAGCTAAGAGAAATTGCTAATGCAAAGAAAAAATTTGATAATGATGATAAGGCCTTTAAAGATGCAAATACAAAAATACGTTCCGGGGAAAACAGAAATCTTGATACTCTTAGAATTACAGGACATTACGTTAGCGGTAAGACACCTTTTATGGCGTACGGCAGCTTGCCATACGAAGATCAACCACTTGAAGTCAAAGCTTTAACCTCACGCAATGAAGTTACCGCTAGAGAAAAAGAGTTAGAAATTTTTGATGCCCAGGTCATTAAAGATGAAATAACTTTTGTGAAAAACAATCTGCCAGAAAAATTTTCAAGTTATTACTATATTGATGAGGCAAAATCGTATAAACTCGAGGCAGAATCATATAAACTCAGAAGTCTTCGTGATGCTCTCAAAGCGACTACAACAAGTTTTAACACTAATTTCTTAGGTGGAAAATGGGATGATATATTTCCTGAGATTTGCGTCTGGGTTTTTTCTATATTAACTTCCTATGCCTCTATTCACTGGTTGATTTATTATGTCAAGACTGCTGACGTCGAAGAAACTTTTAATCCTAGCGATCAATACAAATATAATTGCGTTATCCGCGCTCAATTGGCTGAAGAAATTGAAAATCAGCTATACCGAGATCAAGCAGAAAAAATATGACAAATCTAATCATTGAGACCTATGCTAAGGCGTTGAAGAATGGCATGAGCGCAGGCATAATTATGAATAAGCTATCTTCTCTGCATACTAAATTAAATTTTGTTCAAACAAAGACCGCAAACTTATATATTAAAAATATGCATTCTGGACAGACTGATGTACCAATGCGAAACTTTCTCCTAAATAATTGCGATGACTTCAAGAGGTTACCCCCCGCAGATCCTCGTACTTCACTTCAAAAAAATATTGAACCACTTATACAATCCTTAAAAACTGGGATATATCACAATCCACCAGCATACATAAAAAAAGAAGAAAATATGGAAATCATTCTAAGCAATATTACTATTTCTCAAAAGGCAATATGTGATCTACTAAATAATATAGTCTTGTTGCTGAAAGCACCTGATGAGTTGATCTATAAGTTCGATCAGTATCTTGCACCATTATTTAGGCATGCCTATAATCTAGATTGTAATCTTGCCCTATTGCCTAATTTTTTAGCAACAAGTAAAGGAGTCCCTCGCAGAGATTCAAGATCCTTGGTTGGTAAAATTCAGGTTTTGTTCAACCATATGCCTGAACGAGAACGAGAGAACTTAATGGGGAATCTTAACTATCTCTGCATCACGCTTGAAGCTTATATAGAAGAACCAAGTGTACGGAATTATAGCAAGATTCAGGCAGGTGTAATTGATATTAAGATGAGTGTCTGCCGAATCACCGCAAAGCTAACTGCACAAGTAAGACAAGATTACGACTTTCAGTCAAGATTCCCATTCCCCTTTAATATATAACTTTAGGTATTATTCATGAATTCTCCCTACAATCACATAAATGACAAAGGTTTTTTAAGTAGTATAGAAACAGAAGCTAAATTGACAGAGATGAAAAATGCTGCCGATAAGAATCAACAGAGTATGTTTTGGCAAGCACTATTTTTTTTAATGCCATGCATCAATGCGATAACAATTAATAATATTATTAAAAGTCATCCTTCTATGAATAGATATAAGGTTAGTATGCTAGTACGTAAATGGTATTGCCTGGTGGCAACTCCTTTGTTGGCTTGTTTATTTTGGATACCTTTTTTATACTCTGGTGTAATTATCTATCAACAAATCTCGCCTCAGCATCGGATAAATACTCAAAAAGATAGTACGTCTAACTCTAGTAATCATAATTCTTTTCATGACGTCCTAATTCTACTGGTTATATCTACAGCTTCCTTTGTATTTTGGAGATTACTTTTCCAAACCTTTAACAAAGATTCTATTTCTTATGGAGAAACAATAAACGAAGCTGTTAAGGATTATGCCAGAAAAGGGTCTGAAGACATAAAATCTGACACAGAAGAGATTAAGCAACTTCGTAAAGAGATTAGTTATTACAGATCCAATGGTTTTGCTGATGACTCTCCTGAAATTAGAGATCTCAAAAAACGTCTTCAAAAACTACAAGACAATGAACCCTTAGAGTCCAATCATGTTGTCGACGACAATGATGATTTAAGTGATGGTTATCCTCCCGATTTTCCACTTCCTAAATGAATTATTATTTGCTTTGTTTCCTTCTCTTTATCCAACTTTTAATAACCGTTCACAGGCCTCGATGCCACGCCGCGTACTCTTTGACGATCAAACCCTAAAAAAACTACGATACCTAAATGTATTACAGCACAATACTGGGGGATCTCTCCGCCCCTCCTATTGGGGCTTCAGAGCTGAACTGGCTGGCGATTCCTTTCGCCTCCAGAACGCTGATCCTGATTCAACATTAGAAGATCCAGGTTCTCTGTGCCCAACTCAACACCATGGCGGAAGAGGTTGCGGTACAGGATTTGCCGCACATCGAGCAATTCCTCCAAATCACCCACAAGCATTGGTCGTGGGTTCAACCCGTCGGAGCAGCGAAAAGCCAATGGCCGCCAGCACGGTGGCCAAGCAAGGCCATCCTGACATGGGGCTTGACTTGCTTGCAGACAATCAATCGGGCGGTTGAGGTGTTGGAGCACCACTTGGATTCTTGTCGCCGCTGCAGTACCTCGCTGCTGGGGTAAGGATCCAGGCTTTAGAGGCATCAGGTGATCAAGATCCCGCCAAACACTACGGTGGTGATCGAGAATCGGTTGGGTGCCCATGTTGCGTCACCAGCACCTGCGCGCCGTTGACGTCGGATTTTGAGGCCCAGGGTCACGGGCCCAATCTCAGTGATCTGGTGGGATTGCTGATTGGGTCGTTCCCCTTGAGTTTGAGCAAAGTGCTGCTGCTGGCTCATCATTTGGGTATGGAGATCAACTCCAGGGCATTTTCAGACATGCGCCAACAACTCAGACCCGCACTGGAAGTGGGCACCTAAGAACCCCATCAGCGGCACAGGGGCAGCCAGGGTCTACGTCGATGAAACAGGCACTCCCACCGGCAACCAGGTTTGGGGTAATCCCAAGGGACAGAGAGGCTGGCTGTGGGTGATTGTGACTCAATGGGGTCGTCACAGTCTTTATCCAGGGCTTGAGCTGCTCCGCCGCAGCGGCCAAAGAACTGCTGGATCATGGCTTTGCCGACGTGCGCTACGGGGGCTACAAGCACCTGCCCACCAGCAAACGCCAGCTGTGTTATGCGCGCCTGATTCGCGATCTGACAGCCATCGCCGAGTGGCAAGCCCTCAGCACGGAGATCAGAGCCGAGAAGCTTGCCCTGCACCGGTAGCTGTTTAATGAATCGCAGCAATAAATAAGCGGCGTGATCGTCTGGGCCAACTTGAGGCGATGTTGCCAACCGATGATGGCGGAGGTTCTTGGCTCTAAGGGGTGAAAGACAACGTCATGGGCCAAGACTATGCGCACATGCCATAAGTTGCGCAAACAAAAGGATTCCCTCTGGACGTTTCTGGAGATCCAGGACATTGGACCCACCAACGACGCTGCTAAGATAGGATTGCACTAGGCGGTGTTTCACAGCAAGAACAGCTATGGGCATTTATCGGATTAAGGGGATCTAGGTAGCAATCGTTTGCTCACGGTTTTCACCCCACTCCGGCAACATCGCCGAAGCATCTGGGTGTTTCTGGAGTAGACATAGATTGCCAATCATCATGAAAGGGCAATGCGATCATTCCAGCCTGATCCCCTGGGTCTTAAACCCCTCCGTTTGGCAGCAAAACAGGCTTCGCATGTAACCTGCTTTTCAATAGGAATCAAGCTGGATTTTAATGGCTGGGTTGCTCGCCCTGTGCACACTTACTATGCAACCATCTAAGGATACCTACAATTGGACAATGACAATCACATAGTACCAGTATACGAAGTGGCCCACGAAAAGCTTGCACAACTTTCAAGTGTATTAAAATTTGTGATAACAATTGAGATTCATTTTGACTTTGTATTTTTACTAAAAAAATTTAGCTAACCTTCAAAAATAAAGTTTATATTTTTTATTTTACAAAAAATTCTGTCGAGTAAATGTCTCAGTCCTTCTTTAAATCAGGCTCACTGCCCTCAACACATCAAAAAAATGTGCTTGGCAAACCTAAGAGCATCCCATTCGATCTCAAATTAATATTAGCAAATCCAAATCAATACCCTAGAATTAAGCCCGAAGAAGATAAGATATATTTGGGACAATCTGCCCATGATCCAAATGGAAATCTAAGAGTACCTTTCTGGCTCCCTGTTTCTTTGCTATCTTCCCATTTATTTATCGCTGGTGCTATTGGTTCAGGAAAGACTACCGTGTTATTCAGACTAATTGCTGGTGCCATCAGGTGGTATGGAACTGTTATTGTCTCTGAGGCTAAGGGTGGAATTAACGGGGGCAAAGATGGTGCTGCATTTACGGAGTTAGCGGCATATCTTGAACAAAAAGAACCCAATATTGAGACTTTTCGTTGGCCAGGATCTGATACCTATTTTAATCCCCTAGAAAGCCTTACAAATTCATCAGATCGCCGCGATTTCTTTGCGATGATTTGTCAAGTTATTGTTTTAGAGTACGAGGGTATGAGCGGTGACCTTCTTGCTGTAGTTTACAATGCGGCTACGATCGCGGAGTATATACTAATATTATTGCAGAATTTTTATCCGCAACATGTTACATTAAGAAACTTGGTATTTTATCTGTCTTCTCCTAAGAAAATAGAAGATTGCCTGAAAACTGCAGAAGAGAATATCAATAATTCTTTAAAATCAATGCCTGATAAAGACGACGATTTACAGAATCGATTAAACCTTATACAAAAAATTGATAGTGAACTCCGCCTCGCTAACTTTTTTTATATGGATAGTAAAGAATTGGTCATGACAAGAAGGGGGGTTAAAATATTTCGGGATATGTTAGACCACGAAGATCTGCTTTTCTATACTGAACCGCGGCCTGGCTTAAAAAAACTCAACATTGATGATATTCTCTATCATAAAGCACTAGTAATTATAAGCCAACCTTTATTCAAATCCTCATCTAAAATTGTTGGGCCTTTATTTCTAGACAACTTTCTTAATCGTGTATTACAACTAGGGCCAAATCCAATTCCTAAATATGGTCAAACTAGACAAAAGGTTTTGGTGGTATTGGATGAAACCCATCGGCTGCCAGTTGGCAAGATTGGAGATGCAGGTGATTATCTGCGAGAATTTAATATTGGTTTAGTAGAAGTAGCTCCTACTATATCAAATGACAATAAGAGATGGGAACAAAACAAGCATGTTTATCAGACTTTGCTCAGTTTAAGTCCTGGTGTTCCTGCCCTAACAGAGCTTATGCGTGATCGTTTACCCCAAATTATTCCATCCCCCCACTCCAAAGGGATCGATGATTACAAATTATTACTAGGCCAGGACAATCCTGGCGTAACTTCCCGTTCTATGCAATTATCAGGAAGATTCACAGGTCTACTGCAATCATTTCTTCTTGATGAAAATCGGAGGTTATTTTGGATTGATTTCGAAGATGAGCTCTTAGCCAACATTCAACATTTGCTGAAAAAGTCTCTAAGCGCTGATGCTTCTTCACAAGATAAAAATTTTGTTGATTATGCATTGGGTCTAGATAAATTAAAACTTTTGTAATTTTTTCTTCATTTTTCATTCGGAGGATTGAATTTTGACCAACAAAAGTAAAAGTTTTCATGTTGATTTGTTTGAAGATTTTGTTGTCTTAAAATCTCAGGATTCGCCAAACAATTTTTCTGCTAGTCGCGATGCTGAGCAAATTGATGCCCACAGCGTCACCAAAGATGGAGATATTCAAGAAAATAATATTGATGCTCACAGTGTGACTAATGACGGTGATATCAACGAGATTACTTCTGATAATGTAGATATCACAAACAATACGTTTCACATTGAAAATGTTAATATCAATTCAGAATCCCGTAATGACGCCAATGAAAGCAGTTCCGAACTTGATAACAATAACGTAGTTGATGATTTACCTGAGCCCGACCTTAGTTTTGAATTTGGGGGTTAATGAAAGTTGAATTATCCTAGTTTTAACCTGATTAGGTGGAGAAGCTCTCCAAGCGGCCTTTTTGCTATACTGGTATACATCTATTATGCTTGATTACATGCCGGCAAGTCGGATTTGGTTCTAGTTTTAATTTAATCTTCGTAGCTTTAAGAGCTATATGTAACCGAGCTGTATTGTGAGGCAGTGATATACCATCTAGCGCCAATCAGTATTAGTGTGGGTCAACAAGCCACCATACCAATATGAATCTAAGCAGGGGCTAGCATTTTCAAGCTGTCGAAAAGGAAGTTAAGGAATGACAACTTTCCTGACGAAGGGGCTCTCGAATACCTGCAGCGAAATCTAGATGCCATTGATGCCTTGATCGCTTTTGGGGCAAGGCTTTCAGATCTCAGGACTCATTGGTGACAGAAACTTTTAGTGACTAGCTAACTATACCGCCAGCAAAGCATTTTACCCTACAACAATACGCGTAGCGTACTCGAGCGTATTGTGAACTTGGTTAAGCGACATGAACCACTTATCGCTCTTGGCAAGGCTAGAGCCACTTTGAAATCGGCTCCCTAGCCCGCAGGGTTTCCGCTTGCGGTAGATCATTGCTCCTGTGCGGAACGGTTACGCCTTCCTGTATAGAATTGGCTGGCAACCTTACACTGAATCTGAGGATTTGATTCCACAAGCCATAAAGTATAAACAAGAATACGGTTAATGCCCCGAGAGAATTTACATCAATGTCAAGAATAGAAACCCCTGCACAAGAGTCAACATACGGCTAAGAGGCAAAAGATTAGGGAGGGCTCCGAAATATACGGAGATCAATGAGAACCAGAAGCGGCAGCTCAATGAAGACTAACGCAGGCGAGTGGAAGTTGAGGGTATGTTTGGCTCAGGGAAGCGGAAGTATTCGCTCAGGCTGATCATGGCTCGACTTGCGAAAGGTGCAGAAACCTCAATCTCGATGGCAGTTCTGGTAATATTTGCCGTATAGATCCGGAGTCTTCTCCGCCTCTTTTTTGCTTTTTCTCTGCTTGGTTTTACGCATCGACGACGCCCTTATCCTCATGGATAGTGCTTATGCAGATTTAGCTGCTTGTTACAAACGGACTAATGATCACTGCATAGTCAAGCTAACTCGTTCTCTATCGCCTGGCGCTTAGCTTTAATCAAGCTGCCTGGCAGGTTGCTTTATTCAGTGACCCCCAAGTAAGACGACAGTAACTGAGTGACTTAGGTTGTCGCTTTATCAGAAATATACCAATATGGCATAAGAAATTCAAAAATTAATTGCCAACCTGTAAAATGCGCCGTGGTAAAATTTAGATAAGTTTCATTGCTGCAGAATATTGGTATGCAAAACCCAGCGGCGCATCAGCTCCACCGTGAAGCCGTAGCGCTGAGCGTCGGGAAGGCGCAGCACCACATCGTGGGCAGTCAGGGTGCTTAGGGCTTCCTTGGCCGCATCTTCTGAGAGCCCGGTCTCGGCGATCAGTTGCTGGAGGTCTTTACTCTCGTGGGCCAGGGCCTTGAGAATTACCTGCTGGCCGAGGGGGGCATCAGCCGCAAGCTTCCAGATGGCCTTGCAATAAGGCGAGCTATCCTGAAAAAAGTCGGGTGAGTCAATCACAGCCCATAAGTCATCCAGGCTGATGGGCCGCTCTGGGTCCTGGCCGAGTTCAAACACCTGGCGGTTGAAGCGGGTCACCAGGTTTTGGCCGATCAATTGCACGAGATAGGGCTGGCCATTACTCAGGCGCACCACCTCCTCAATGGTGTCTGCTGTGTAGTTAAGGGGGAAATCTTCGGAGGGTTGACAGAGCAAAAGCCGCGTGGCGGCAGGCGAAAGGAAGCTGACTTTGCGTGGCTTGATGCTGGCAAAGAGTGGATGCCAATAGTCGTGGCATTTATCCTCCAAGGAGTAAAGCCCGGCAAGTACAAGCACAAACCAGTCGGTGGATTGGATCACGCTGCGCAGATAGGTCGTCAACGATGCGTCGATGCGGCCTTCCGCCATGGCCTTTTCCAGTAGCTCGTATTCGTCGATCGCCACGATGAAGCGATGCTGGACCATCAAGGGGGCAACGGTTTTAAGCCAGTCGCTGAAGGTGCGGTTGGGGTTGGCCTCAAACGTTTCCTGATTCGGTACGGCAGGAGATTTGAGACCGTTGGCGGGCAGGTGGTCGCGCATCTCCAGGGCCAGGGCATGCAGCAGCTCACCGGTGCTGCATACCGTGCCGATTTGCTGAAGGTTGAAGTCAACCACCCGATTGTAGGTCGAATCTAGGCGAGCGGGCAGGTTTTTGAGGATGGAGGATTTGCCCATGCGGCGATGGCCGTAGAGCACCACGGAATCCACCTGACCTTGCGACAACCAAAGTTCCTCCAACTCCCGTAGGATGTCATCGCGACCTACAAACAATCGCCCTGTCACCGGGTTTCCCGCCACGTAGGGGTTTGCCACCGGGTTTCCCCCCACGTAGGGATTAGCCACCGGTTTACTCACCACCTGCTTACCAAGACGGCCGCTGGCTCCGCTTACCAGACTGCGCCAGCGCTGCAGGATCGATTGCAGCAGGATCTGTTCCGGCGACCAGACTTCTTGTTTGATGAACACGCGGAGTTCTTCCAATGCTTCAATCGCCCGGCCCAGGGCGGCCAGTTGATTGACGCGGCTGGAGGCCACCTCATATACGGCAATGTCTTGGCGGATGCTTGCGAAGCGCCCCAGGGCCTCGATCACAGGCGGGCGGATGGCCACTTCCATGTCGGGCAGACCCTCAAACCAGGCCTTGCCGTTGACGAGTTCCAGCAAGGATGAGGCCCGCAGGCAGGAGGCCATGCAGCTGAAGCTGCGCTGGAGTTCCTCACCGCCAGGATAGGCCAACAAACTTTGGAGAAGAGGGTGAAACTCGTCAGGATCAATTTCCTTAGGCAATAAGTCTATCGGCAACATATCGTCTGCCTGAGAGACGTTTTGTGCACCCTCGCTGGAGGCAATACCACTGACCAAGTGATGAAGCAGCCGAGCAAGATCGACAAGTGGTGATTTGATCTTGATTCTCAGTGGTTGGGTAAGAAACCATACCCATCCATCCCCGATTGGGCCAACGTCTGCCAACTCATTGAGATAGATCTGCAAAACGGACGGCATTATTGGCCACTCTTTTCCGTCTAACGGGACGATGGCATAGGCGTCAAGCTCCTTGATTTGAAAAAGGCGGTAGAGAAAGTGGATAGGTGCGGCACCATCGTGTAAGCGGAGGATGAGGGCCCGCTGCGCCACCCAGCGTTGAAAGGGATTGACAGCAAGTTGAGCGAATCGTCGCAAGCCCTCGTCTTCTCCTCGCCGCCAGGCCTGGGCAATCGCCACCTCGATTTGCAAAAAAGGCAGCACCGCCAATTCATCCCACCAGATTGGATGCAAGCCTCGCCAGGGGGCTCTAAGCAACCCCCCGCCCTGTAATATGTAGATAGGCAATCGTAAACTGCTGAACAGAACAATACTGCCGACCACCACAAGGTACAACTTTAGGGTCGATGCTTTTACGTAAACTGCCAAGATCCAATGGAGCATAACTACGGCCACTTGTGCAGCAATTCCAAAACGATTAGCAAACAAAAAAGCTACCCCAACGGCCGGAAATATTATTAGCGTAGATGAAATCGGAGAAGACCATTCCATTGCCTCAAAACCTACCCGGACGACTACCGGGAAAGCCATCATGAAGGACACACCTACGACCATTGATGATGTCATAAATACTGCTCCAGCACCGATCAACGCAAAAAGGGCAAGCATATAAAACCTCGCTTCGAGCCATCTGGAAAAATCAAACAACACCTTGTCTGGAACCACACCCCAGTTCATCGATTTTGCCAGATGATATATGTGAAAAAGCATCATTGATGAATGGAGTGCTTCCCAGAACAAAACCGTTGAACCCGACGCCACAACAATCAAATTGCGATACGAAGGCTGCGCAAATACAGCGCCAATTTCCTTGCCTGATATACTCCGATACAGCTCCGGATCAGCCTGGTAGAGATAACACTGAAGTGCCGTTGGCCGAAAGAAAATCCAGTAAAGAACTAAAAAATAATGGCGCCAATTGAATGGATTAAGACACTTAGGCAGCTTGCCTGGATAGGTGGGAAAGGTGGGCATGGTCAGCAAATACCGGTGCGCTGGCGATAGAGCTCTGCGGCGGCGGCTTGCAGCCTGGCGGGATGGCCCTTGGTTTGCTGATGGAGCCGTTCGCCATCCGCCAAATTGAACTGAATCGCGTTTCCCTTAAGTCGCTGTCGCAAAAACTCTTGTGTGATGGCCAATGAAAAGGGGGGCACCGGCAATGTGTGGCACAGGTCAGCCAGGGGAGATGTGACGAGGGGATTGTCATCAAAAAGGCTTTCCAGCGGCGAGCGACTGGCAATCGCCAAGGTGAGGGGGGTTTCTGAGCCGTTGGCCAACCAGCGCAATTGCGTGCGGGCCTCACCGGGAAAGCTGTGCGGATTGACCATCTTTTCAATTTCATCGAGGCAGACCACATAGCGCTGGCCGCGTTGGCGTAAGGCACGCCCGAGCCGCCAGCCCTGAAGGGTTTGGGGCAACGCCAAAACTTCGCAAAGAGCCTCAAAAAACTCGTTTTCATTTCCAATTCCCTGCATGTCGAGCAAACCGAACTGCTCGGGCGG
>Ga0164293_10004537_pt1 | contig 11885 bp, 20 predicted proteins | sample GEODES118metaG_FD_111487 | JGI IMG/M metagenome (GOLD analysis project Ga0164293, IMG submission 111487) | Eutrophic lake water microbial communities from Lake Mendota, Wisconsin, USA - GEODES118 metaG | ecosystem: Environmental > Aquatic > Freshwater > Lake | place: USA: Lake Mendota... | reverse complement strand
GACTGCGGGTTCGTAGTTCGTCTTGAATCCCTTGCGTCGGACATTCGCATGAAGTGTCTCGCGAGAGAGATTGGTTACACCTACCAGTCGTGTCTTGTAGTTCATGAGAACAACTCTACGTGCCTCCATCGTCCACTCACCGGCTGTCATGGCGGTGGGACACGTTGTTGTCACGTGATTCTGAAGATAGGAAACCACATCACGATCATACTTTTCATCCAGAACGCCGGTGATATGAAACACGCCGTTCTGAAAGATCTTGACCGTAATCTCCTTGGAGAGGAGTGTGCCATCGCCGTCGGACATGAGCACCAACGTTATGCTATTGTGGCCGAATCCAGTGGTGCGGCGAACAACCGGCTCAACCTTGCGGTGGCGGATGCGGTCCTTCTTTGACTCCCCACGACGGAGAACACCTTGCTTCTCAATCTTGATGATCTTGTCTGTCAGCGGAAGCTCATGTACTAGCTTGTCCGTATCCAACTTGACGCCTGTCGTATACAGCACTACCATTGTTGTCAGAGTTGGTTGGTCCATTGAGTCCGTCAGTGTAAATGGTTCTAATTTCGTTTTTCCAACTTTGACTCAAAGCCACCGGAAAGGCAGTTACCAATGAACAATCAAACTTACGAATGACCCTGCGCAACAGGACTTCTTCTCTAGGATTCAGCATCCATCCGTCTAGGAATCCGAACCAGACATGAACATCCTTCTGATGCTCAAAGACCGAGAGCGCTTCCTCCGCAAGACTGTCAAGCAACGTGAATGAAAAATCAATGCAATGCCTCGGAGGCGTGATTCTATACGTATAGACGTCTAGCATTATGTATATCAGGCTGTTGTTTGTGTAGACGCGTTACGTAGAGGTGTGGATACGCGTGCCAACCTTGTCCTTCAGAGCTGTCTGCTGGGCCACCGTCAGAGTACAGTTACATCCACGGGAGAACACCGGAGGCTCACCGCAGACCTGGCAACACGCAGCCGTTGAATAGCCACGCGCAAACGCATTCTTGGAGGCCTGGATCAGCGACAACTGAGCGTTCGCTGCGAGCTTGTCGTTGAACTCCGGTACAACCGTAGACGAATAGCACACAGGCTGGATCTGAGACGTCTTTGCGTTGACCGGCCTGGCAGACTGTGCGACGGCTTGGCCAGCCGTAAACTCGTTATAGACAGCCGTATCCTGAACGGTGTGAGCTTTTGCGTAGTAAGACTTCACCTGCGTGGAAGGACCGTTCAGCACCATCACTCCCGCCGAAGCAGGTGTCTTGGAATCCTGAACACCCGAGGCTGCCAGCCGCTTTACGATCTCCGTCTGATGTCCAGCGTCAAGATGGGGTCGCGTATCTTGGACTTTCGGCAGCCTCTGCTTCATGCGACCAAGGTATTCGCTATACGAAGACATTTACTCTTTACAAGCAAACAAAAACCATGGAGGGTCTCCGTATTCGTATTCCGAACAATCGGGCCTGTTCCAGTTATGGTTGTTTTGAGATGACACATTCAATCATGTGTCGCTATTGTACTATGATCTTAGCTCCCGGGGTGGGTCAAGAAATGTCGGCGGCAACACTCCCTCGTCAAACCAAGGTCGTCCATTGCCCGCCCCTCCGCCGTCTTTTTAGTAGTCGTTGACAGGTAGACCAACGAATCGTTTTCGGGTCGCCCATCCTCTACCCGGTTTCCCTTGACAAACTCAATATACTTCTTCCACTTGCCAGCGATGGGAAGATTACATGTGTAGCAGCGAATAGGAATTGGGAAGTCCATTGTAGCGTCTCTTATTATCCTGCCGTGCTTCCGTTTTTCCTAGGGTAAACACAATGAAAGGTCGCACAATTGTCCTTCTCGGTCTCGGCGTAATCCTGCTGCTAGTTGTATTGGCGATGGCGCGGCCCGCTTCCATGGGTCTTCAGGCTCGCGTTCAGTCAGATCTTGCGAATGAGCGGAAACGCTTCCTCCCCGAGAACAGCGTTGACATTGCTCAGGCAATGAAGCTAATCACATTTGATGAGCCCAACCTCCTGGCGCCTCCCACATCCCAACCGCCGCTCCTCTTATACCCGCCTTCGTCAGAGACATTAGAACGTCTCTCAGGCCTATAACAATGACGAACCTCAAACAGTGGATTCTTAGCTTTCTAGTTCTCGTCGCGTTGTTCCAGGCAGGTCTCGGAGGTCTCCGCGACATGTTTGGAATTGGGGTCTTTGGCATGTCCGCCCAACATGGGTGGCACGATGCAATTATTTTGCTATTGCTCGCGATTCTTGTCGCTATCATCATGAAGTAGGCTACCACGCGCACTCCATCTCCTGAGCACTCCAGTACTCGGAAACACCGTTCGGCATTGTCCGGCGGATCAGAAAGGGAAGTTTGCGCTGCTCAATCTCCCTCTTCGCCACATTCCAGATGAACATAGGATCACTCGTCTTTAATCCTTCCAGAGAGGCCAGCGGTTTCGCGCCCTCTGCAAGTTGTTGGGCACGTGTTGCTACGAGGGATGTATACTCATATTTCGTAAAGTATTCTCGTGTGACCCGAGGCTGCTTGATCGCATCCGACACCTCAGTGCGAAAGATCGGCTTTACTTGCTCCATTGTTACTGACTAGGTTTCTTTGTGTGAAAATCTTCCGTTTTACATAAATGCCCTATACACCGGACGCCTCGTCTGTTACTCGTTTTCGTCGGGCAGAGGCCACTATCGTCGCAGACCCGGTAAAAAAGTCCAGGACCTTTGAGGCGGTGACCAAGGCAGGCTATCAGTCCGCTATCCTCCGTGCGTCGGATGTAGGTAGCGAGATGTACTTCGGCCAGTCAGTCTTACAAATTCCCGAGTGGAAGTCGCCGCAGTTCAACGGAAGGTTTTTCGTGAAGTAAAGTAATGCCAACTCTCTCTGCGTCCGACTATACCCAGTATCTGAAGTTCAAGGCTGCGTCGCAGGCTGCCATTCAGCCGGCAATCCAGACACGTGACAACGTCACCCTAAACCGGAGCGTGATGAACGCAAATATTCTTACGTCGCAGGCATCGCTGGTTGCGAACCCTACCGTGTCTGTTTTGGTTGGAAACGCTCGCGTGCGACCGGTTCAGCCTAGCAAGACAAACAACCCCAACACACTCTCTACATTATCGTGGGGCTCTCCTACGGCCTCTTCCAAGTTCCAGCAGCCCGGTGGTCTTCCTGCGAGCGGGAGGGTAAGCACATACACTCGTCTACCACAGATCGTCTAAGGGCCGCGCGCGAGCTGCTTCCAGGTTGTCTCGCAGACTGCGCACTGGTAGAGCCATGATACATTCACGGGATCCAATTTGATACCCACAATATTTGACTCGTACCCGATCGTGGGGCACTTCTCATTGTGACAGACCATGTTGCTAAACCGCGGCAGGGTCGGATCATACTTTAGATACGGATTGATAGAATACTGAACTGACGTATCCTGCTGTAAGTCGTGCTCGTAGACAACAGGATTCGCCTTCGTAACCTCCTCCTCAAACGGACAACTGCGGCACTTGAGGTATGCCTTGCTCTCACGCTCCTCAATGTGATAGAGAAAGTTATTACACTGCGCACAGAACTTCATGATAGGATTCTCTTGTTTGTTTCTACCACATTCCTTTTGAAAACCGGAACCGTGCGTTCAAAACGAAACTGTCCGGGGAAAGTAATCGGCCACTACTAATACAGGATGCCCCCTACACCCCTTGACCGTTTCTTAGATGGATCTCCCGACGGGAAGACCGAGAAGGACCGTGAGGGCCGTAAGGTGATTGATTCTGGCAAGCCCTTTACTCTCTGGTCGTTTGAGAACAGGCAGAAGTGGTATGTTGACTCCGACGATCTTCCGACATTCTACAAGCTTTACATTGAGGATCTAGAGAACTGCGTTCCGCGATACTTTACGGAGAAGTGTACGCCCATCGGGCAGCTTCGTGTAGATCTAGACTTCAAGTATGAAGGTCGCGTGGAAAGCCATCGCCATACACGCGACCAGGTCGTTGCCTTTGTGTCAGCCTACATGGCAGAGGTAAAGCGATATGTAGAAGTTCCTGAGTGTGTGTCTGTCTACGTTCTGGAGAAGGACTACCCGACCTATGACGCCTCCAAGAAGATCTCCAGCTCTGGCATCCACGTCCAGGTTCCCGAGATCAAGACCAAGGCATCCGTTGAGCAGGCAATTCGCCGTTCACTGATCCGCCGTATGGAGGAGTTCTTCCCGGCACTTGGATTCACCAAGACCTGGGAGGATGTGTATGACAAGCAACCGCTGTCGCACAGCAACAACTGGCCGCTTCTCGGTTCCAAGAAGCCCGACGGTCTTCCGTACAAGATCAAGTATATCCTTGACTGGGAGGCAGAGACAGGTGACATCGGCGTTGATACGACGGCGCCTCGTGTCTCACTTGATACGATCAAACTGATGTCTGTCCGTTCTGCGGCGAACGACGAGACGGGCATGACTGAGTATGGAAAGCAAAATACGCATCAGACTCCTGAGCGCGAGGTGCTGACCGGTGCGCAGCGTGTCGTTGCGGATGTTCCGCGGGGTCGTCAGACTCAGCGCGGCGATCAGGGTTCTCGCGGCGGGAGCCCAGGTCGCATCATCGTGCCTCCTCTTACGCAGGAGCTGCGTGAGTACTACGAGGGCCACGTGAACAACCTTGCTGCCTTCCGATACAACGAGTATGCGGAGTGGGTGACTGTGGGTCAGTGCCTGAAGAATCTCCACCCCGATCTCAATGATCTGTGGCATGACTTCAGCTCCAAGGGCAATGGTTACAATCCGGCCGATGCGGAGAACAAGTGGAATTCGTTCGGTTATCGCATTGATGGTGCGAAGCTGGGACGTGGCTCTCTGCGATTCTGGTCTCGCGAGGACAATCTGGAGGGATACAAGGAGGTGGAGGACAAGAATGTCCACGCTCTGATGGAGCGGTCTGCGGAGACTGCGACAGAGAACGATGTTGCGCAGGTGATCTACGCAAAGTATGGTGATGAGTTCAAGTGTGCCAAGTTCGGACAGAACATCTGGTATCGGTACAGTGAGCACATCTGGACGGAGACGGACAAGGGTGTTGCGCTTCAGATCCGGCTGTCCAAGGACATCTCAAATCTCTATCAGGAGGTGGTTATGTCAAAGAACATTGAGTTGCGGAACGTCGGTGGATGTGAGCACGCAAAGGAGCCAGACCCATCGTGCCCGACGTGTCAGCTGGAGCAGGCGATCAAGTCATACACATCCATTCGTCTGCGGCTGAAGAAGACGAGTTTCAAGGAGTGTGTGATGAAGGAGTGCCGCGAGTTGTTCCTTGACGAGCAGCTTGCGGCGAAGCTGGACGAGAACAAGAATCTCATTGCGTTTGAGAATGGCGTGTTTGACTGTGCGAGCCTGGAGTTCCGCGACGGAAAGCCGGATGATTACATCAGCTTCAGCACCCGGATTACGTTTGATCAGAACAAGCATCACTCTACCTACGAGTGCTGGGCTGAACTGGATCGGTTTCTGCGAAGCATTCTGCCGAATGAGAATGTGCGCCGATACTTCCTGAAGCATCTCTCCACATGTCTGTCGGGGAACAACGATGCTCAGAAGTTTCACATTCTGACAGGAACGGGTTCCAACGGCAAGTCCATGTTGATGAACTTGATGGCGACAGCGTTTGGCGATTACTGCTGTAAGGCGCCGATCTCACTGCTCACTCAGCAGCGTAACAAGTCGGCTGCGGCTGCGCCGGAGCTGGTCCGTATGAAGGGTCGTCGTTTCGTGACGATGCAGGAGCCCGATGAGCAGGTGCCTCTCAATACAGGTCTGATGAAGGAGTTGTCTTCCTGCGAGAAGGTGACGGCTCGCGATCTGTATGCGGGTTCCAAGCAGATGATTGACTTTGACATTCAGGCCCGATTCCATCTGGCGTGTAACGAGAAGCCGAAGATCAATACGACGGATGGAGGCACGTGGCGCCGTCTGGTTGTGATTGACTTCCCGATGAAGTTCGTATCGGATCCGAGGGCGACGAACGAGTTGCCGATTGACGAGAGCATTGTGCAGAAGGTTGTTTCCGACGACTGGGCGACGTGCTTCATGAGCTATCTGATCGGCACGTTCCGCGAGGGCAATGGCTGGCGCAAGATTACCCCTCCCGTGGAGGTTATGGCGTATACGAATGAGTACAAGGTGGAGTCGGACACGATCGCCAGGTTCATCCTGGAGTTCGTGCACGCGGTGGATCCAGCGGTGATCCCAGAGGCTGTCACATGGAACAATATCACATCAACCTTCCAGGACTGGAAGCGTAGCAATGAGGTTGCTGGTCGTGCGGCAGCGACCGATTTGAAGAAGAAGATTGAAGAGAGGTATGGGAAGTATCCTAACCGCGGGTGGACCTCCTTCCAGTTCGGCGCGCTTTAGATTTCCGGCCTGCGCGGCCTGCCCGATACGTCCGGCTGCGCTTGCTGCCTCGGCGACGCTTGCGACCACCAACACCATCTGTCGTGCCAGACGGATTCTCTACAACTGGCGCAGCGGTTTCACTTGACTTGCCCGGAATGTAGGACGATGCCCACTCACCCCATGTCCTGCCTGATGTATCGCTCATTTGTGTTTAGCATTTACTTTTTTGATTTACTCATTCCGGCTGGCGCCGATCTTGGACAGGTAGTATGTCCGGAGAACGCCGATCATGTACACCACCAGGGCGAAGGAGATCATCAGCTGGATGGTGGACGCAATGAGCTCACCGGTGCGCAGGGTGACACCGCCAACAACGACAACCGACTCCTGGATGCCCTTACCACCCAGGGGGGCGAGCAGGGGCGCGATGATGCCATCCGTGAGGGACGCAAAAAAGCGGGCCACGACAGACCCGAGGTAGAACGCAGCGGTCAGGATAATGATGTCCTTGGTATCAAGCATATTAGTTTGTCTTGACTTCTAGATTATTTTTGAGGGCGGCTTCGTCGTGTCCGACGCGTCTTTCTACGCCCTCCCAGATAAGTCTTTATCTTCCTCTCAATGTCTTCGGGAATATTCTTTGCTTCACTAATATCTGCTACACTCTGAACACCTATCTTTTTATTTGCATGTGTTCTTACAACCGCTACCTCAAGACCCTCTTTCATACTGTTCCACGACTGTGGGTTTAAATTTTTGAAGTAGAACACGGCATTTTTATCGTCCTTCAGCGATATCATAATGTCATTCATGAATGGGTCGCTGCCTCCTTCCAGCACTATTTTCCAAGGACCCGATGTATATGTAGTTTCGGGACCTCTTTCGGTCTTATACACATCGTTGAGTTTGTTAAACAATAACGCCCCAACTGAACTATCTGGGGCATTCGGCACCAGACTAATAATTACTCCTTTATCGGCGCTCATTTATATAAACTATAAGGTAATATGGACACTCGCTTCTGGGGTCCGTCGGGGTGGCAATTATTCCATCTGATCGCATTCACATCTCCACATCCACGGGAGGTATTGGAGGACATGAAAGATGTACTGCCGTGTAAATACTGTAGAGCATCCACATCAGAGTTCGTAGGCAAACACCCACCAACCAAGCCGTATGGCAGGTGGCTGTATGAGATTCACAATATGGTGAACAACAAGTTACGCACGCAATGTGCAGAGGATCCCGCAGTCGTTGATCCCGGACCTGATCCCGACTTTGCCGACATCAAGCGACACTATGAGGCCATGAAACCGACTGCTGTTCCCGGGCGTGATTTCCTTATGGCGATTGCGTATAACTTTCCAGACAAGCCAGAGCCCAAAGACATGAGCACGCAGCGCGAGTTTCTCCACCATCTTGCGGATGCGTATCCGTTTGAGAGTCTGCGAACAAAGTTTCAGTCCTACATCAAAGCAAACGAACCTGATCTTCAAAGTCAAAAACGGTATACAAAGTGGATGTATGGTCTGATGAAGGAACTCTCAGGAAAGATCCCAATCAAGACGTATCGTGGATATATGGCACATTTAGCGTATTACAAGAGCAGTTGCTCTAATAAGACGTATCGTGGTAAGACGTGTAGACGAACGACAAAAAATCGCCATACCACGCGTAAGGTTTCACATCGTAATCTTCTGTAACCTATTTCCGCTTCTCCTGTAAGGCTTCCATCTGGCGAACATGTTTTGAGGAATAACATGTATCTTTACCAGCAGCCTTCTCCTTGGCGGACTTCTTGCTTTCTTTACGAGTTTTGGGTTGATTGTCCATTTTAGAGGGATAATCTTACCTATTCAGGTAGAGATGTTTCCGTTTTAATGCCGGCGAGTCTTGCGGCTGCCCCGACGACGACCACCGACCGTGGCGGCCGTGGCGGCGACACCCCCACCGCGCTTGGTCTTCTTGTAGGACTTGGCTGCCAGCTTGAGCACCTTGCCCAGCTTCATGCCCTTGTTCGCGCGCATCGTCTTCTTCACGTGCGCCATCCATGCGGACTTGCGCCCGCCCGTCTTGGGTGCGTCTGCTGCGTCTACTGGTGCTGCTGTATCTGCCATTTTGTTTAACGCGCAAGAGTTTTCTCTACGAAGCCCTTGCCGTTTTTGTCAAACAAATTCCACTGGCACCCCAGCGCCTGTGGTCGGTCGGGGTTGGCATTCACCGTCTTCAGTTCTGTCTCGGGGGCTACAATCGTGATGTGATCCTTATTGAACCGCAGAAGGTCCTGGGGGTCGCGAGGGTGAAGGGCCTGTTGGTAGCTGAGGCGACGAAGATTTGATCCGTTCCATGAAAGATTCACCAAGGGCTCCAAATCGGATCCGTTGATGGTTCCACCGGACACGATGATCACCTTGTCCTTGAGGGCATCCAACTTGGCTGTGTGGACCTCCTTGTCAGTCCTCACGAGGCGGCGGCGCAGAGTCGTCATAATGTGCTCGGCGGCCTTGTTCAGCGTGACGGTCTTGGTTGTATGCGGCACGATAGACAGGATGAACGGGTCCTCGGACGGGAAGGCATCGTTGGTGATGTCTATACACACCTGCTCAAAGGACACATTCTCCTCGGCATAATCGTATCCCTCATTCTGTGCCTTCAAGCCGACAACAGGCTCGTCGCGCTCATCCGAATACAGGTGAACCTCAAGCAGCCGGACACCCCGGGCAAGTGCGGTCGGGACGTCTTCATACACCGAGCCCGCAACATAGTACTCGCACAGTCGTTTCCTAGGCATAAGCATGGGCACTTCACCGAGCGTCTCATCATAGACGAGGTAGCCGATAAAGGCAAGTAGTAACACGGCAATCAGCCACTCCATTATTCTTTTGCGGATGATTCTTTCTTCGGCATCGTAAACAGAAGGTTGCGGAATGCGTTGATGACATCGTCTGGGATCTTCTCGTCCATCGGGATGTTCATCACGCATGCGTAGTGGAAGTAGATACAGTACATCCCGCACTCGGAATCCTTGTACTGGTGACGCGTCTTGTTGAAGGTCATCTTCATATCGTTCTTGTGAATCCCAGTCGCATCCCACTGCTCCTTCCAACGCTTCATGAGAGTCTTGATCTCCGGCTCGGGAGACGACGCATACGAATCAAAGTAGGTTACGCGAGGGTATTCCAGTTCCGGTCTCGTATCGCAAAACACCGCCACCCAATGCTGCCCAGGACCATCGTGCGGATCCGTATTTATTACAATACCAATTCGGTGTTTCCCTCGCTTGTGAAGTTCGGCAAGTTTCATGGAGCAGAGCGCGCTGACGACACATTTGCGGGTTTCATCTTGAAGATCAAAGTCAATCGGGACGGTGCCTGCGTAGTAGTAATCAGCAAACAGGTTTACATAGTTCTTCTCTACGGCATCAATGTCGTCCGAAGACAGCCACTCTTCGCGATTCAATGCCCATTCCTTTGGTGCCTTGGGCCTGCGTAACAAACTGGCCACGATACACTCGGCACGACCGGTCTTACACTTGGAACCAAGCCGGCGTTGAAGTTCCTTCCAGGTTGCGTCAATGTTGGCTCCGCAACTTATGGGAGTTTCTCGCGGATGTTCCTTGTTGTACACCTCGCACAGTCGTTTGACTTCTTCCTCATCAAATACCGACATTCTTATTGTTTGAAACAATATACTTTATAACACAAATATAATGAACGCACCCAACATCGTGGAGGCGGTTGTTGCCGTTACCACTCATGGCGAGATTCTGCTAAGTCCAGATCGCAAGCCAATGACGTTTCGGCTTCCGGCGGGCATGACGCTGACAAAGGTAAGTATGGCAGTTCCCGGTGTATGTAACATCACAGATGACCGCGATTTGGAGGTTATTATCAACCGCATCATTGAGTTATGGAGGGCTCCCCGCAATCGCAATGATTGGCGAGTTCAGGCTGTGCGTGAGGTGATTGCGGAATTTCAAAAGAGCACTAAGAAACAGGTTCAGACGGACCGAATACCCGGGAATATAGACCACGCCGCATTCGTCCATTACGTGCTCAAGATGGGAACTGAAACGACATACAATCCGGGCGACGAGGTGATTAATAAAATGTTCAGTCGGTCGGCAGCCGAGGACAAGGCCCGGTATGATTACAAGGTCCTCGCATTGAATCTACCAAACTATCCCGATCTTATGGCCAATCTGCTGGGGAAACGTGGGGCGGGGGAGATTCTCCTAATGGATGTCGTCCAGATCCTACAGCAGCGCGGGATTAATCACATTACGATGTTTGACTTTTCATGCTCTATCATGGACTCAGCCGAACGTGATACCCGCATTATTCGCCGTGAACTTACAGTCAAGGGCTTAAAGGGCGGCAAGAGTCGGCGTTACAAGAAGAAAACGAAAACTCGGCGCACAAGGAAAGCAAGACTCTAAATGGATACTCTTAAGCCCACACTCGCTCGTTATCTGGATATTAACAAGAAGCTCTCGGAGGTGAATGCCCGTGCCAACGAGTTACGCGATGAGCGACGTTCGGTGGAACTGGACCTTGCTGCCGCATACAATGAGGAGCCGCTGCCCGACAAGATTGAGCTGAAGCAGTCTCAGATGGTCTTCCTTGTGAAGAAGCCCGGTGAGTGGAAGAAGGGTTGGACGCTTTCTAAGAAGCAGCTTCAGGAGTATCTGCTAGAGATCCTGCCTGAGCACGGTCCGGATGTTATGAAGGAGATTGCTCGGCGTCACGAGCCAAAGCTGGTGGCCACCGATTATGCGTTTGATTTGAAGGTGATGGATGTGTAGGACTATTTGAGGGGAATATCATCGTAATTATACTGTTTGGGTGCTTTGAGCGCTTCCCGCATTAGGCGGAGCGTCTCCTGCATTTCTAGGAGTGTTTTTTCAACTGTTTCAATATTTCTATCTGCCATGAACCCCACCTGGATTCTCATGAGACACGGGGTCACCTCTTGGTGGGCGCGTAAAACACGTGAGGCAAGGGTTCCAAAATTCTTAATCATTAATCTATGGATATCTGGTGAGATATTTTTAAATGGTATAAATAAAATGGACCTCAACGTACTTATCCCCGTGCTCCTCTTCATTCTCCTGTCGCCGGGCGTCCTCCTGTCCCTGCCGCCGGGGTCGGGTCACCTCGTCCAGGTGCTCACCCACGCCGCGGTGTTTGGCGTCGTGTACTCCGTTCTTCGCATGGTGTTCCCTCAGTACTATTAAAACGGACTTTCTACGTTCACGCAGATAGATCGTAATGGAATCCTATTGCCCATACAACCCCGCCAATAGAGTGTTTGCCGAGCGTGACATTCACAAGATCATACACAAGCATGGGCTGCCTCACTATCGGGTGAGCAACCCGCGCGTGTTTCAGACAGCAATGGTTCACACCACGTATGTCCGTCGCACCGAATATACGACACCCGATGGCCGACCCGCGCAATTGGCGACCTGTCCGTCTGGCGTGATGCCACT
>Ga0164293_10004536_pt1 | contig 11885 bp, 13 predicted proteins | sample GEODES118metaG_FD_111487 | JGI IMG/M metagenome (GOLD analysis project Ga0164293, IMG submission 111487) | Eutrophic lake water microbial communities from Lake Mendota, Wisconsin, USA - GEODES118 metaG | ecosystem: Environmental > Aquatic > Freshwater > Lake | place: USA: Lake Mendota... | reverse complement strand
GATCGAGGCCGGCGATTCGGTGGCGCCGCCGGGACAGATGCAGCAGATGGCCCAACTGGCCGCCGACCGTGCGACATATGTCCGGGTGCCCGGGGCCGGTCACCTGGTGCACGACGATGCGCCGCAGGCCTACCGTGACGCCGTCGAGGATTTCCTGGCCTCGCTACCGGGGCGAGACTGAAATATTGGCGCGGATTCGCGCGGAATCCCGCCACGGGTTCAGCCTCGGCGGCTACGGGATACCTTCGCCGGCAAGGGCGAATCGGCCGTCGGCGGTCTGCTCAACCAGTCCGTCGACCAGAAGCGAGTCCAAGGCCCGGTCGCGTTGGGCGGTATCGGTCAGCCACGCCACGTCCAACTCGGCGCGCTCCACCGGTTCGGCGCTGCCGCGAAGCACGTCGAGCAGTTTCCCGCGGACCTGGCGGTCGGTTCCGGCGAAGCGCTGAACCGGCCGCGTCGGGCCCTCGCCGGCCGGGTAGCCCGCCTGCCGCCAGGCGCAGACGGTCAGCGGGCAGATTCCGCATTTGGGGGAGCGCGCCGTGCACACCGTCGCGCCCAACTCCATCAGGGCCGCTGAGAAGACCGGCGCTGAGCCGTCATCGGGCAGCAGGGCCGCCACCTCTGCATGGTCACGAACCGCCGAAGGGTTACCCGCGTCGGCTCGGCCCTGCACCGCACGGGCCACCACCCGGCGCACATTGGTGTCGACCACAGGCACCGACTGGCCATATGCGAAGCAGGCGATCGCCCGTGCGGTGTAGGCGCCGACGCCGGGCAACTCCAGCAGTGAGTCGACGTCATCGGGCACCACGTCGCCGTGTTCGGCGGCGATCACCGTCGCGCACTCGTGCAGTCGCTTGGCCCGGCGCGGGTATCCCAACTTGCCCCACGCCCGCAGCACCGCTGCGGAGCCGGCCTGCGCCGTGGCCGAAGGCGTCGGCCAACGGTCCACCCAGTCCACCCAAATCGGTGCCACCCGCGCCACCGGGGTCTGCTGCAACATGAACTCGCTGACCAGAATCTGCCAGGCACTCACCCCGGTCGCCCGCCACGGGAGGTCGCGGCGGGCCTTGGCATACCAGCGCACAAGTTCGTCCGCCGAGACGCTCATAGTCTGTCCGCCGGTCGGGCCCAACCGGCGGCAGTGCACAATACCGACCATGGCGGAAACCAGCCCTGCGCAAGCGTGGAAGGCACTCAAGGAGGGTAACGACAGGTTCGTTGCCGGGCGGCCCGAGCACCCCAGCCAGAGCATCGAGCACCGAGCCACCCTGGCCGTGGCGCAACGCCCGACCGCGGTGGTGTTCGGATGCGCCGACAGTCGCGTCGCCGCGGAGATCATCTTCGATCAGGGACTCGGCGACATGTTCGTGGTCCGCACCGCCGGGCACGTCATCGACTCTGCGGTCCTCGGTTCCATCGAATACGCCGTCACCGTTTTGGACGTTCCGTTGATCGTCGTACTCGGCCATGACAGCTGCGGGGCGGTGCAAGCCACCCTCGCCGCCCTGGACGAGGGGAAGGTGCCCGGCGGATTCGTCAGGGATGTCGTCGAACGGGTGACGCCGTCAATCATGCTCGGCCGCAGGGACGGACTGACCCGCGTCGATGAGTTCGAGGCCCGCCACGTCATCGAAACCGGCAGCCAGTTGCTGGCCAGGTCCATCGCCATCGCCGAGCGGATCGGCAAGGGCGAACTGGCCATCGCCGGCGTCACGTATCTTCTTGCCGACGGTCGCATAGTGCTGCGCGAACATTTCGGCGATATCGGCGAAGCCGGTGACGACAACTAGCCCCGAAATCGAGTCCGGATAGCCCGCGAGTACACCGGGAGACCGGCGAACAAGGCGACACGCCGGGCAGGGTCGGACGCCTTACGGTGACCTGGGCTTACGGTGTATTCGTGCTGGATATCGAACCGCATGGCCCGCTCCCGTCCCAGGTCTACTGGCGGCGCCGCGGCCTAGCCCTGGGTATCGCGTTACTGGCCGTCGCCCTGGTTGCCGGTGTGGCCTTCGCCCTTTTCGGAAGATCCGACGCGGTCAAGGGCACCGCCCAGTCGGAGACCGCGCAGGTCCCCCAACCTGAGGACAAGACGCCCGTCGTGCCGCCGGCCGAGTCGAGCCCGGCGCCGACCCCGACGCCGACCTCTGCTGTCGCACCGCCGCCGGTGCTGCAGGCCGGCGACGACTGCCCGGATTCCAACCTGGCGATCAAAGGTGTCGCCAACGCCCCGCAGTACGTCATCGGGGATCAGCCCAAGTTCACCATGGTCGTCACCAACATCGGGCTGGTTGCCTGTAAGCGTGATGTCGGGGCGGCGGTACTGGCCGCTTATGTGTACTCGCTGGACAACACCCGGTTGTGGTCCAACCTCGACTGCGCCCCCTCCAACGAGACCCTGGTCAAGACTTTCAACCCGGGCGAGCAGGTCACCACCGAGGTGACCTGGACCGGGATGGGTTCAGCACCACAGTGCCCGTTGCCCCGCGAGCCGATCGGTCCGGGCACCTACAACCTGGTTGTGCAACTGGGCAACCTGCGTTCGGCTGAAGCGCCGTTCATCCTGGCCGACTCAGCGCCGCCGCCTCCGCCGCCGCCGCCTGCTGCGCCCGCCCCGCCCGCTGAGCCCGCCCCGCCGGCTGACCCCGCCGCACCGGTTGGCCCTCCCCCCGGTCCTGCTCCGGCCGGCTGACAGCTGGCTGCGGCCCGCAGCTAAGGCGAAGGACACCTCGCGCGGTCCGGCGGTGCTCAGAACCCGTCGTTGTCCACCGCCCTGAGGTTCGGTTCCGACCGGTCCGACGTTTGCTGCTGCGCCGACTGTCCGGCGATCGACAACACCGCCCTGAGTGCATCGTTGATGGTGGCGCATTCCAACGTGCGCAGACCTGCAGGCGGTGGTCCGCAACCGATCGGAACCACTGCGGTGGTGAAACCCAGTCGCGCGGCCTCAGCCAGGCGGCGATCCATCCCGGTCACCCTGCGCAGATCGCCGGCCAGCCCGACTTCGCCGAAGACCACCAGCGTGGAGGGCAAGGGGCGGCCCACGACGGCGGAGGCCATCGCGACCGCGACCGCCAAGTCGCTGGACGGGTCGGTCAGCCGCATTCCGCCCACGGTGGACAGGTAGATATCGAGCATGCTGATCGGCACCGCCGCCCGTTTATGCAGCACCGCGGTGATCATCGCGACGCGCGACTGATCCATCCCGCTTACCACGATCCGACGGGGCGCCCGTTCGTGATTCGGGGCAGTCAACAACGCTTGAATCTCGCCGATCAGCGGACGTTTGCCGTCGAGGGTGACGGTGACCGCTGTGCCCGGGACCGGGCTGTCCCGCTGGTCCAGGAAAAGGCCGGAGGGGTCGGCGACACACTCGATGCCCTTCTCCTGCATCAGGAAACAGCCGACCTCGTCGGCGGCACCGAACCGATTTTTGACCCCCCGCACCATCCGCAGTGCGGTGTTGCGGTCACCCTCGAAGTGCAGCACCACATCAACCAGGTGCTCCAGCGACCGGGGTCCGGCGATCGCTCCGTCCTTGGTGACGTGCCCTACCAGGACGATTGCCACACCGGTGGATTTGGCGGCCGCGGTCAGCGCCGTCGTCACCGCACGGACCTGGGTCACCCCGCCGACGACCCCGTCGGTGTGTCCGCCGGTCATGGTCTGCACCGAGTCGACGATCACCAGGCTGGGGTTCACCGCGTCGATGTGACCCAGCACGGTCTGCACATCCGATTCGGCAGCCAGATAGACCTCATCGTGGGCGCATTCGGTGCGTTCGGCCCGTATCCGGATCTGGCCGGCCGACTCCTCTCCAGACACGTAGAGCGCCCGTCGGCCGCCCTGAGCCCAACGGTGTGCAACCTCGAGCAACAACGTCGACTTGCCGACGCCAGGGTCTCCCGCGAGCAGGGTTACCGACCCGGGGACCATGCCGCCGCCGAGGACTCGATCAAGTTCGCTGACCCCGGTGGGGTGGTGGCGGGTCCGGTCCGGGTCGATGGAGGTGATCGGGACTGCCGGCGTTGACGGTGTCACGCCGTGCTGGTGTTGCCCGCCGATGGCGGCGAGGGCAGTCATCTCGTCGACGGTGCCCCACGTTCCGCACTCGGGGCAGCGCCCCAACCACTTCGGGGTGACGTGGCGACATTCCGAGCAGCGGTACTGCGTACGAGTTTTGGCCACGCTCAGAACGCTAGCGGTCAGCTCAGACAAACCCCGTCAGAACCCGCTGCGCTCGTGCGCCCGAGTCGGCCGACCGTCAGTCGCGGGGGCCTTCGCCGGCCGAGATCGGCACCGCGACGGTTGTCGCTCCGCCCTTGTCGAAGTTGAAGGTGAACATGTAGGTCAGGCCGTTGGTGATCGGCTTGGTCAGCGTGACCGCCGCCGTGGCGGGCGTTGCACTGCCCGCTGCATTACCCATGGCCTGAGCCTCGCCCTTGGGCATGACGTTCAACGCCTCGGCGGCCGGCACTGCCACGTTGCCGGCCAGTGCCACGGTGCCCACATCAGAGGTGATACTGACCAGTTTGTCATCGACGTCGGGGGAGTTGTTGGCGGCGAGGAACACCAACGGCACAACCTGGCCGGGTTCGAAGAAGTCACTGGTCTGCTCGGCCTGCAGGTGGACGTTGCGGAGCACTATGTCCCCGGCGGCGCCGCTGGTGCCGTTGACTGCGGCGTTCTGGGTCGCGGTCTGTGAGATCTGACCGGCGCCGCAACCGGTGAGGATCAGCGCACCGGCCGCCAGGCAGGCGGACGCGGCAAAGAGGCGATTCGAGAAGCGGTTCACAACAGCCTCCTGCTCGGGTGTGCGGCCGGCACGGTGAGCCGCCGCGGTTCGACTATGGACAGTAGCTATGGACAGTAGTAGGTCGTGGCGCACCGCGGTAGACAAGGGCGATTACTGGTGGCGGGCGGGTTCCCGGCGTCGCCACCGACGGACTTTCCTGCCCGTCGATACAGACATTTGTGCCGTTGTCAACCCCTTGCGTTCACCTGTGGTGCCCCTGACCTGCACCGTTGTTCCGCGTGCCATTCGTGCCCGTGCTAACCTTGTGATGTGAAAGGGGCTCGAATCTGATGATTTTCAAGGTCGGAGACACCGTTGTCTATCCACATCACGGTGCTGCGTTGATCGAAGCCATCGAAAACCGGACCATCAAGGGCGAACAGAAGGAATATCTCGTCCTGAAGGTCGCCCAGGGGGATCTGACCGTTCGAGTACCCGCGGACAATGCCGAGTATGTCGGCGTACGTGACGTGGTCGGCCAAGAAGGTCTGGACAAAGTCTTCCAGGTGCTGCGCGCTCCGCATACCGAGGAGCCGACCAACTGGTCGCGCCGCTACAAGGCCAATCTCGAGAAGCTTGCCTCCGGCGATGTCAACAAGGTCGCCGAGGTCGTCCGCGACCTGTGGCGCCGTGATCAGGAGCGCGGACTGTCTGCCGGCGAGAAGCGCATGCTGGCCAAGGCCCGCCAGATTCTGGTCGGTGAGTTGGCGCTGGCGGAGAACACCGACGACGCGAAGGCCTCGACCATCCTCGACGAGGTTCTGGCCGCCGCCTCCTGAACCGGTCCCGAGTACATCGGTGTCCGATACGGTCGCGGTGGTTCCGGCGGCTGGCTCCGGCCAACGCCTGGGAGCCGGTACCGCCAAAGCCTTCGTTGAACTAGCCGGCAAGACCATTCTGGAGCGGGCTGTCGACGGACTGCTTGCCTCCGGCGTCGTCGACCGCGTGGTTGTCGCCGTGCCGGCCGCTTATCTTGACCGAACCGCCATGCTTCTGGCTCGACGCGCCCGTGTGGTCGAGGGCGGCGCCGAGCGCCATGACACCGTTCGATGCGCATTGGCCGCCATTGGCGATCCGCAGTACGTCATCGTGCACGACGCTGCCCGCCCATTGACCCCCGTTGAGCAGATTCAGCGGGTCGTCGCCGCGTTGCAGGACGGGCTGCGGGCGGTGATCCCGGTCTTGCCGGTGGTCGACACCATCAAAGCCGTCGACGCCAATGGCGTCGTGCTGGGTACCCCGGAACGCGCCGGCCTGCGCGCAGTGCAGACCCCGCAGGGCTTCGAAACCGATCTGCTGCGACGTGCCTACCAGCGTGCGGGATCGTTCGCGGTGACCGACGACGCCTCCCTGGTGGAGCATTTGGGCATCCCGGTTCACACCGTGGCCGGCGACCCACTGGCCTTCAAGATCACCACTTCCCTGGACCTGCGACTGGCCCAGGCGGTGCTGGCGCCATGAACCTTCCCCGGGTCGGGCTCGGCACCGATGTGCATCCCATTGAGCCCGGACGGCCCTGTTGGCTGCTCGGGTTGCGTTTCGACGGCGCCGACGGCTGCTCCGGGCACTCCGACGGAGACGTGGCCGCCCACGCGCTGTGCGATGCGTTGCTCTCGGCGGCCGGACTGGGCGATCTGGGGCAGGTCTTCGGCGTGGATCGGCCCCAGTGGCGCGGGGCCACCGGCGCTCAGATGCTCACCCACGTAAGGGATCTGCTTACCGCGGACGGATTCACCATCGGCAACGCCGCCGTGCAGGTGATCGCCAACTCACCGAAGGTCGGACCGCGGCGCGATGAGGCCCAGCGACTGCTCTCAGATCTGCTCGGGGCGCCGGTATCGGTATCGGCCACCACCACCGACGGTCTCGGGCTGACCGGTCGTGGCGAGGGAATGGCAGCGATCGCGACGGCGCTGGTGCTCCAGGTCTCCCGGTAAGCTGCCTGGTCGTGACCACCCCCGGCATGCGCCTGCACGACACCTACACCGGTGCCGTGCGCGACTTCGTGCCGTTACGTCCGGGGCATGTGTCGATCTACCTCTGCGGGGCAACCGTGCAGGGACTGCCGCACATCGGCCACGTCCGCAGCGGCGTGGCCTTCGACGTGCTGCGCCGCTGGCTGGCGGCCAAGGGCTTGGATGTCGCCTTCATCCGCAACGTCACCGACATCGACGACAAGATCCTCAGTAAAGCCGCCGAGGCCGGCCGGCCATGGTGGGAGTGGGCCGCCACCCACGAGCGGGCGTTCACCGCCGCCTATGACGCACTGGGGGTGCTGCCGCCATCGGTGGAGCCGCGCGCGACCGGGCATATCACCCAGATCGTCGAACTCATCGATCGCCTCATCGACACCGGACATGCCTATACCGGTGCCGGTGACGTCTACTTCAACGTCGTGAGCTTCCCCGAGTACGGCCACCTCTCCGGGCACCGGATCGATGACGTGCATCAGGGTGAGAGCGTGGCGGCCGGCAAGCGTGACGAACGTGACTTCACCCTCTGGAAGGGCGCCAAGCCCGGTGAGCCGTCCTGGCCGACCCCCTGGGGGCGCGGCCGTCCCGGATGGCACTCCGAGTGCGTGGCAATGGCGCATGAGTATCTCGGTTCGGAGTTTGACATTCACTGCGGTGGAATGGATTTGGTGTTCCCGCACCACGAGAACGAGATCGCTCAGGCCCGTGCGGCCGGCGACGGATTCGCGAATTTCTGGCTGCACAACGGCTGGGTCACCATGGGCGGGGAGAAAATGAGCAAGTCGCTGGGCAACGTGCTGGCGATTCCAGCTGTGCTGCAACGGGTCAGGCCAGCAGAGCTGCGCTACTACCTCGGCAGCGCGCACTACCGGTCCATGCTGGAGTTCACCGAAACCGCCCTGCAGGACGCCGCCCGGGCTTACTCGGGTATCGAGGATTTCCTGCACCGGGTACGTACCCGGGTCGGTGCGGTGGCGCCGACCACCTGGACCGAGAAGTTCGCAGCCGCGATGGACGACGATCTCGCCGTACCCGCCGCCCTTGCCGAGGTGCACGCTGCCCGGGCCGAGGGAAACCGCGCGCTGGAAGCCGGTGACCACGACAACGCTCTGGCCAGGGCCGGTGAAATCCGTTCGATGACAGCGATTCTGGGATGCGATCCGCTCGACGAGCGGTGGGAGACCCGCGATGAGACGGCTGCAGCGCTGGCCGCCATCGGCGTGCTGGTCGACGCGGAGTTGCAGCGGCGCCAGGATGCGCGCCAACGACGGGACTGGGCGGCGGCCGACGACATCCGCGACCGCCTCAAGGAAGCGGGTGTGGACGTGACCGATACCGCAGACGGCCCGCAGTGGGCGCTGCTCGACGGATATACGACGTAATGGCCGGCAATTCCAAGCGCCGCGGAGCCATCCGTAAGGAAGGCACGAAGAAAGGCCCGCAGGTGGGTTCCGGAGGTGTTCGCAGACGCGGCTTGGAGGGCCGCGGTGCCACACCGCCCGCCTACATGCGCCCCGGGCACCCCGCTGCGCGCAAGGCTGCGACTAAGGCACGCAAGGCAGTCGGCAGGCCCGCCGGTAAGCCGACCGACGAGACCGAGATGGTGCTGGGCAGAAACCCGGTGCTGGAATGCCTGCGCGCGCACGCGCCGGCGTCGGCGCTGTATGTGGCACTCGGCACCGAGGCTGATGAGCGGCTGACCGAGTCGGTGACGATGGCCGCCGACCGGGGCATCCCGATCCTCGAGGTGCCGCGCATCGACCTGGACCGGATGAGTTCCAACGGACTTCATCAGGGCATCGCACTGCAGGTGCCGCCGTATGCCTACCTCCACCCCGACGATCTGCTCGCCGCCGCAACCAGCGACGTGCAGCCCGCACTGCTGGTGGCCCTGGACAACATCTCCGACCCGCGCAACCTCGGTGCGATCATCCGTTCGGTGGCGGCCTTCGCCGGCCATGGAGTGCTCATTCCGCAGCGCAGGTCGGCATCGGTGACCGCGGTGGCCTGGCGGACCAGTGCCGGTGCAGCGGCACGCGTTCAGGTCGCGCGCGCCACCAACCTCAACCGGACGCTCAAGGAATGGGCCGACGCCGGTCTGCAGGTAGTGGGTCTTGATACCGAGGGCGACACCACCCTCGATCAACTCGACGCATCGCGCCCGCTGGTCGTGGTCGTCGGCTCGGAGGGCAAGGGACTGTCGCGGCTGGTGCGGCAGAACTGCGATGCGGTGGTGTCCATACCGATGGCCGGGCCGATGGAGTCGCTCAACGCGTCAGTGGCTGCCGGAGTGGTGCTCGCCGAGGTGGCTCGGCAGCGGCGCGACCGCTAGCCCCGCAGTCGTTGCGGGGACCACGGATCGGCGCGCTGCCACAGTGATGGCAGATGCAGCGCCACACCGTCCCGTTCGGCCAGCGCAGTCAGCACCCGCATGGTCACATCAAGGTCGTCACCGGCGTACGGCAATGCCCTCAGCGGTGCGTCCAACGGCCGGAAGAAGTCGTCCCAGTGGATCAGCACCACCCGCCGGGCGCCCACTGCGCGCACCGTCTCATTCCAGTACTGCCTGATGTAGAGCTCGGGTTGGACTCCCAGTTGACCTATCCCCAGATATGCGACTTCGGCGCTGCGGCCGGCCAGCGCTCCGGGAGTGAATCCGGCGCTGCCCTGAATCAGCAGCCGACGACCGCTCGGTCGGTGTACGACAATCGTCGACCAGGCTTCACCGCACCGGTACGCCGACGCCCTGGCCGGCTGAACGACCGGGGTGGTGATGTGACCGGGGAAGCGATCCGGTGGGCAGTGATGAGACTTGATCAGGGTCACCTCGAAGGAGCCCAGTTGCACTGGCGTTCCCGGGGTGACCACCAGGATGCGGTCCTCGGAAAGCCCCTGCCCCCGAGCGATGTTGGCCGCCGAATCGCCACCGACAACCACGGCGCCGGTGCGCTCGGCGACGGCCGCGCTGTCCAGGGCGTGGTCGTAGTGGGTGTGAACGGGAAGCACCGCGGCCAGTTGCCCGACCCCGGCCCGATGCAGCGCGGCCTCGATCCGAGGCGCCGACGACGTCAGCTTGCGCGCAGCCACCTCGACCAGTCCGGGGCGGGAGAAAAAGCCGTCGGTCAGAACTGCCGAGGTGCCGTCGTCGACCAGTAAGGTCGACACCCCCAACCACATCACGCTCAGATCGGCATCGGCTGCCGCGGCCGGCACGTCGAGGTGCACCCGGTACCGGCCGAGGTCGGGGCGACCGAACTTCAGACGCATCAGGTGAACGCCGCCAATTCGACTCCGCTGGTGAGCAACCGGTCCCGCACGGCCATCGCGATTGCCGCCGCGCCCGGCGAATCTCCGTGCACACAGACCGATTCCACCTCGACATTGAGGACGGTGCCGTCGGCAGCGGTGACGGTACCGGACTCCACCATGGTCAATACGCGATCTGCGATTAGCTCGGGGTCGTGCAGGACGGCTCCACTCTCATTGCGGGGCAGTAACTTTCCGTCCGAGCGGTAAGCCCGGTCCGCGAAGGCCTCGGCCACGGTGCGCAAACCGAGGCGGCCCGCCTCCTTGAAGAAGGCCGAACCGGCCAGGCCCAGCACCGGCAGGCCCGGATCCGCCGCGCACACCGCTTCGGCGACGGCTCGGGCCTGCTCGCGGTTGGTCACGATCGTGTTGTAGAGCGCACCGTGGGGTTTGACGTAGCCCAGGACAGATCCGGCCGCCCGTGCCAGTGCCTGCAATGCGCCGATCTGGTAGATGACGTCAGCGGTCAGCTCAGCCGGGGCAACCTCGATCTGGCGGCGGCCGAAACCGGCGAGGTCGAAGTAACCCACCTGTGCGCCGATCCGCACTCCCCGCTGCGCGGCCGCGTGGCAGGTGCGCGCCAGGCCGACCGGGTTACCGGCGTGAAACCCGCACGCCAGGTTGGCGCTGGTGACGATGTCGAGCATGGCCGTATCGTCGCCGAGTCCCCACACCCCGTAGCCCTCGGCGAGGTCGGCATTGAGATCGACGCGTGCCACAGTTCCAGCCTAGGCCGGTCGCCCTCTACTGGTCGCGCTGGTCGTCGCCGATGAGCAGTCGAACAGCGAGGTCGAGGCGCTTGCTCACGTCATTGGCCGACGCCCGACGGGTCAGCCATGCCAGCAGATTCGAAAGCCAGACATCAGAGATCACCCGGGCGATGTGGTACTGGTCCTCGGTGGGGTCGCCGTCGGCCATGGCGCGGGCGAACATGCTGTCGATGATCTTCTCGACGTGGTCCACCTCCCCGGCTGCCGAGGCGTCGGCGAAGACGTAGGCCCGCGTCATGGCCTCGGTGAGAAGGGGATTGCGCTGCATGGCGCGGTTGAGCTTGCTGACCATGAAATTCAGTCGCTGGTAAGGGGTTCCACCGGTGAGGGCCGACCGGTCGGTCTTGGCGTCGATGCGTTCGAACTCGCGCCCCAGTGCCGAAACCAGCAGGTGAACCTTGGAAGGGAAGTACCGGTAAAGCGTTCCGACTGCCACATCCGCCCGGTCGGCGACCGCCCGCATCTGCACAGCTTCGTACCCACCCTTGGATGCGATGGCCAGGGTCGCATCCAGAATGCGCTTGCGCCGCTCCCGTTGGGCTTCGGAGCCCAACTCCGACTCCGTGAGCACCGAAACCGGCATCACTTCGCGCGGTTGAGATCCGGCGCCCGACTTCTGCGCTGGCGACGTCACTGTTGTGGACTCCTTCTTCGCAGGCGACCGCTGTCGACTTGACGGTTCATCGCTGGCACTATTAGAACACGTTCTAATAAGCCCTGACATGTAAGAATCCACCCGACCTGAGGAGTGCAGTGTCCGCCTCCATCGCCGACGAGCGGTTAGCCGCGCGTGATCTTGTTCGCAGTTGGGCGGCAGGCTCGGGCGCCCCGGCCGCGATACGGGCCGTCGAGCACGGAGATTCGACGGCCTGGCGCGGGCCCTACGACGGCATCGCCGAACTCGGCTTGTTCGGGATCGCCGTCGATGAGAACGCCGGTGGGGCAGGCGGATCGGTCGAGGACCTGTGCGCCATCGTGGAGGAGGCGGCTCGGGCCCTGGTTCCGGGTCCGGTGGCCGGCACCGCGCTGGGCACCCTT
>Ga0164293_10004533_pt1 | contig 11890 bp, 11 predicted proteins | sample GEODES118metaG_FD_111487 | JGI IMG/M metagenome (GOLD analysis project Ga0164293, IMG submission 111487) | Eutrophic lake water microbial communities from Lake Mendota, Wisconsin, USA - GEODES118 metaG | ecosystem: Environmental > Aquatic > Freshwater > Lake | place: USA: Lake Mendota... | reverse complement strand
CGCATGGAGGTGTTCGTGCCGGAGATCGCCGTCAAACCCGTGCTGCTCGGCAAGGCAGACATGACGGAGGTGCGTTCGGAGGTGAGGATCACACCCCTCCACCCCGATGAAGAGGCCCGCCCCGACGGCTACTGGGCCGCCTACATCGTTAAGGGGCGCAAGAGCACCGGCGCCCACATCCGGGTCAACCTGAACGGACCCGCGGGCGTCGACCTGGAGAGCCTGATCGACACCGTCTGGCTCGACCTCCACTGGATGAACTACGGCCCGTTCGGCCGGCTGCCGCGACGCAACGGCATTCTGGTGCCCGTCCAGAAGCCCCAGGCCCTGATGGCCGCCGATGCCCAGTGGCGCCGGGGAGAGGATTGTCGGGTGCTGCCCGTCAGGACCCACCTGCTCGGCGTGCTCGACGACCCTCAGGCCGTGCTTGAGCGCTATTGCGGCTCGCTGCTGCAGCCGGGGGATGTGCTCACCATCGGCGAAACGCCCCTGGCGGTGATGCAGGGCCGCTACCACCATCCCTCCACGGTGGAGCCCTCGATGCTGGCCCGGCTGCTCTGCCGGGTCTTCCACCCCACCAGCAGCCTGGCCACCGCCTGTGGCATGCAGAGCTTGATCGATGTGGTTGGCCCGGCCCAAGTGCTGATGGCCTGGCTGGTGGGCACCACCCTCAAGGTCGTGGGAAGTAAAGGCTGGTTCTATCGGCTTGCCGGCGACCAGGCCCGGCTGATCGATGACATCACCGGCACCACACCGCCCTACGACCAGACGATCGTGCTCGGGCCGGATCAACCCGAGGCCTTCTGCGAACGGATGGCCCGCGATCTGGGCGTGGCCGTGGCCGTGGTCGATGTCAACGACCTTGGCAGGGTGAAGGTGCTGGCTTCCAGCAGCGGCTGCGACGAGGCCCTGCTGCAACGGGCCCTGCGGCCGAACCCAGCCGGCAATGCCAACGAGCGCACCCCTCTGGTGCTGGTGCGTCCGGCCTGAGTGGCGGCCCCGCGCCGCGATCATCGCCAGGCAGCGCCCCTAGGATTATCCGGAAGGTCTGCCTTCTCATCCTTTCCCTTCCCCGCTCCGTCGCCGTGCCTCCCTCCGCCGGGACCCTCACCACAGACACGCTCGGGGCGGCGAACATGAGCAACGCCCTTGATGGGGTCTATATCGCGAGCGCGTCCCCGGCCAGCCCGTCGGCAGCGGACTCTCTCCCCACCCCGGTCTCTGGGGCCTTGGGCAGGGAGCCACGCACCATCGGCGTCCATCCTGCGCAGTGGCGGATCGAATCCCTGCGGGGCTGGCACCTGCCGCTGCTCGATGATCCGGCCTTCCTGCCGTTGCAACCGCTGCTGCAGAAGGCCCTGCTGCTGGCCCTGCCGGAACGGCTGCTGCATGCGATCGCCCCGCGTCAGCCCCTGGTTCCGAAGATCCTGGTGGCTCTCCAGGCTGATGCCAGCGGTCGGGACCTCCCCCTTGGGCTGATCGCCTCCCGGCGCCTCAACCGCAGCGGCAGCTGCTGGCAGGTGGAACACCTGCAACTGGCCCAGGCCGCTGACGAAGCCCCCTCCTCCCCGGGTCGGCGCCTGATCCTCACCGGCCTGCTGCGGGAATCGATCCAGCGGGCCCGGGGTGCCGCCAGCTGGGTGGCCTCCGCATCCAGCGTCGATGCCGAACGCCTCGCAGCCCTGCGGGAGCAGGGGTTCCAACCCCTGCGCACGGACCACCTCTGGCGTTGGCAGCCCCCTTCGCCCATGGGCAGCATCACGCTGCCCGCCGATCTGCAGCTGCGCCCGCTCCATCGCCGCAGCGCCGCCCTGCTCTGGCACCTGGAGCAGGCCGCCTGCCCGGCCCATCTGCGCCAGCTGCTGGATCGGAAGATCGAAGACATCCTCGACCAGAGCAACGCAAGGGGCTGGATCCTGGTGAATCCCAGCCGCAACGAAGCGGTGGCCGGCATCCGCTGGTTGAGCGATCACCCCGCCGGCGGGCACCAGGTGGAGCTGAGCATTCATCCGGGCTGGGGCCATCTGCTTGGCCCTGCCACGGCCTTGCTGCTGCAGCGGATGGCGGAAGGACAGCCGCTCTGGCTCCACAGCGAGGTGGGAGACCGGGAGCGCTGCCTCTGGCTCGAACAGATCGGGGCCGAAGCCCACGGCGAGCAGGTGCTGATGGCCCGCAGCGTCTGGCGCCGCCAGGAGGGGCAGCCGGCCCAGCGGGCGGCGCGGCGCCTGGAGGCGGTGCTCGAACAACTCCAGCCCCGCCGGCCTCCGCTGCCCACCCCGGTGGGGCAACGCTGAGGGTGGGCCGGCCCCAACCCTGTTCCGCCCTCGCCCTCGACGTGGGCCGCCGCCGGATCGGACTAGCCGGATGTGATCCCCTCGGTCTGACGGTCACGCCGCTGATGGCCCTGCACCGGGGGGCCTTCGACGAGGATCTGGCCCAGCTTCTGGTGCTGCTGGAGCGGCGACGGGTCGAAGCGCTGGTGGTGGGGCTTCCCCTGGATGACCGAGCGCAGCACACCCCGCAGGCGAGCCATTGCCGCCGCTACGGCGAACGGCTGGTGCGGGCCCTGGCCAGCAGCGGCCGCCCCCTGCCGATCGCCTGGGTGAATGAGCACAGCAGCAGCTGGGCAGCGGCGGAACGCTTCGGTCTGCAGGGGGACCGCACAGGACGGCTGGACAGCGCCGCCGCCGCCCTGCTGCTGGAACAATGGCTCGCGGAGGGGCCCGCTGCCGAGCAGGCGCCGGCGCACGCTGCCGACGATCCGGTCGAGCCGGCGACCATCCGCCCCTGCACAGCGGCCGACGCTGGGCCATTGTGATCGGAGATGCCTGGCTGACATGAGCGCCGATTCCTCCTCCCTGCCGGGCGCCGGTGAGGTTCCCACGATCCTGGTGAACGACGGCACCGGCCGTCAGTTGCTCTGCTTCCTCGAGCAGCTGATCCCCCTCGATGGGCACGACTATGCCCTGCTCACCCCGGTGGACACCCCGGTGTGCCTGTTCCGCCTATCCGACGACGAGGACCCGGAGCTGATCGAAACCCTGGAGGCCACCGAGCCGGTGCTTTCCGTGGCCGATGTGGTGCTGCAGGAGCATGACCTCACCCTGGTGCGCTCGGCCGTGACCCTCACCGTGAGCGGGGAACTGGACGAACCCGAGCCCGATGAGCTGGAGGACGACGAAGACGCCGACGACAACAGCGAAACCTATGAGCTGCTCGTGAGCTTCATGGTCAACGAGGAGGAATACGGCCTCTACATCCCCCTCGACCCCTTCTTCGTGGTGGGGCGCATGCAGGGCAACGAAGCGGTGCTGGTGGAAGGAGAGGAGTTCGAGCGCGTCCAGCCCCGGATTGAGGCGGAACTGGACGACCGGGAGCCCGACATCTGATGCTCAGCCGCCTGCTCATCCCCGACTGGTTGCCGGGCAGAACCCTGGCCCACTTGCCCCTGCAGCATCTGCTCGATCAGGGCATCCGGGCCCTGGTCCTGGATGTGGACCGCACCATGCTGCCCAGGCGCCAGGCCGAGCTGCCTCCCACCGCCGAGCAGTGGCTGCGCCATGCCTCCGGCGTGATGCCGATCCACCTGCTCAGCAACAACCCCTCCCGCCGGCGCATCGGCGGGGTGGCGGAAAAGCTGGGTCTGCCGTACACCACCGGCGCCGGCAAACCACGCCGCACGGCGCTGCGCCGGGTGCTGGCATCGCTCGGCCTGCCCCCTGCCCAGGTGGCATTGGCGGGAGACAGGCTGTTCACCGACGTGCTCGCCGGCAACCGACTGGGCCTCTACACCGTGCTGGTCAAACCGATCGATCCCCAGGGGCAACCCTGCCAGCGGGACCGGCTGCAGAACCTGGAACTGCGCATGGCCCGGTGGGTCGGTACCGATCTGGCGCGATGACGGACCCGGAGCTGCAATCGATGCGCAGGGTGATCAAGGTGGGCACCAGCCTGCTGCGGGGCAGCCCCGAACGACCTACAGCCGCCGTGATTGCCGATCTGGCCGCCAGCCTCGCGAGCCAGCAACGGCGCGGCGACCAGATCGCCCTGGTGACGAGCGGGGCCGTGGGTCTGGGCTGCGAGGTGCTCCGCCTGGAACGGCGCCCCACCGAGGTGGTGGCCCTGCAGGCCGCTGCTGCCGTGGGCCAGGGCCGCTTGATGGCCCTCTACCAGGATGCCTTTGCGGTGCGGGGCCTGAGCGTGGCCCAGGTGCTGCTCACCCGCGGCGACCTGGCCTCCCGCCGCCGCTACCAGAACGCCTGCACCACCCTGGAGCAGCTGCTGAGCTGGGGGGTGGTGCCGATCGTCAATGAGAACGACACCCTCGCCACGGAGGAACTGCGCTTTGGCGATAACGACACCCTCTCGGCCCTGGTGGCTGCAGCGATCGGCGCCGATGAACTGATCCTGCTCACCGATGTGGACAGCCTCTATTCCGGAGATCCCCGCAACGATCCCGATGCCCGGCCGATCGCCGAGGTGCGCGACCGGGCGGAACTGGAGCAGCTCAGCCATGTGGCCAGCGGCGGTGGCCAGTGGGGCACCGGTGGCATGACCACCAAACTCGCCGCCGCCCGGATCGCCACCGCCAGCGGCATCCGGGTGCGCCTGGCGGATGGCCGCGATCCGGCCGTGCTCAACGCTCTTTTTTCCGGAGCCCAGCGGGGCACCGTGTTCCAGCCCAGCCCCACGCCCCTGGCCGACCGCAAGAGCTGGCTGGCCCATGCCCTGCTGCCGAAGGGAAGCGTCACCGTGGACCCAGGAGCCGAACGGGCCCTACTGCGCCATGGGGCTTCGCTGCTGGCGGTCGGCATCCAGGCGGTGCAGGGCCAGTTCGCAAGACGCGAGCCCGTGCAGGTGCTCGGCAGCGATGGCCGCGAACTGGGCCGCGGTCTGTGCAGCTTCAGCAGCGAGGAGCTGCTCCAGATCATCGGACTCAGCAGCGAGGAAGTGCGGCGCCGCTTCGGCGATGTGGGTGATGCCGTGGTGCACCGCGATGCCTTCGTGCTCACCGCCGTCGACTGAGGCCCTCGGGCGCGACCTACGATCCGGGGCCTGCGGTGCCCGGGGGAATGCGTTTCAGCAGCCTGCTCAGCCAACTCAGCGGGGTGGGCGATTCCACCCTGCGCCACCTGGCGGATGACCCCGAGATCGGCGGAGCCGATGCCCTCGATGCCGCCGGCAGCGGCCAGCTGAGCTTCCTCGAGCCCGGCAACGCCCTGGCCGCCAGCCTTGCCGCCACCGGCGCCAGCGCCGTGCTGCTGCCGATCGACATCGCCCTGCAGGAGCAGGCCACGGCACGGGGCATCGCCTGGGTGGCGCTCCAGGATCCGCGCCTCGGCTTCGCCGAAGCGCTTGAGGCCCTTCACCCCCGCCGCCCGAGGCTGCCCGGCACCCACGCCACTGCCGTAGTGGAGACCTCAGCCCAGGTGGCCACCAACGTTCACCTCGGCGCCCACGTGGTGGTGGGAGCGGATTGCCACGTGGGCGAGGGCTGCATCCTTCACCCCGGCGTGGTGCTGTACGAGGACGTGCAGCTCGGCGAAGGCTGTGAGATCCATGCCAATGCGGTGCTGCACCCGGGCAGCCGCCTCGGCAGGGGCTGCGTGGTCCATTCCGGGGCCGTGATCGGCTCAGAGGGTTTTGGCTTCGTGCCCACCGCCAGCGGCTGGCGGAAGATGCCCCAGACCGGCCTGGTGGTGCTGGAGGACGGGGTGGAGGTGGGCTGCGGCTCCACGATCGACCGACCTTCGGTGGGGGAGACCCGTATCGGCGCCGGCACCAAGATCGACAACCTGGTGCACATCGGCCATGGGGTTGTCACCGGCAGGGGCTGCGCCCTGGCCGCCCAAGTGGGGATCGCCGGTGGGGCGCGACTGGGCAACGGCGTGATCCTGGCCGGCCAGGTGGGGGTGGCCAACAAGGCCACGATCGGCGATCGGGCGATCGCCTCCTCCAAATCCGGAATCCATGGCGAAGTGGCGGCCGGCGAAGTGGTGAGCGGCTACCCCGCCATCCCCAATCGCCTGTGGCTGCGCTGCTCGGCGGTGTACAGCAAGCTGCCGGAAATGGCCCGCAGCCTTCGTCAGCTCAAGGGAACCGGCGGTTGAGCCGGTAGCCTCGCCGATTGTGCTGCCGCCCGAGGGGCCGCGTTGCCATGACCAGCCACCGGATCACCCTGCTCCCCGGCGATGGCATCGGCCCGGAGATCACCGCGGTGACCCGCCAGCTGCTCGATGCCGTGAGCGCGAAGCACGACTTCCGCCTCGAGTACGACGAGCAGCCGATGGGCGGGGCCGCAATCGATGCCACCGGCGAACCTCTGCCCGCCAGCACCCTGGAGGCCTGCCGGGCCGCCGATGCGGTGCTGCTGGCCGCGATCGGTTCGCCCCAGTACGACGCCCTGCCGCGGGAGCGACGCCCGGAATCCGGCCTGCTGGCCCTGCGCTCCGGCCTGGGACTGTTCGCCAACCTGCGGCCGGTGAAGATCATTCCCGCCCTGATCGATGCTTCCACCCTTAAGCGGGAGGTGATCGAGGGGGTGGATCTGATGGTGGTGCGGGAACTCACCGGAGGCGTGTACTTCGGCACCCCCAAGGGCAGGGTGGAGGCAGACGGCCATGTGCGCGGCTTCAACACCATGGCGTACTTCGACTACGAGATCGACCGGATCGCCAGGGTGGGCTTCGACCTGGCGCGGCAGCGGGGCGGCCGCCTCTGTTCGGTCGACAAGGCCAACGTGCTGGATGTCAGCCAGCTGTGGCGCGACCGCGTCGAGAGCCTCCATGCCAGCGAATACAGCGACGTGCAGCTCAGCCACATGTATGTGGACAACGCCGCCATGCAGCTGGTGCGAAACCCCCGCCAGTTCGATGTGCTGCTCACCAGCAACCTGTTCGGCGACATCCTCAGCGATGAAGCCGCCATGCTCACCGGCTCGATCGGCATGCTGCCCTCGGCCTCGCTGGGAGCGGAGGGACCTGGCCTGTTCGAACCGATTCATGGGTCCGCCCCCGATATCGCCGGCCAGGACAAGGCCAATCCGATGGCGATGGTGCTCAGCGCCGCGATGATGCTGCGGGTTGGCCTGCAGCAGGAAGCCGCTGCCGCTGGCCTGGAAGGGGCGGTGGAACAGGTGCTGGCCGCCGGTTACCGCACCGGAGACCTGATGGCCGAAGGCTGCACCCCCCTGGGCTGCCAGGCGATGGGCGAACAGCTGCTGAGGGCCCTGGAGAACTGACCGGATCACCGTTCGCTTCCCTCTTGAAGGAAGGGGGCCGACGATCTGCGAAACTCTGGTCTCCCTCCGTCCCCCAGCGTCGATGTCGAAGCGTCATCCGGTCGTGGCTGTCACCGGTTCCTCCGGCGCAGGCACCAGCACCGTCAAGCGGGCCTTCGAGCACATCTTCAAACGCGAGGGGATCACGCCTGCCGTGGTCGAGGGCGACAGCTACCACCGCTACGAGCGGGGCCCAATGAAGGAGGCCATGGCCCAGGCCATGGCCAAGGGGGAGAACTTCTCGCACTTCGGCCCGGAAGCCAACCTGTTCGACAAGCTGGGCGAACTCTTCCAGACCTACGGAGAAACCGGTGGTGGCGAGAAGCGCTACTACCTCCACTCCGTCGAGGAGGCCGCCGACCACAACGGCCGCCTCGGCACCAATCTGGAGCCCGGTCAGTTCACCCCCTGGGAACCCATCCCCACGGGCACCGACCTCCTCTTCTACGAAGGCCTCCACGGTGGCGTGAAGGGCGACACCTACGACGTGGCCTCCCTGGCCGACTTACTGGTGGGCGTGGTGCCCGTGGTGAACCTGGAGTGGATCCAGAAGATCGCCCGCGACAACAAGGAGCGCGGCTATTCGGCCGAGGCCACCGTGGACACGATCCTGCGCCGGATGCCGGATTACATCAACCACATCTGCCCCCAGTTCAGCCGCACCGACATCAACTTCCAGCGTGTCTCCACCGTGGACACCTCCAACCCCTTCATGATCCGGGATATTCCCACCCCGGATGAATCGTTCGTGATCATTCACTTCCGCAAGGGTGCTCGCGAGAAGTGGGGGATCGACTTCGCCTACCTGCTCGACATGATCCACGACTCGTTCATGTCCAGCCCCACCTCGATCGTGGTGAACGGCGGCAAGATGGGCTTTGCGATGGAGCTGATCCTCACACCGATCATTCATCGCATGATCGAAGAGAAGAAGAAACTGGCCTGAAGATTGCGGCCTTACAGAAGCTTCCGGGCTTAAGCTCTTCGCCTTATAGCCCCAAGGCCATCAGCCAGCCCGAAAGCTTCACCCCATCCTTCCGCATCCGCGGCGCCGGCACTGCTGCCGGTCTGCAAGGTGCTGGTGGTTTTTCCACCTGGGGACTGCGGCTGGATCGAATCAATTCCCGCGAGGTGCTGCGTCTGGCCCGCCGCATCTATTTCAATTACCTCGAAACCTGTTCGGCACCGGCCGAACCGATCGGTGTGGTGATGGTGGGGGAATCAGTGCAGGGGCGGGTGGTGTTCGACCCCCCCGTTCTGTTGCCCGAAGAGCAATACGTGCCAATGGAGCTGCTGCGGGTCCGGAGCCAGACGCGCTCCCGCACCGGGCGTTCCGCCGCGGCCCGGCCACCGGTCGACCCCAGATCCTGACCCTGCGATGGCCCTGCCTGCGCCCGCCTTCATCGCCCCGGAGCTCCTGCCCACCGCTCTGGTGGCCCTGCCGCTGGCCCTGTTAGGCGCCTGCATCGGCAGCTTCCTCAACGTCGTGGCCTGGCGCCTGCCGCGGCAGGAATCGGTGGTGTGGCCCGGCAGCCACTGTCCGCGCTGCGGCACCGACCTGGCCTGGTTCGAAAACCTGCCGGTGCTCAGCTGGCTGCTGCTACGGGGCCGCTGCCGCCATTGCCACCAGCCGATCGCAGCGCGTTACCCGCTGGTGGAGCTTCTCTGCAGCGGATTGTGGGTCACGATGCTGGTGGCCCGCCCCCAGGCGATGGGGGCCATGCCCCCCAGCACGGCGCTGGAGGCCTGGCTGCTGCTGGTGGCGGGAGGACTGCTGGCCAGCTGGCTGCTGCCGCTGGTGCTGATCGATCTCGACAGCATGTGGCTGCCGGAACCCCTCTGCCGCTGGGGTGTGGTGCTGGGGCTGGCGGTGACCGCGGTGCTGGGGGCGCTGCAGGGCGAGGCTGCCGCGCGGGCATTGCTGCTCTCCCACCTGATCGCCTGCGGCGCCGGCCTGCTCGGTTTTGAACTGCTCAGCGCCCTGGCGGAAAAAGCCTTCGGCAGGCCGGCCCTGGGCCTGGGCGACGCCAAGCTGGCGGCCCTGATGGGGGCGTGGCTCGGGCCCCTGGGCCTGGCCCTCGCCGTGGGGGTGGCGATCTTCAGCGGGGCCCTTGTGGGGGTGGCAGGCCGGATCAGCGGCCGGCTCGGCCCCCACCAGCCCTTCCCCTTCGGTCCCTTCCTGGCGATCGGCACCCTGGCGGTGTGGATCGGCGGCCATGGACCCTGGCTGCAGCTGGCCGGACTGGGCAGCTGATCGCCCTCGCCTTAAATGGACCCCTGGCTCCCTGACCCTCATGTCGCTGTTCGACTGGTTCGCCGATCGCCGCAAGAATGCCCCGGTGGTGCGCAACCAGGGACCGGATCCCGATGAGGGGGACGGGCTGTGGAGCAAATGTCCGGAATGCTCCCTGGTGGTGTACCGCAAGGATCTGCTGGCCAATGCCAGCGTCTGCAAGGGCTGTGGCTACCACCACCGCATCGACAGCGACGAGAGAATCCGCCTGATCGCCGATGAGGGAAGTTTCGAAAGCCTCGATTCCGACCTGGCGCCCACCGACCCCCTGGCCTTCAAGGACCGTCGCAGCTACGCCGATCGCCTGCGCGACAGCCAGCAGAGCACCGGGTTACGCGATGCGGTACTCACCGGTCTCTGCCGCCTCGACAGCATGCCCCTGGCCCTGGGGGTGATGGATTTCCGGTTCATGGGCGGCTCGATGGGATCGGTGGTGGGGGAAAAGCTCACCCGCCTGATCGAGGAAGCCACCGCCCGGCGCATCCCGGTGCTGATCGTGTGCGCTTCCGGGGGAGCCCGCATGCAGGAGGGCATGCTCAGCCTGATGCAGATGGCCAAGATCTCCGGTGCCCTGGAACGCCACCGTCAGGCGGAACTGCTCTACCTGCCCCTGCTGACCCATCCCACCACCGGCGGGGTGACCGCCAGCTTCGCCATGCTCGGCGACCTGATCCTGGCCGAACCCAGGGCGCTGATCGGCTTCGCGGGACGGCGAGTGATCGAGCAGACCCTGAGGGAGAAACTTCCCGAGGGCTTCCAGACCGCCGAATACCTGCAGGACCACGGCTTCGTGGATGCCATCATCCCCCGCACCGAGCTGCACGCCACCCTGGCGAATCTGCTGCAGCTGCACGGCAGCGTGCGCCAACCCCAGCCCCTGGCCTCCTGATGACTCCTTCCCGTGGTGGCTGGCTTCAGGGCTGGCTGCAGCCTGTTTTGGTGCTGATGGCCCTGGTCAGCAGCCTGGTGCTCTCCCCCCCACCGGCCTCGGCAGGCCCTGTGAACTGGCAGGAGGTGGCCCCCACCGCGGAGGGGCGTCAGTGGTGGGATACGGGCAGCCTGCGCTACAGCCGCGATGGTCGCCTTTCGGTGCTGAGCCGGTTCCAGCCTGCCCCCGCCGAACCCGCCGATCCTGCCGCCGATCCTGCCGCCGTAGCCTCCGCCGAACCCGCCGGCCCCGGCAACCCGCCCAGCACTCCCGGCACCCTGTACGTGATGCAGCTCGACTGCGACGAACATCTCTACCGCGACACTTCCGTGAACGGCCTGCCGCGACTGCGGGCGGAATGGCAGCCCACCGGCAACGACGACCTCACCGCCGAAGTGCTTGCTGAAGCCTGTGCCGCCGCTGCCTCCCTGCCGCCCGCCCGACGATGAACCGACCCCTGAGGGTGGCCGTGGCCGGGCTCGGCTTCGGAGAGAAGGTGCACCTCAGCGCCCTGCGGGATTGTCCCGCCACCGAGCCGGTGGCCCTGTGGCATCCACGAGCAGAACGGCTGGAGCAGGCCTGCCGGGCCTCCGGTCTGCCCGGCCACCAGGACTTCGACCAGCTGCTGACCGACCCTGCGATCGATGCGGTGGTGATCGCCACCCCCCCAGGCCCCCGCTTTGCCCTGGCGCGATCCGCCCTAGCGGCGGGGAAGCATCTGCTGCTGGAAAAACCGGTGGCCGTGCACACCGAAGAAGTGGAGCAACTGCAGCGTCTGGCCCTGCAACAGAACCTCTGCGTGGCCGTGGACTTCGAGTACCGGGCGGTGCCCCTGTTTCAGCAGCTCCACGGCCTGCTGGAGCAGGACGTGCTCGGTGATCCCTGGCTGGTGAAGCTCGACTGGCTGATGAGCAGCCGGGCCGATGCCAGCCGTCCCTGGAACTGGTACTCCCAAGTCTCCGCCGGGGGTGGAGTGCTGGGATCGCTCGGCACCCATGCCTTCGACACCCTGCACTGGCTGGTGGGTCCGACCCGGCAGCTGCAGGCGCGCCTGAGCACCGCGATTCCGCAGCGGCCCTTGCCCGGCGAAGGCGCAACGATGGCAACCGTGGACGCCGAAGACATCGCCCTGGTGCAGCTGGATCTGGAGGATCGCCACGGACGTGTGGTGCCGGCCCAGGTGAATCTGGCCTCGGTCACCCGATCGGGCCGGGGTTACTGGATCGAGCTTTACGGCAGCGAGGCCACCCTGGTGCTGGGGTCGTCCAACCAGGCCGACTACGTGCATGGTTTCCAGCTGTGGATGGCCCGCCCCGGCGAGGCCCTGCGCCCGCTGCCGGCCGATCCGGCCCTCGCCTTTGCCCGCACCTGGGAGGACGGCAGGATCGCT
>Ga0164293_10004532_pt1 | contig 11893 bp, 13 predicted proteins | sample GEODES118metaG_FD_111487 | JGI IMG/M metagenome (GOLD analysis project Ga0164293, IMG submission 111487) | Eutrophic lake water microbial communities from Lake Mendota, Wisconsin, USA - GEODES118 metaG | ecosystem: Environmental > Aquatic > Freshwater > Lake | place: USA: Lake Mendota... | reverse complement strand
TGTCCACGCCGGCAATGTGCGCATAGGTTTGGTGAGGTAGGTCTAAACCCGACATCATGGGCAGGAATTGCGCATTGGCCAACACTTGATCGGACGGAATCAAGCCCGCCTTCAAGATGTTTTGTTGGTGATACACATCGTGCAAAAACAAGTTGATGGCTTTGACACGTTGCACCAAGCCAGTTTCTAGTTGAGCCCACTCTTGAGCATCAATGATGCGCGGAATCAAGTCAGAAGGAATCAGTCGCTCGGTGCCGTCTTCGTCGCCATTGAGTGAAAACGTGATGCCAGTTCGCCTTGAAATCAAATCGGCTTCGGTTTGTTTCTGGTGCACCATTTCATCGGGGCAGGACTTGAGCCAAGCATCGAAGGCCTCGTAATGCGCCCGAGGAAGACCGCTGTCGTCACACATTTCATTGAATATTGGGGCGGCCATGGACATCCTGTTTATGCAGCATCTTGCTGATGCATACTAAGCACGGTTTATGCCGTGCTGGGTGTGCAAGGCTTTCAATCACTTTGTTGGTGCAAGCGCGCAAGGCGGCAGACAAAACGCACCAACATCAAGTTTTTAAGCACACATTTGGTGCAAACAAGGAGTCGGCAATGTCGCAAGTGAAACAAGTTTCGTGGTTGTCTCACCGACTGAGAAACAACATTGGCAGCCATGACCGCTTGTTGCGCTCTTTATTGGGCGCTGTACTTGTTTTGGTGGCTTGGTTGTTCGAACTGCCCGAGGCTTTTTGGCTGGGCTTGTATCTGATCTTGACTGCGGCATTGCGCTTTTGCCCCAATTACGCGATTTTCAATGTCGACACCTTGTCTGCGGGTGAACAAAAGAACAGCATTCCTTGGGCAGAATTGCTGGAGCTGTTGCCGCCGACAGATTCAGCAAGGCCTGCTGAAACATCCGCAAAGCCGCTCGCGACGGCAGCTTCCAACACCGTGGTTGCAGCCAAACCTGCAGCATTCAGTCTGCCCCCCGAATTGAGCCATGCCTTGCTGCACGACATTGAAAGAAATGCGATTGATGAGATCTTGATGGTGCGGTTTTATGAAAACTTTTTTGGCTGCAGAATCAAAATTGAACAAGCCGCCCATTTGAATATTTATGTTTGTCAGTTTTCAAGCCACACAAGCAGACTGGACTTTGCCAAGTTGAAATCACAGCTGCTGCAGCGTGTGCAGGAAACCGCCTCGTGAATTCACATCGCCATCGATTGCGCCAAGTTGAAAACCGAGTTGGGGCCTGACGGTAATTTATGGATCTTCAGGGGTTTGAAGCGGGGTTTGGTTTCTTGCTTGACCATGGGCGAGCCAAGGGACTGAAAACGGCTGTGTTCTGGTAGCTGGGACAAGACTTGTTCCAAGCTGACATCTTGCAGTTGCTGAGCAATGAAGTCTGTCACCAAATGGGTCATCAGATCTTTGTCAAGCTCGCCCAAGGACGCATCGGTTTGGGGGACGGGCGAGGGCTCGAAGGCGTTGATCACATCCAGCACTTTGAGTTCATCTGTGCGTCCCATGGTGCAATAGCCGCCGCCTGGGCCTCGGTAAGAAATCACGAATTCCTTTTTTTTCAAAGAGGACATCAGCGATTCCAAATAAGAAATAGACAGACCCAAATGTCGGCTGATGAATTCAGTGGTGACCGGACCTGAAGACTGGTGTTGGGCCACCAACATCAAAGCGTTCAATGCGTTGTGGGTTAAATTTGAGAACATGCTTGATTCCTTTATTCAAAACCTATTCGTTTCTTCTTCTCTTTCGTCGAATATAGGCTTGTTGAGTGATAATTCAATATAAAACTCAAAATTAATGTATATTTCACCAAAATAACTATTCAAAACTTATACAAATTAGAGGGGCAACATGACTACGACCGATCAAACTGCTGGTGTTTATCGCATTGGCGCCGTCGCCAAACTGGTGGGCATTCCCGAGGCCACCTTGCGGGTCTGGGAACGCCGGTATCAAGTGGTGTCTCCGCCCAAGTCCTTGGGTGGTCACCGGCTCTACAGCGAATGGGACGTGTTGAAGGTCACGCTGCTCAAAAGCCTGACGCAAGAGGGGCACGCCATCAGCATGCTCAGCACCATGGATGTGCCGCAATTGCAAAAAATGTTGAACGAGTCACGGCAAGCCCACACCCAGCAACTCGCTGGCCCCAGGCTACCTGCAGTGGTTCATTTGGCGGTGGTGGGCTACACCTTGGCCAGTCGCATAGAAACGCAGAAATTCACCTTGTGCTTCGGTCAAACCACATTGAAAGTGACACAGGTTGAGCCCGACTTGACGCAAGCCCTGCGCAGTTCTTCTTCAGGTACTGTGGACGTGGTGCTGGTGCAAATGGGTGCGGTGCAGGCACAAGCCAAAGATGAGTTGTTGAAATTGCGAGATCGCTTGCGGGTCAACAAGCTGGTGTTGGTCTACCACTTTGCCACAGACCATGTGCTGCAGCACCTGAAATCTGCGGGCATCATCGCCCGACGTGAGCCGGTTTCTGACATGGATTTGTGCGACATCATCCAGTCGGTGTTGGTGGTCGAACCCGGTCAGCCTGGCCCTGGCGGACACAAAATTGCGCCACGCAAGTACGATGATCTGGTCTTGCAAAAAATCAGCAACATCGACAGCAAGGTGCTGTGTGAATGCCCCAAGCATGTGGCGGACTTGATTCGACAACTCAACAGTTTTGAGCAGTACAGCAACGACTGTTTGAACAACTCAGCCGAGGATGCCCGTTTGCATGCTTACCTGTCCGCGGTGTCGGGGTCGGCTCGGGCGATGTTCGAGGAGGCCTTGGAGCGAGTTGCCACCCACGAAGGCATTGCCTTGAAATGAACAAGCGCCAGGGTGCTTAACGTCCTGTGGCAGACAGGGAAGCGCCTGGAACAGCTGCACCAATTGCTATGCCCAAGGCGGTGTCCAAAGCGATGCCGCCCATGACTGCATCTTGCGTGGGCGCTGTGCCGCCACATTGGGTGGTTATGTCTGCCGCCTTCAAGTGATCAGCCGTGTTGATGCCGATATTGGCGAAAAACAGGGGTGCGACAGCGACCGGGCCGGTTAACAGCACCAAGGCCGGTGCCGCCCATAGTTTGTGGGTTTTCAATTCATCATGCACCCACGCGTTGTGCCTTGCATTTTGACAAGCGCCGGTGCTGAAGTCTGGACTCTTATCATTCAATTGGCCAATCGCTTGCGAAGAACGACTGGCGCAAGCCCCCAACAGGGTCAGCAAGCACAACAGCACAATGTGTCTACAAGCATTCATTCTTCAAACCCCCAAAACCAAGCATGGATTGCTACTTTCATTATCGAGCACAACTCATTGATATTCTTTGATTTTCGTCATTTAACCCTTTTTCTAAAGTGATTTTTTCATGTTGCGTGTGATCAATTTCAGTTCTGGCCCTGCCACCTTGCCTGAGAGCGTGCTGCAACAAGCCGCTGCCGACATGCTGGATTGGCGCGGCAGCGGCATGTCAGTGATGGAGATGAGCCATCGTGGGCCCGAGTTCATGGATATCTTGGCGCAAACCCAAAGTTTGTTGCGTGAGTTGATGGGGGTGCCTGACAACTACACCGTGTTGTTTTTGCAGGGTGGCGCGATGGCTGAAAACGCCATCGTGCCCCTGAATTTGATCGGACGCACGGGCCAAGCCGACTACGTGGTGAATGGCGTTTGGTCGCAAAAATCCATGAAAGAAGCAACCAAATACGGCCAGGTGAACTTGGCTGCCAGCAGTGAAGGCAGTGGTTTTTGGTCCATGCCTGAACAAGACCAATGGCGTTTGTCACCCCAAGCTGCCTATGTGCATTACTGCAGCAACGAAACCATTGGTGGGGTGGAATGCCACTGGACGCCAGACACCGGCACGGTGCCCTTGGTGGCGGACATGTCTTCCAATATCTTGTCTGCCCCCTTGGAGGTGTCGAAATTCGGCGTGATTTACGCCGGAGTCCAGAAAAACATGGGTCCCTCGGGGGTCACCGTGGTGATCGTGCGCAACGATCTGCTTGGTTCGGCTTTGCCCATCACGCCCTCAGCCTTCAATTACCAACTGCAGGCCGAGCAAGGCTCGATGTACAACACGCCGCCCACCTATGCCATCTACATCATGGGCTTGGTGTTGCAGCATGTGAAGCGTGAAGGTGGGCTCACTGCCATGCTCGAACACAACCAGCGAAAAGCCGCATTGCTGTATGACTTCATTGACCACAGCCAGCTGTTCAGCAACCGCGTGGCTCGCCAGGATCGCTCGCGCATGAATGTGACTTTTTTCTTGCGCGATGACGGCTTGAATGCGGCGTTTTTAGAAGGTGCACAAGCCAAGGGCATGGTGCAGTTGCGCGGTCACCGCTCGGCAGGCGGCATGCGGGCCTCCATCTACAACGCGATGCCCTTGGCCAGTGTGCAAACCCTGGTGAACTACATGCACCAGTTTGAACAAACCCACACCTGAAAACACCTACCCAGGTGTGGCCTGCCAGGACAGGCAAGGCAAGACACTCAAGGTCTATGGTTGGCGCGGCAACCCCAAGGCATAAAGCGCTGCATTCACCACGCTGGCAGCATCCACTTCAAAGAAATGGCGCAAGGCCGCACGCGTGTCGCTGCGCCCAAACCCATCGGTGCCCAAAGTGATGTAACGACGACCTTCAGGCACAAAAGCCCGCACACTTTCGGGCACCGCCCGCACATAGTCGGTGGCGGCCACGATCGGGCCCTGGCTGTGCATCAACTGTTGTTGCACAAAGGCCACCTCCGACTGGCGACCGGCCATGGCCTCGCGTTCTTGCTGTTGCCCATCCCGAGCCAATTCGCTCCAACTGGTGACGCTGAACACATCGCTGGCGATGCCTTGCTCGGCCAACAGGTCGGCGGCTTTCAAGACCTCCAGCAAGATGGCGCCCGAGCCCATCAAACTCACGCGTGGCGCATGAGCAGGCAAGTGCTCGACTGGGCCTTGGAAGTGGTAGCAACCTTTCAGGATGTCGTTCTCGACATCAGCGGGCAGGTTAGGCTGTGCATAGTTTTCGTTCATCAAGGTGACGTAATAAAAAACATCGCGCTGCTCGGTCACCATCTCGCGCATGCCGTGGTCGATGATGACGGCCATTTCGCCGGCAAACGCTGGGTCGTAGGCTTTGCAATTGGGGATGGTGGCCGCCACCAAATGGCTGGAACCATCTTGGTGTTGCAAGCCTTCGCCGCCCAAGGTGGTGCGCCCCGAGGTGGCGCCCAGCAAAAAGCCGCGTGCGCGTTGATCGGCCGCGGCCCAAATGGCATCGCCCACTCGCTGAAAGCCAAACATCGAGTAGTAAATATAGAAGGGCAGCATGGCCAAACCGTGCACGCTGTAGCTGGTGGCTGCCGCCGTCCAGCTGGCAATGGCACCGGCTTCGCTGATGCCTTCTTCCAAAATTTGGCCATCCATCGCTTCGCGGTAGCTCAGCACCGAGCCAATGTCTTCGGGCTCGTACTTTTGCCCCACGCTGGAATAAATGCCCACTTGTTTGAACAAATTGGCCATGCCAAAGGTGCGTGCTTCGTCCGCCACGATGGGCACAATGCGGGGACCCAGCACCGGGTCTTTCAGCAACTGACCCAGCATCCGTACAAAAGCCATGGTGGTGGACATTTCTTTGTGCTCGGCTTGCAGCGCAAAGCTGGCGTAGCTGTTCAAGGCCGGCACCGGCAGCACATCGGCTTGGGTTTGTCGCTGCGGCACATAACCTCCCAAGGCTGCTCTGCGGCCATGCAGATACTGCATTTCAGGGCTGTTTTCGGCCGGCTTGAAAAACGCCAAGCTGGTGGCTTGTTCGTCTGAGAGGGGCAGGTTGAAGCGGTTCCTGAATGCGATCAAGGCGGTTTCATCCAGCTTTTTTTGGCTGTGTGTCGTCATCTTGCCCTGACCGGCTTGACCCATCCCATAGCCCTTTTTGGTGTGCGCCAAGATCACCGTCGGTTGACCGCTGTGTCGTGCGGCTGCGGCATAGGCCGCATGGATCTTCACCAGGTCGTGCCCGCCGCGCTTGAGGCGGTCAATTTGCTCGTCGGTCATTCCTTGTGCCAGCTGCGCCAACTCGGGGTTCTGACCAAAGAAGCTGTCGCGGTTGAAGCGGCCGTCTTTGGCCGCAAAAGTTTGCATTTGGCCGTCTACTGTGTTGGCAAACACACGCAGCAAAGCTTGACTGTGGTCACGGGCGAACAAACCATCCCAGTCGCTGCCCCAGACCAGTTTGATGACGTTCCAGCCAGCACCGCGAAAGAGTTTTTCCAACTCGTCGATGATGCGGCCGTTGCCGCGCACGGGTCCGTCCAAGCGCTGCAAATTGCAATTCACCACCCACACCAGGTTGTCCAACTTTTCGCGTGAGGCCAAGGTGAGGGCGCTCATGCTCTCAGGCTCGTCCATCTCGCCATCGCCAAACACGCCCCACACCTTGCGGCCATTGCAGTCTTGCAGCTGGCGGTGTGTCAGGTAGCGCATGAAGCGTGCGTGGTAGATCGAGCTGATCGGCCCCAAGCCCATCGAGCCGGTGGGGAACTGCCAAAAATCGGGCATCAACCAAGGGTGCGGATAGCTGGACAGGCCCTTGGCGCCGGCACTTGGCGCGGTGAGTTCTTGGCGGTAATGCGCCAAGTCTTGATCGCTCAATCGGCCTTCCAGAAAGGCGCGGGCATACACACCGGGCGCACTGTGCGGTTGGAAAAACACCAAGTCACCGCCATGCTGCGGATTGCGGCCGTGGAAAAAATGGTTGAAGCCCACCTCGAACAAATCGGCGGCACTGGCGTAGCTGGCGATGTGCCCGCCCAACTCCCCATAGGCCGCATTGGCGCGCGCCACCATTGCCAAGGCGTTCCAGCGCATCAGCGAGGCCAGTTTTTCTTCAATCGCCAAGTCCCCGGGGTAGGGCTGTTGGGCTTGCACGGGGATGGTGTTGGCGTAGGGCGTGACCAACTCGGGCGACCAGCCGATTTGGCTGTGGTGCGCCATGACCACCAGTTGGTCCAGCAAAAAACGAGCGCGTTCGGGGCCGTGCAAGGCCACCACGCTGTCAAAAGCGTCGCGCCATTCGGCGGTTTCAATCGGGTCAAGGTCTAAGGTGCGTTGCAGCATGGTGGCGCTCTGTACAGGTTGCGAATGACCTTGACTGTAGGATTTTCATTGCAAAATGTGCTGTTGAATTCAGCCGCCAAAGCTTTATTTTTGGCATAAAATGCCTTTAAATACTTATTTAAAGGTTATTTATGCTTCTAGATGCGGTAGATTACAAAATACTCGCGCAACTGCAAGAAGACAGTTCCCTCACCAATGTCGAGTTGGCGCGTCGGGTGCATTTGTCGCCTTCACCATGCTTGGCGCGGGTCAACGCATTGGAGGCTGCGGGCGTCATCGAGCGCTATGTGGCCCTGATCCAGCCGCAAGCACTGGGCTTGGGCCTCAACGTGTTCATTTCCATCAGCCTGAAAGAGCAGTCCAAAGCGGCGTTGGCCGAGTTTGAGCAACGCATCGCCGAGCATGACGAGGTGATGGAGTGCTATTTGATGACAGGCGACTCCGACTACCTGATTCGGGTCGCCATTGCCGATATGGCGGCTTTGGAAAAATTCATCTTGGAGCAACTCACCCCCATCCCCGGGGTGGAAAAAATCCGCAGCAGTTTTGCCCTGAAGCAGGTGCGCTACAAAACCGCGCTGCCCCTCAAACCGCCGCAGCCCGTCTAAGCCATTCGAGGAATTTGGCAAGGTGCTGCAGGTCTGATCTGAGGGCTTTTAGGGGCTGTGAATGGCAATGCGCAAACAATCTCTGGCGTAGAGACTGCGTTTCACCGCTTCATCATGTCGGTGCGCAACATCTTCATCAGCAACATCCATTCACCGCCGTTTTGAACCGTGAAGGTGAAACGTTCGTTCATGCCGTTGTTCATTTCAATTTCATGCCAATTGGCAAACAAAGACAGGCCTTTGTGGAGAACGGCGGTTTCGGTGAAGGAAATTTCAATATGGATGAATGAAATATCTTCGTGGCTGTCGAAGGATTTGAAATAGAGTCCATCAGACAACAAATAAAGCACACCCGTTGGCAGCGAAAAGCGGCTGGCCGTGTTGGCTGGACCGTAGGCAATGATGGTTTTATTGATCAATTCAACCGGAATGGTCTGCTTGATGATTTGACCAATATCCCGAGATTTGTACAACGCAAAAGCCAAGCCCAGCCCAAGAACGGCCAAGGCATAAGCATGGCTCAGGGTGAATCCAAAGACCAACGTTGCCAGGAAAAGAAAGGGCATCCACAGATCAAAACGCATTTCCCAAGGGCCTCGTGAGATCAACAAGGAACTGTTGTCCAAGGTGTTGGCCAGAATCAATGGCGAAATGCTGCTGGGTTTTTGGCTTTGAACGTGCGGCAGTTGCGAGCCGCAGTTTTGGCAAAAAACGTTTTCACTGGGGTTGATGAAGTAGCAGCTGGTGCAGATCATGGCTGTCTTTCGATGCGCTTCATCTCAATGGCCCGCTTTGGCTTTGCTGTCAGGCGTGATTTTGTCCAAGGACTTTGCACTGCTGTCAGAAACAACTTTGTCGTGGGTTAAAAAGTTATAGATGGCCAATGTGCTCAACACCACGGTCAGCCCACAAAGCATGCCAATCACAAAGATCATGAAGCCACCGCCTTCGCCAGCGGGTTCCTCTTTGCCACCCGACTTGGTTTTGGAGCTTGCGGCGTCCTCTACTTTTTTCACGACCGCCTGCACCTTGAGCTTCAAGTCGTTAACGCTTTGGATCAGGGGAGCCAAGTTTTTCTCAATCGCTTCAGCTGCGATGGTGTTGGCCTTGAGCATGTCTTGAACCTTGGTCAATTCAGCTTCACGGGCTGTCGCCATGTTTTCCGTGTTTTGCGCCAAGTTTTGACCAAAGGATTTTTGGATTTCAATTTTTTGTTTTTCCAGCAGCAACTTGAATTCTTCTGGTATTCGGCCGGTGCTGACAGACTCTCTTTGCGCATGCAAGTGGTTTTGCAACTCTGCCAATTGCACCGCAAATTGGGTTTGTTGCTCAATCAGGTTGTGCAACAGGGCTTCATTCGGATCGGGCTGCGCTTGTTGATGGCTTTGCTGCTGCGAAGCCAATGAAATGAAGTCAAGCAGCAATGAATGTTTTTCCAGCGTTTTCTTCAATTCTTGCTGGTGCAATTCAAGCCGATGCAACCATGCCAAGTCTGCTTTGGCTGATGCCGCACTGTCTGCGACAGGACCAGGGGGCGGTTCAAGGTTCAGGTCGATATTCAACAGCTTTTGGTCATCCAAGGCGTTTGAACTGGGCGATAGCTGGATGACAAAATCGTCTTCATCAGGGTGGACAGCGCTGGCTGGGGTCTCCGCCGAGTCCGCCTTGGAGGCTGCAGGGCTGGACTCGGGCTTGACGGCCATGGCCGAGTCGCTGGACTGGGCCAGCGCCAACTCCGGCTGCGTCAGTGACGTGTCCACATCTGAGCCCTTGGCCAGCCTTTTGACAGGCGCGCCGCACTTGCCACAAAACTTGGCTGTGACTGAAAGGGGTTTTCCGCAGGCTGCGCAATCCATGGTTGACCTATCTTGATTCATTCTTCGGTGTAGATTCGGCACGGCGAGTATTTACCTGAGCCCGCATGGTATTCCTTGCACTCGCGAATAACGATTTCCTCGGCTTGTTGTTGTCCTTTGTCTGTGTAGGCATCGGCACAGTAAGCAGTCTCGCCATCAAAACTGTATACGAAAGCTTTGTAGGGTTTGTCGGGAAAGTTTTTACGATTGAACCGCTCAAAGAGTTTTTTGCATTTGCCAAACAAAGGAGGGCGGTAAAGCGTTGCCAAGGTTTGAAAGCGTTCGGGTTTTTCTTCTTCGGCCAAGGCCTGAGCCGCAATATCAGCAGGCGTCATTTCAGGGGCAAGCGCAGGACTGGCACTGCTGTCTTGGACTTGAACTGGGGGCTCTTCATGGGTGTGTTCATGGTTCTCATCCGCCATCGAGGACGCTTCTAACGCAGCAGACTTCTCGACCGATCTGTGCGCGAGCGATTGGGAATAGATGAACAAAGGGATATTGATGAAGGTCATCAATATCGCCATGGTCAGGTATTTCGCTTTGCTGGTCATTTTTTAAAAATTCAATCTTGACGGGTGCTTACAACGAAGTCTTGCATAACTTGGATCGACTGAAACTGGGAGGACTTGAATGATTCAATCTGTCAATAAGGCTAAAATAAAACCTTGGTAGTCTCCCGTCAGCTCAAAATCAAGGAATTCCATGTCTGAATTAAGCGCCCAAAACAGCAGCCTGGTGATTGGTGAAGGCGTCACCTTTGTAGGCTCCATCTCTGCGCCTGGACGTGCCAGCATCAATGGTACGGTCACCGGTGAGGTGTCCGTGGCTGATTTACAAATCGGCCCCAAAGGCAGTGTGACGGGACAAATCAACGCGCAAGTCATTGATGTTCATGGTGTTTTGGCTGAAAACATCGTTTGCCACGATCATATTTTGATCCACCGCAGCGGCAGTGTTTCGGGCAATCTGGATTATTCTGAAATTGAAATCGAGCGCGGTGGCCAGTTCAAGGGTCAAATGACGCAACATCTGTCGGGTCAGGTTCAAGGCAAGCCGCCTCAAAAGCCCAAGGTTTGACACGCTTTGGGGCGTTCAGCCCCATATTGTGAATACTAAAATTTGCCAAACATTGCAATGGCATGAATTTCAAACTTTTTCTGTAATGCTGTCATCGTCTCTCCAGGGATTCACGTTAACTATCTCAAGACAGTGAACGGAACCCCGAATGAACAAGTCCAATCAAGCACAAACTGACAACAACTCGGTTGAAATAGACCACCGTTATCAGTATGTGCCCTCAGCCAGCACGCCCATCCGAAACACCTTCGAGCGTATTCGGAGCCAAATGGCTCAAGAGGCGGAGCAAAAAAGCCGTCCCGTTTCCCGCCTTTACTCTGGCTTTCGTGCCGTCAAAGCCTAAGCGCTTCCAGACTATCATGGGCAGATGGCCCTCAAATCAACCATCTACAAAGCGCAACTGCAAATTGCCGACATCGACCACAACTACTATGCTGACCACGCGCTCACCCTAGCGCGACACCCCAGCGAAACCGACGAACGCATGATGGTTCGCCTCGCAGCCCTCTCCCTCAATGCCCATCAACTTCAAGATCTGTGTCAAGGGGACGCCACCTTGGCTTTTGGCGCTGGCTTGTCCGACCCCGATGACCCCGATGTGTCCCTGACCGATTTCACTGGGCGCAAACGCTTGTGGATCGAGGTGGGTCAGCCTGAAGAAAAACCGCTGCAACGTGCAGGCAGCAAATCGGATCAGGTGTTGGTGTACGCCTTTGCCCATTCGGCGGACATTTGGTGGCGCGGCATTGAAAACAAGGTGAATCGGCAAGCCAAACTCAGCGTGATTCGCATCCCCTCCGAAGCTTCGCAGTCCATGGCCGCCATGGCTGAGCGCAGCATGCAGCTGCAAGTCACGATCCAAGAAGGGGGCATGACCCTCAGCAGCAACCAAGGCAGTGTGCATTTTGAGCCGCTGGTTTGGAAATGAACTTGCGTTGCTTCCATGCGGGCTTGGGTGCTGCTTGCTTGGTCTTGATGGGCTGTTTCACGCCTGCTTCCCACGCAGCCGATTTGCATTGCGCTATCGAGGTGAATGGCGAAGTGCATCGCCATGTTTTCAGGCCCACCACGGACCCCTATACCGCTCAAAGCATCGACATTGGTGAGCGGTTCCGGTTCAAAGCGGTGGTGCTGGGGCAGGGTGATGACATCGAACTCGTCAACATCTACGCCTACTACCAAACGAGGCGCCAACCGATGTTGATGCAGCATGTCAAGC
>Ga0164293_10004531_pt1 | contig 11894 bp, 10 predicted proteins | sample GEODES118metaG_FD_111487 | JGI IMG/M metagenome (GOLD analysis project Ga0164293, IMG submission 111487) | Eutrophic lake water microbial communities from Lake Mendota, Wisconsin, USA - GEODES118 metaG | ecosystem: Environmental > Aquatic > Freshwater > Lake | place: USA: Lake Mendota... | reverse complement strand
CTATAATTTTACTTTTCAATTATCAAGCAAAAATGACCAATTCAGATATAGCAGATATCATAAAGCTTACCGGAAAACTCTTAGACCTCCACGACCGAGACGAAATGCGGTCAAAAGTATATATTTCGAGTGTTTTTACCCTAGAGCGGCTCGAAACACCAATAGCAGAAATGTCTACCAAAGAAGTGGCTCAGATCAGAGGTTTTGGAAAGGTTTTATCTGCCAATATTGAAGAAATTGTCCATACCGGCACACTCAAAGAACTCAATGATTTGATTGAAATTACACCCGAGGGTATTTTTGATATTTTCAAAGTGAAGGGTTTGGGCGTAAAAAAGATAAAGACGCTTTGGTCGGAGCTGGGAATTGACAATATCAATGACCTAAAAATAGCCTGTGAAAACAACAAGATAGCCAATACAAAAGGCTTTGGACAGAAAACACAAGATTCCATTCTAGAATCTTTGGCCTTCCTGCAGGAGCAAATGGGCAAACTCAGGATGGATAAGGGAGCCATGCTGAGTAGTGTTATTTTAGCAAAAATCAAGGAAGTGTACGAAAACGCACACGAGGTGGGTCAGGTCATTAGAAAAAATGACACCTTAGATATGTTGCAATTTTTAGTGATTAAGGATGGCTTTGGAGGCTTGAAGTTTAACGAAGAGCTATTTCATCAAGAGCTAAAACTGTCTTCGCCGAGTGTTTGGAGAGGTTTTTTTGGAGAATACTCCATTCCTATCGAAATCGAGAAAACTTCATCGAAGGATTTCTTGATTAAAAAATTTGTTAAAAACGCCGATGAAAACCACCTAAAATATCAGAATGCAGACGGAATCACGCTACTGAATCATGTTACAAAAAATACATTTTCTGACGAAACCGAGATCTACAAGGCCTTTGGGTTTAATTATATTGTGCCCGAAATGCGAGAAGGCCGGAATGAGTTTGAATGGATAAAGCAGCACAACAACGACGAGCTAGTAACTTGGGAAAAACTGAAAGGAACTGTGCATAACCACTCCACTTATTCCGACGGCAGCAATACCTTAAAGGAAATGGCGGATTATTGCAAAGGGCTAGGTCTAGCATACTTCGGTATTGCGGATCACAGCCAAACAGCTTCCTACGCCTCAGGACTTTGGCCCGAGACCGTGGTGAAACAACATCAAGAAATTGATGCTCTAAATGCCGCCTACCAAGACTTCGCCATTTTAAAGGGTATAGAGTCAGATATACTTCCGAACGGCGACCTAGACTATGAAAAAGATGTTTTGGCTTCTTTTGACTACGTGGTGGCCTCTGTGCATGCGGTGCTAAACATGGACAAAGAAAAAGCTACCCGAAGGCTACTAAAGGCGGTGGAGAATCCTTACACCAGTATTTTGGGGCATCCATCTGCAAGGCTCTTGTTATCTCGAAAAGGCTATCCATTTGATTATAAAATGATTATTGACGCTTGTGCGGCCAATAAAGTGGTGATGGAACTTAATGCCAGCCCTTACAGATTAGACATTGATTGGCGGTGGATAGATTATTGCCTTTCAAAAGGTGTGATGATCAGTATCAATCCCGATGCTCATGAAGTGAAAGGCATACACGATATGCATTATGGTGTAGCTGTAGCCAGAAAAGGAGGATTGACAGCAGATATGACTTTAAATTGCCTCGACAAGGAAGGCATCATGAAAGTTTTTTCCAAAAAATAAGGAGAGCCTTTCGACTCTCCTCATTTTACATCAATTTCTTTATAATTTCTTCGGTACTCATTCCCTCGGCCTCGGCCTTGAAATTCCGTACTATTCTGTGTCGTAAAACGGGGAATGCCACGGCTTTTACATCTTCAATGTCGGGAGAGTATTTTCCATTAATTAAAGCGTGGCATTTTGCAGCCAAAACTAAGTTTTGTGAGGCTCTCGGACCCGCTCCCCATTCAAGAAACTTCTTAGATTCTTCTGAGGCTCCTTCTATATTTGGTCTAGTTTTGTGAACCAAACGCACCGCATATTCCACCACATTGTCTGCCACGGGTACTTTTCTTACTAAATCTTGGAATACAATGATTTCTTCTGCACCTAAAACCTTATTTACAATCGTCTTCACATTCGAAGTTGTACTTTTAACAATAGCCATCTCTTGTTCGAAACTCGGATAGTCCAAGTTTACCATAAACATGAAACGGTCTAGCTGGGCTTCGGGTAGGGGATAGGTACCTTCTTGTTCTATCGGGTTTTGGGTAGCCAATACAAAAAACGGCTTTGAAAGCTGATGTCTTTCACCCGCTACAGTCACCGAATATTCCTGCATAGACTCCAACAGAGCCGATTGCGTTTTTGGAGGTGTCCGGTTTATTTCATCAGCCAAAATGATATTGGCAAATACAGGGCCTTTTACAAATTTGAAGTTACGGTTGTTATCTAAAGTTTCAGAACCTACAATATCTGAGGGCATTAAATCTGGCGTAAACTGAATACGGTTAAAGTCCAAATCTAAGGCCGATGCAATGGTCTGAACCAACAAAGTTTTCGCCAAGCCAGGAACACCCACTAGCAAACAATGTCCTTGACAGAAAATAGCCGTCAACAATAATTTTACGGTTTCTTCTTGGCCTACAATTACTTTGCCTATTTCTTTCGAAAGCTCCTGATATGTGTTTTTTAAAGCATCTGCTGCCTCTACATCTGAGTTGAAGGTTTTCAATTGCACTTTTCTAAAAATGGTTTATTGTTCAAATAATTTACAAGCCTCGTATTCTTTTTCAATATTGATATACACCTCAGCAATGGCATCTTTAAACCATTTTTCTATGGATTCGTTTTGCTTATTGTTCATGGCGTAGTTTTTCAACTTTTCATAATCATCCTTCATATTGGCCCTGTGGGCCTCTTTTTTGTCCTTGATTTTGATCAGTCGCATGCCTGTTTTGCCGTCTGGTGTTCTGTAGTTTAAAGTTGCACTTATCGTGCCAAGCTTCATTGGGTCTACCGTAAAATACAAGTTGGGTTCCATGGACACATCCACGGCGTGCCAGTTACTGCCTGTTTCGGGATTCATAATTATGCCACCCGCATCTACAGTGTTTTTATCTTCCGAATGTAATTTTATGGCTTTCTCGAATTTAATACTGTCAATCTCGATTTGAGTTTTGAGACTGTCCAAAAATCTCTTTGGTTCGGTAATATCTAATCGGCTATAATCAGGCCTTAACAAAATATGCCTTGCACGATATTCTTGTCCACGTTTTTCGAGCGTTTGGATAAGGTGAAAACCAAAGTCAGACTCTATAACACCCGATAATTTACCTGAATCAAGTGTCATGGCGGAGGCTTCGAATTCTGCTACCATTTGCCCTCGTTTAGCCCAGCCTAGGTCACCACCTTGTACTTTTGAGCCTTGGTCTTCAGAGAATTCTTTAGCCAAAACAGCAAAGTTTTCACCCAATTCTATTCTTTTCTTAAAGCCATTAAGCCGCTCTACCAGCTCATCTTTCATTGCTTTGGTTACAGGAGCAAGTCGTACAATTTGCGAGATAACTACCTCAGTCGGAATCATGGGTAAGCTGTCTTTAGGTATTTTGCTGAAGAAGTTCTTCACCTCTAAAGGAGTCACGCTTATATTCTCAGTGATGGTGTTTCTCATTTTGTCAGAAGTCAACTGCTCTCTTACTTGACCCTTAAGCTCAGACTTCAGTGTTTCTATAGACTTATTAAACTGCTGAACAATATTTTTTTCGTTGCCGTATGCTCTAATCATTTCTTGCATACGAGCATCTAACTGACCATTTATCACGTCTTCATCTACTATTACGGAGTCAATTTCGGCCTTGGCTACGAGTAGTTTTTGAATGGCCAAACTTTCCAAAGCCTGACACCTATTCATGGTCTGACCTTCTTGTTTGCCTCTTTCTACGATGGTCTCAACCTCGGACTTTAGAATATAATAATTGTCTATTTTAGCTACAATCTTATCAACATTGGTGGAGCTTTGTCCAAAACTGATAAACGGAATGGCAATCAATGCCAACAAAAACTTCTTGATCATTTACTGTTACTTTTTACTGCTTCTAATATTTTATTCAATTCGGCCTTTTCAAAGTTTAAATTATACTTTTGGGCTAAATTTTTGGTTAATTCTTGACTTAGATAATCTTGATATTTTTCTATTACCTCGTACGTATAATCTTTGAACGATTTGGTAGTTTTTTTTATTTTCAAAGAAAATTCTTCTGTCCTTCCTTCTATTTCCAGCACACCTGTTTGGTTCTGCCATTTTAGGCCTAGTTTTTTCTCAAACTCCGTTCGGTTGATGGTATAGGTTTTGTAAATAATTGATTCGGCTTGTCTTTCGTTGAAAATCTTGATTAAATCCGAATCTAAATTACTGAAAAACTGAAAGCTTACTCTTTGATTCTTTGTCCAGTCAAATCTATCCTGCACCTTGTTGCTCTTATAGTTTACTTCCAAAATTCTTGTCAAAGGTAAGCCATTTTCAACCAAATAATCAACGATTTGCTGAATTCTTAAGGCTGCCACCTTCTCATCCTCGTTTTTGTCTACATGACCGCCAATTTCTACAATATATCCATTATTCTTCTTCATGATGGTCAGTAGACCCATCAATTTCCTTTTTTCTTCGAGACCAAGTAAGTATTGGTCTTTGGCAAAATATAGGGGTTTGATGCCTCTATTCAGTTGGTAAGGTTTGGCACCGGTCCGATAAACCTTAAATTTATTCTGAATACCTGGGTCAGAAAAACTCACCACTGTAAGTGCTCCTATTTCTAAGTCAGGAAACAATTCTGGGTGTGTTTCGAAGAACCTTCTCTGCCCTGTAGAATCATCGAGTGACTTCTCTAGTATGGCTTTATTATAAAATTTCGAGAAAATTAAGTTGTCTTTTTGAAACTTAAACAACCTTTCAAGATCAGCATTTGTACTCATTATGCTCTTTTCCTCTGCCAATATAAGTTGTTGAAAGAGGTATTTATCAAACATCATTCTGAATATCTCGACTGGTTTTTCCTCCGCTCTCCATTTTTCGTATTCTTGACGTTCTTCTACATATTTTAGAAAAGAGGATAAAAAGTATTTACGCTGACCAATACTGAATAAAACAAAATTTGAAAGTTCGTTTGGGGTCATGTTCCAATTTCTCGCCAATATTCTGTTATCGGCGTAGTTTAAACATTGAGCAAAAATCTCGTCGCTAATCACCAAATGGTGTTTCTCTCTAAGTGTTTCAAACTTTTTTATTTGTAAATACTCGGCTCTAGAATCTGTAGTGAGTTTGGGTTGAATCTTTTTTAGATAGACTTCCCTGCTGTCGGGTTTGTATTTTTCAATGAGTTTTATCAAATGTAATCCACTGATAGATCTCACTGGTTTTGATACTTCGCCTTTCTGCAATGAAAATGCCGCCTCTTCAAAGGTAGATTCCTCACGAGTACCAATGCCGAAAATTGGAAGTACACCATTTGATTCGCGGGAGTTGAAGTCGTCAGAGTATTTATTCACCAACTCGTCAAAATTGACGCCTGATTCAAGCAATGTCTTCAGAGAATCTAATGTAGCATAAGTTTTGTCATATTCCTCTTTGGTTACGTCCGCTTTCAGATATTTGAAAATGTGCTTCACTTTGGCATAACCACTGTTTGCTCGCTTATTGTTCACTTTTACTAAGTGATAGCCGGCTTTGGTTTTTATGGGTAAAGAAATAGAATCTACAGGCGTAGAGTAGGCCGCTTTTTCTAGTGGATAAATGAGATGAAAAGCAGTAAACCATCCAAGGTTACCTCCTTTTATATTGGTTTTCGGGTCTTTTGACCATTCTTTCGCCAAAATAGCAAAATTGTTATTTTGTAATGCATATTTCCGAAGCTCCATCAGTTCGTTGTATACTTTTAAGGTATCTTCTGGCGAAGCGTACCACGAAAGTGGTAAGAAAATATGCGAGGCGTTTATTTCAGACTGATATTTTTGATAAGAATCTTCAGCTAGTGCGGAGAGTAAGGTTCGGTCTTCCAATAAATTTTGGATTTCTATTCTTTTGTAAGTCTCCACTTCCTCTTTAAAAAGTGCAGAAGTGTCCATGCCTCTATTTTTAGCCTCCATAATGAATAACCTTTTCTGAATAACTTCATTAATCAAGGCATCGTAGGAGCTAGAATCAAGGCCGGGAAGATTTTCAAACTCAGCAATCAAATCTGTTTTTGTAATCGACTCGTTTCCCAAAGTAACCACAGCAGGTTCTTTTGGTATTTCTATGATTTCTTGTTTTTCTTGAATTACTATTGGTTTACTCGGAAGAGGTTTTACGCACGACCACAAAATTCCGAGGAAGACAATTGTATATAAATATCTTGTGTATAGCATTTCTAAATATCTCAATTTGTACCAGTTTGCATTGCCGCCAATAATTTCTCGACTTGCAGTGTTTTCTGATATTTTTGTACAAAAGTCAAAAGTATAACTCCTTTTGATAGTTTTTATTTTGACTCCAAAAAAATTAAAATAAATTTGGTGACGGCTCCTGTTGCGACAAACAGTGAAAACTTCCCAATCCCCAAATAATCTCGGTAGAGTCTATACCTACCACTTTTCTTTCAGGAAAACAACTTTGTATAATTTCCAATGCTTTGTCGTCATTATTGCAGCGGTAAGTGGGCACTATCACATGGCCGTTGGTTATGCAAAAATTTGCATAAGAAGCTGGTAATCGTTCTCCGCTATCAACCACTGGTTTGGGCATTTCTATTTCTATAATGTCCAATGACCTGCCATCAAGCAGTCTCATCTTATTTAGTAGTGCTAGATTTTCCTTTAATATCTCGTAGTTGTCATCGGCTTTGTTCCCCTCCACCATCGTTATTACTTTGTTTTCTGCCACAAACCTCACAGTGTCGTCTATGTGGCCGTCCGTATCGTCGCCCACTATGCCGTCTTCTATCCAAAGAACTTGATTTACCCCATAATATTTCATGAGCTTTTTCTCTATTTGGGATTGATTTAAGTGTGGGTTTCTGTTTTGATTAATTAAACATGATTTACTCGTCATTACTGTTCCCATACCATTGAATTCCACAGATCCACCCTCCATTACTATACCGGGGCTTACAAAATCAAGATTCAAAGCCTTCGCAATTTTTTGTGGAATTTCGTTGTCATTGCTATAAGGCGGATATTTACCTCCCCATGCATTGTACTCCCAGTCCACTATGAGCCTGTCACTTTTATCTTTATTTACCAAGAATCCCGGACCGTGATCTCTGCACCACGAATCATTGGTTTTATGATCAAACAGCTCAATATTCGTTTTATTTATTTCAAATTTTTCCAAAAGCTGATTAATCATTTCAATCGTTTTTGAATCGTTTGCATTAATTCTGACTTTTTCGCTGAGGGCAATGGTCTCAATGAATTTAAAATATGCTGGATAAATCCTATCTAACCTATCCTCCCAAGTGTCGATATTGACAGGAAAGCTGAGCCACGTGGCTTCGTGTGGATGCCATTCAGCAGGGAAATAGTAGTTTTCTTCACTAGGATTTCGCATAGAATTCTGTAAATTTTAAAATTAAGATGCAAAAATAATTTCTTTTTTTTTCTTTTTCAGTTTTAAAAAAGAATTACTTTTGCAAATCGGTAAATGGTAACTTACACTTTTTATCAAATGAAATTGAAAAAATCTCTTCTAAAACTAATCGTTTTTTGAGAGTGGTTGAATAAATGATAGGTTAAAAACAGTTGAATTTTTCGACTGTTTTTTTTTTAGTTTGTTGTCAAACGGTTTAATGCATAAAATGGGCTTTTAAAGTTGGCAATAGAAGGTATTTATTTCTGCCTAACCATTCATTTCTATATCTTTTATCTTTGTTTTTAACTTTTTTGAACAAAAAGAGAGTTTTTTTTAGAATTAATTTTTTATTTCGCAAAAAAGGTATAATTTTGCACCTCAATTCGACGGAGGAATCTCCTTATCAATAATTAAAAGAAGTCGGCATCGTACGAAACCATTTTAATTTCGACTGTGAATTTCACTTTAGGCAGTCTCCGATTCGCGATTAATTTTTTTGGAGTCACAGAGAGGAAACAAGGCATGTTCCTGCATAATTAAAAATGCCTTACCCGTTAAACGGTTCTCAGTGTTGGCAAGTTGGTTCGTTTACCAACCTCTGGGTTTATAAAAGAATTATAATTTGGATTTTTGCTAGGGTTTTCGTACTTTTGCAGCCCGATTCAAATTTGGTTAACATTTAGCGATTATATTAAAGTTAAGACTATGTCTGGAATTATTGGAAAGAAAATTGGAATGACTACCATTTTTACAAATGGTGAAGCTGTGCCTTGCACGGTAATTGAAGCTGGTCCGTGTGTTGTAACACAAGTCCGAACAGAAGAGAATGACGGTTACAAAGCAGTTCAATTGGGCTTCGGAGAGAAGAAAGAAAAGCGTACAACAAAAGCTTTGATGGGTCATTTTAAGAAGGCTGATACCACTCCTAAAAGAAAACTTGTAGAATTCAAAGAATTCGAAAAAGATTTGGCTTTAGGTGAGACTATCAGAGTAGAGGATGTATTCGAAGAGGGTGAATTTGTTGATATCAGCGGAAAGACCAAAGGTAAAGGTTTTCAAGGTGTTGTTAAGAGACATGGATTTGGTGGTGTGGGTCAAAGCACACACGGTCAGCACAACAGAGGCAGACACCCTGGTTCAATAGGAGCTTGTTCATATCCAGCAAGAGTATTTAAAGGAATTAAAATGGGTGGTAGAATGGGACATACTAATGTTACCGTTCAAAACCTTAAAGTTTTGAGACTTTTCCCTGAGAAAAACTTGATCTTGGTATCGGGTTCAGTTCCAGGTGCTAAAAACTCAATCATTACATTACACAAATAAAAGGTCGGTAGCCAACGACATCGAAAAAGAGGCTAAAATAAGATGAATATTAAAGTTTTAAACAAAGAAGGCAAAGAAACAGGCAAAACTGTTGAGCTAAGCGAAGAGGTTTTTGGTGTAGAGCCAAACCAACACGTAGTTTGGTTAGACGTTAAGCATTACTTAGCTAATCAACGTCAAGGAACGCACAAGTCGAAAGAAAGAGCTGAGATTTCTCGTTCAACTAAGAAACTTGTCCGTCAAAAAGGTTCTGGTGGTGCAAGACACGGTTCTGCAAAAGCACCAACTTATGTAGGTGGTGGTACAGTGTTCGGACCACGTCCAAGAGATTACGATTTCAAATTGAACAAGAAAATCAAAGTTTTAGCTCGTAAGTCGGTTTTATCGGCAAGGGTTGCAGAGAACAACTTGATTATTGTTGAAGATTTCAACATAGACTCTCCGAAAACAAAAGCATATATTCAATTTTTGAATGCTTTGAGTTTATCAGGTAAAAAAACACTTTTTGTTGTTAATGGTGGAGAAAATAACCTTTATTTATCTGCTCGTAACATTCCTAAAACCAAAGTGGTTGATAAAGATTCTGTAAACACTTATGATTTGATCAATACCGAAATCATTTTGTTGGCTGAAAGTACAGTTTCTCATTTAGAATCAATTTTGAAAGATTAATTTTTAAAGAAATGAGCGTTTTAAAAAGACCAAAAATAACTGAGAAAACACAGTTACTTACTTCGAAAGGCAAGTATACATTTGAAGTAAGTCGTGATGCCAACAAAATTGAAATAGCAGCTGCTGTTGAAAGAATGTACGGTGTAACGGTAGAAAAAGTAAATACGATTACTCAAATCGGAAAGAAGAAGTCTAGAATGACAAAATCAAGATTGAGTTCAGGAAAAACCAGTACTTTCAAAAAAGCGATGGTGACTTTGAAAGACGGAGATTTAATCGATTTTTACGCAGAATTATAATTTATTAAATTGTTAAAGTATAGCCTTTTATAGGCTGCAAATGTGTGAGAAATGGCAGTTAAAAAATTAAATCCGGTAACACCCGGCACCAGACACAGAATAGCTCCAGATTTCTCTGATATTACTGCAAGTAAGCCAGAGAAAAGTTTAACGGAAGCTATCAGAAAAACAGGTGGAAGAAACAATGAAGGTCACCGTACCGCAAGGTATATTGGTGGTGGTCACAAAAGAAAGTACCGTATAATCGACTTCAAAAGAGATAGAAAAGATATTGAAGCTGAAGTTATGACTATCGAGTACGATCCAAACCGTACTTCAAGAATCGCTCTTGTGAAATATACTGACGGAGAAAAGAGATATATCATTGCTCCTCAGGGCTTAAGAGTAGGTCAGAAAATTGTTTCAGGAGAGAAAGTGGCTCCAGAAGTAGGAAATGCATTGTTGTTGAAAAATATGCCTTTGGGTACTATTGTTCACAACATAGAGTTGACGCCTGGCAAGGGTGGTCAAATGGCTAGAAGTGCTGGTACCTATGCTCAGGTTTTGGCAAAAGATGGTAAGTTTGTTACCTTGAAAATGCCTTCAGGTGAAATGAGAATGGTTCTTGGAGCTTGTGTAGCTACAGTAGGATCAGTATCAAACCCTGACCACATGAACGTAGTACTTGGTAAAGCAGGTCGCAAGAGATGGTTAGGGGTTACTCCGAGAGTAAGAGGTGTAGCTATGAACCCTGTAGATCACCCAATGGGTGGTGGTGAGGGTCGTGCTTCAGGTGGTCACCCTCGTTCTAGAAATGGTTTAATTGCAAAAGGTAAGAAAACTAGATCTAAGAACAAATACTCTAATAGATTAATAATTTCACGTAGAACAAAATAATACAAAATAGATGGCTCGTTCACTTAAAAAAGGACCTTACGTAGATTTTAGACTTGAGAACAAAGTCGACGTAATGAATGATTCAGGGAAGAAGTCTGTAATCAAAACTTGGTCGAGAAGATCAATGATTACCCCTGATTTTATTGGACATACTTTTGCTGTTCATAACGGTAATAAATTTATTCCGGTATATGTTACAGACAACATGATTGGTCACAAGTTGGGAGAATTTGCTCCTACTAGAAACTTTAGAGGCCACGTGAATAAAAAAGATAAAGGTAAAAGATAATATTCCGAAGAGCTAAGCTCTTTAAAAAAGAATAAAAAATGGAAGCAGTAGCAAAATTAAACGATTTTCCAACGTCACCTAGAAAAGCTAGGTTAGTAGCCGACTTGATTAGAGGTAAAAAAGTAAACCTTGCCTTAGGAATACTTTCTTTCCAGCCACAACAAGCAGCTCCCGTAATCAAGAAGGTTTTGATGTCGGCAGTAGCAAACTGGCAGAACAAGAACGAAGACTTGAAAATCGAAGATGCCGATCTATATGTGAAAACAATTATGATTGACGGTGGTAGAATGTTAAAGAGACTTCGTCCGGCTCCACAAGGTAGAGCTTACAGAGTAAGAAAACGTTCTCAACACATCACAATAGTTGTGGATTCATTAGAAGGCCAAGCAGTATAATTAAGTAACGATACTTAGAAATTAGAATATTATATAATTAGTTAAAATGGGACAAAAAGTAAATCCTGTAGGTTTTAGACTAGGTTACATCAGAGGATGGGAATCCAACTGGTACGGCGGAAAGAATTTTGCTGAGAAACTCGTTGAAGACGACAAAATCAGGAAATATATTAATGCACGTATTCCGAAAGGTTCTGTTTCGAGAGTAGTAATTGAAAGAACGCTTAAGAGAATTACCCTTACTATTCATACGGCTAGGCCAGGTATAGTTATCGGTAAGGCAGGTAGTGAGGTAGACAAGCTAAGAGAGGAGCTTAAAAAACTTACTAAGAAAGACGTTCAAATCAATATATTTGAAATAAAAAGACCTGAAATCGATGCCAAGTTAGTAGGTGAGACAATCGCCCAACAATTAAGAGCAAGAATTTCATTCCGTAGAGCTATGAAGCAAGCAATTCAATCTGCTATGCG
>Ga0164293_10004529_pt1 | contig 11896 bp, 10 predicted proteins | sample GEODES118metaG_FD_111487 | JGI IMG/M metagenome (GOLD analysis project Ga0164293, IMG submission 111487) | Eutrophic lake water microbial communities from Lake Mendota, Wisconsin, USA - GEODES118 metaG | ecosystem: Environmental > Aquatic > Freshwater > Lake | place: USA: Lake Mendota... | reverse complement strand
TGGTGGTTCCAAGATCAATACCTACTGCTCTAGCCATATCTGTTTTCTCCCTAGTTACTTCTCTGTTGCCGAGCTGGGGGCGGAAGGCTATCAAATAACCTGAGCCGCCTCGACTCAACTTTTACATAGGAGAGAACGCAAGGTCAACCTGGCTTATTCCCGGCATAGGCGAAGCACTTCAGATCTGGGGCGGGTAGAGATCTACCCCTTCCGGTAACCGGCCGGGCACCGAGGTGGTGCCCCAGTTACCTTCTTTTTCACCTTGCCCTTGATACAGGTGATCGAGCTGGTTTTCACCGCCGCCGATGGCTTAGCCGCTGGGAGTTGCGCCTGGCTAGATGGGTTCTTCTGGCTCATCCTCACCAAGACTTTGGGCGTGGAAAATTCAAAATTCTTTGCGGAGAAGTTCAACCAACCGGCCTCTTCTTTAAAGCTCGTGGTGGCAATCTTTTGTTCTGAACCAGAACTAAGAACGCTCACTGATGCTTGAATCGGTGCATCGGTAAATCCATAGATACATCGGGCGACATCACTTCGAATTGCTAAATCGTACGAACCTTTAAAAGGCGTTACGCCATCTTTCTCAAAGTGCGGAGCGGCCACCTGGTACTCCAATGTGCCAGTTGCAGCATCGAACTTCGGCGGACCAGATGAATATGCCGTTGCGTTAGTTGTTACCAATCCTGCCAAGTTTTCATCGAGATTTATGCACTTGGTGGGAAATTTAGTATTCACTAAATCGCTAACAGAGATAGTCCTGATTGACCAAGCAGTTGGCAGCGCTTGCGCTTTATCTGGAAGATACTCAAGCCAATCTTTTAGAGCTGCTAAAGAAAAATCTCCTTGAGTTGGGCTCAAGTCATCAATCCTGGAGACGCCTTTGGTGCTCTTTTGATCTAGCTCAATCGCGTCTGAGTATCTCTTCTGAAGCGTTGGCGTGACTTGGCTGTATCTTGCAACTCCACTGAGCATCGGAATTTTTGTTGGCTTAGCTTCGACTGAAATAGAATAAATCTTGCCATTGTAATTAGATTTAACGATTGGGCTCTCTAATCTTCCGTGCACCCACTTGATGGGGAACACTGTTGATTGCATCTCCACTCCAAAGCGAACGTCTGTCGGTAACGTGAATGGCACTCCACAAACACCCACTCCAATCACAGCACAGTTAGTCACTACGGCAGGATCCCAGTTATACCCGTAACCTGCACCGGTCTCGCCAGGAGAGAAGCCCTTGAATACCAACTTCTTGCTTTGATTATTGACCAATGAAATAGCAAATATCGCGCCTTCAAAATCATATGCACCAGAGCCCAAGACTCCGATGAGCGAACTTCGTAGCGCAAATAGTGAACCACCATTGTGAGTGATTACGGGCGCACCTGATGCATCGCGAAATTCAAAAATTGAGTCTCCGGCTGTTCGGGGTATCCCATACCGAGGTTCATCGAGAAAGGGCACAGGAGTTCCAGGATCTAGCTCCTTGATAAATGTTGCTTCGACGCGCTTACCATCGGGGAGGATCGCCCAGAAAGATTTCAAGCAAATGACTGAACTTTTAGGGGAACAGTATGGATATTTTGCGGAGATGAAACGTTTTGCGTAACCAGCGCAAGCAGGATCTCCAGTTGAATTGCACCCAATCGCATAAGGATTGGTCGCCGAAAATATCTCGCCTAGCTTTGCCGTCTTCATCCCAAGAATCCCGGGAGGTTTGGAGGCGTACACAGTTGCGGTATCCGAAAAGACCGCTCCTACGCGAGGATCTCCCGGGACTCGCTCCTGATTAGTAGAAGTTCCTAAATCCAATCGCACCTGTTCATCGGGGATAACTTCAGCGCTCACGTGAGTAGCAGAGAAAAGCAGCGCCATCGTTAATGCGGCCGTTACACACCCAGCAAATCTATTTTTCATTAGGGAGTACTCGCAAAAGACGCTGCGCAACATCGAGAACCTCAACCTCGGATTGGCGAGCGCTCATGCCATCGCTGACCATCACTCGGCAGAATGGACAAGCCACTGCCACTTGATCAGCACCAGTTTCGATTGCTTCATCAACTCGGTTGAGATTAATTCGCGATCCAAGCTTCTCTTCCATCCACATTCGACCGCCGCCAGCGCCACAGCAGAAAGAGCGATCTTTATTTCGTGGCATCTCGACAAATTGTGCGCCCGTTGCTGCAAGAAGCTCACGTGGTGGTTGGTAAATCTCATTGTGACGACCGAGGTAACACGGATCGTGATACGTCACGCTCTCTTGTGCCTGAGTGACCGGCTTTAACTTACCCTCGCGTACTAATTGATTAAGTAGTTGCGTGTGGTGAACCATCTCGAGTTCAAATCCGCTTTGCGCATAGTCACGCCCGATAGTTGTGAAGCAATGTGGGCAGGTGACAACCACCTTCTTCACTCCACGAGTACCAAAAGTTTCTTGCAGCGTCTCGATATTCTCTCGGGCGAGTATCTGATAGAGGAATTCATTTCCGGCTCGTCGTGCTGGATCGCCCGTACATGTCTCGCGCTTACCAAGAACTGCAAAAGTTACACCCGCTCGATAGAGAAGCTCTGCAACTGCTTTTGTAGTTTTCTTCGCGCGCTCTTCGTAAGCACCTGCACATCCAACCCAGAAGAGATACTCCACATCATCAGGAATCTCTCCTTCGAGAACGTTAATTGGAAAATCACATTCAGTGATCCATGCGTTTCGATCAGCGCGATTGGCGCCCCATGGATTTCCTGCCTTCTCTAAGTTCTTGAAGGTATTTCCCAGTTCACTTGGGAACTCAGATTCAATCAATACCTGGAAACGGCGCATATTAATTATGTGGTCGGTATGTTCGATATCAACTGGGCACTCATTCACGCATGCGCCACACGTCGTGCACGACCAGAGCACATCAGGAGTAATCGGCCCATCGAGTGAAACAATCGGTGCGTCGCTCTCAACTTTGGTGAGTGCGTGATCGCGCATCGCCATAATCAATAACTTCGGCGAAAGCGGCTTTTCGGTGTGCCATGCCGGACATTGTGATTGGCAGCGGCCGCACTCAGTGCAGCTGGCCATATCAAGTAACCCTTTCCAGGTTATGTCAGCGGCCTTACCAATACCAAAAACATCATCATCTTTCGGATCTTCAAAATCAATTGGTTTGCCATGCGAGAGCATCTCTGGAACCGGACCCAGTGAATTACTGCCATCGGAATTCCGCTTAAAATAAATATTGAAGAAGGCCAGAAAGCGGTGCCACGCTACTCCCATAGTGAGATTAAGCGCGATGACAACAAACCACGTCATCGAGACAATAATTTTTGCGAAGGCAATCAGAACTATTTGATTTTCAATCGTCGCCTGAGATTGTCCATTGAATACATCAACGACAAAACTAGTGAGCGGATATTGTGCGCTCCAACCGCTCACACCCTCAAGTGCTCCTTCTAATCCGCGAAGGGCAATCACACAGAAAACAATCGCCAGGATGGTGGCCTCTACGTAATACGCCTTCCAACTTCCTGAACCATAAAATCGTGAGCGACGTCCTTTATTCTTTAATCGAGTGGCCTGGCGAATTCCAATTAGCGCCACGATGCCAATTCCGGTCAACCAAGAAATCGCTTCAACAATCCATAGGTACGGAGTGAAGTGACCCAAGCCTGGAATATAAAAGTGTGGGTCAATTACTTGACCAAAAGCTGTAATTAGCGTTCCGAGCAAAGCGCCAAAGCCCACCATGACAAACCAGTGCGCGATACCTGTTCCCGTAAACCGAGTCATCTTGGTATGACCCAGTACCTCTTTTAATAAATTGCGCCAACGCGCACCTCGCTGACTAGAACGAGTTGGATCGGGTTGACCTTTCTTGAAAATTGCGACTAATTCGCGAGCTTTGATCGAGATAAGAAAAATGGCAAGAAGCGAATAGATATAGGCAATTACTGCCACTGCTGTCATGACAAAAGGGTACTAGATGGCCTGTTCGTTCACTGGTCTCAGTCGCTTTTGGAGAACCAGGTCTTCCAAATAGATAGCGCCACGATGTACGCCGGCGCGATGATCAGGATTGGCTTCACCCAACTTGGCCCATCCGGATATTGAGCGGAGAGCCACGTCAGTGAAATGAAGTAGATAAAAGCAATCGACAATGTGAGAGGACGAAATTTGGTAACGCGCACGATGTGCGGGAATTGAACTTTTGAAAGCGAGAGGCCGCAGAGAAAGATTATTACCAACTGTTTAGTCGCAGTGTTTGAATCGAGAATCAACAAGGTGGGTACGACGATGTTCCATGCTGCAGGGAACCCGTTGAACCAGTGATCATCTGTCTCTTGATCAGTCCGCGCAAACCACAGCGCACCTGTAAAGATTATCAACGCGGCGAACCATAGCTCTTGACCTTTTGGAAGCATGTTCAGTTCTACGAGAAGTGCCACCGGAACAACAACACACGTCACATAATCGACAACAAGATCGAGAATGTGTCCATTTATTTGTGGTGCGTGGGTTGAGATGTCGATGCGTCGAGCAAGAGGCCCGTCAAAGCCATCAATTAACTGACAAACAATTAACCAGATCAAGCCTGCACGGATATGACCACTCATCACCGCACCAAGTGCAAGTAGTCCTGCGATTGCACCACTTGCAGTGAAGGCATGAAGTAAAAAGCCTTTTTGTGATTGTGTGAGGAGCGATTCTCGTGCCACTGGCGACTCCTCGAAGTAAGAACATTCGTGCGAAGAATGCAACGATACGCGCTCCCTATGCCCTATGCCCCTATCCACCACCGGGAAGGAGCGAAGCTGGGTACTTGATTGCGGCCAGCGCTCCTTGCTGGCTGCAGAGCTTAAGGTCGATTGAAGCCTCTTCTCAGGCTAATCTCAGGCTAATCTCGCATGATTGGCCCAACATATAACTGTGAGGTGAGGTCAGGTGGCTACCAGCGCCGTAGAAACAAAACAGGATCTTAAGCGGATCCTGGTCGTCGACGATGAACCGAATATCAATGATCTGATTTCCACAAGCCTTAAGTTCTCGGGCTTTGAAGTGCGTTCTGCCATGAATGGCGCGCAAGCGCTCACAATCGCAGAGGAGTTCAAGCCGCATGCGCTTGTACTTGATGTGATGATGCCTGGGATGAGTGGATTCCAAGTCTGTGAGAAGCTCAGAAAAGATGGATTGAAAGTCGGCGTGCTCTTCTTAACCGCGAAAGACTCAACTGATGACAAAGTCACGGGCTTAACTATTGGTGGCGATGATTACATGGTCAAGCCGTTCAGCCTTGAAGAGTTAATCGCTCGGGTACGTGCGATTTTACGTCGCACTGGCGATATCGAAATTGACATTGACGATGAACTTATTCGATTTGCTGACTTGGAACTCAACGAGGCAACTCATGAAGTCAGCCGTGGTGGAAAACTAATTGAACTCTCTCCGACTGAATTTACATTGTTGCGATACCTGCTGATTAATGCTGATCGAGTCGTCTCCAAAGCGCAAATTCTAGATCATGTCTGGCAATACGATTTTAGAGGTGATGCCGGAATTGTTGAAACGTATATCTCTTACTTGCGAAAGAAAATTGATATTCAAGAACCACAATTGATTCATACTGTGCGTGGTGTGGGATATCGCTTACGCCTGCCCAGCAAGGTGGCATAGGCATTAAGAACCGCTTCGGCACAGCGAGCCTAAAAAATCGCCTAACGGTTAGCGTTCTTGTATTAAGTGCGCTTGGAATCGGTGTTGCTGACTTTGCGGCGTACACCGCGCTCAAAAGTTATCTCATTGGTCGGTTAGACGATCAGTTAAATTCCGTGGCAGGTGGTTCTTTCTTAAGACTCGACCGCGCTGGTATCGAACCAGATGGTGATGATGAAATAGGTGAACGAGGTGGACCACTTCGCAAAGTTCCCTCGGCAATTAGCGTCACACTCCTGGATCCGTCAGGAACAATCATTGGACGGCTCGGTGGTGAGCTGAACACCGAACGCGTAGAACGAGTTGTCGCGGGAATTACGCCAGCAACTGTTGCCAAAAAGAAAGGGAAACCTTTCACAATTATCAAAGATAAAGCGCACTTTCGAGTGCTTGCGCGATTATTACCCTCTGGCGCAGGCAGCGCGGTAGCAGCGCTCTCACTGGAGGATGTCGAGCGAACCCTCGGCAGATTGCAAATACTCTTCCTCTTCATTGGACTTCTGGTGCTGCTCTTAGTTGGTGTTGTCTCACGAGTAGCGATTCGAGTGAGTATGAAGCCGCTTACTGCTGTCGAAGGGACCGCCGAAGCAATCGCCGGTGGAGACTTATCAGCCCGGTTACCCGATGCAAAACCTGATTCAGAAGTTGGGCGATTAACCGCTTCGTTGAACCGAATGCTTAGTCGTATCGAAGAATCTTTTGCGGTCCAACGGCGCAGCGAAGAGAAATTACGTCGTTTTGTCGCCGACGCTAGCCATGAACTGCGCACTCCACTGACCGCGATCCGTGGCTTCGCCGAACTTCATCGACAAGGTGCGATAACTGGTGAAGAAAATACTCGCGAACTTGTTGGGCGAATCGAGAGTGAATCCAAACGAATGAGCGCACTCGTCGAAGACTTGCTCACGCTGGCACGTTTAGATCAAGCGCGCGCAATCGCGCACGATGCAGTTGACATCAAGCAACTTATCGAAGAAGCAGTGCAAGCGGTAAAAGCAAGCGCGCCAAATGCGAATATCAGTATGGATATTCCAACTGAAGAAGCGTTCATAATTGGCGATTCTGTCAAGGTATATCAAGCAATTCTTAATCTCGCAGTGAACGCTGCAATACACACTCCAGAAGGAACGCCAATCACCATTTCACTCTTGGCGCGAGATGAAGATACCCAGATCAAAGTGCAAGACCTTGGTCCTGGCCTAACGCCTGAACAACAAACTAGAGTCTTTGAACGCTTCTATCGCGTCGACCAATCTCGAACACGTGCTGGCACAGAAGGAAGCGGTTTAGGCTTATCTATTGTGCAGGCAATTATGGATGCGCATGAGGGACGTGTCGATATCGACAGTGAACTTGGCCGTGGCACGACCTTTACGTTAACTTTCCCAATCAGAGAGATTTAATTAATTTTGCTCTGATGAAAGTTAAGCCACGATTTGCTTTGGGTTGGTCCGCGTTGTCCTTGATAACGTGATCCATAAATCGCGCTGCCATAGGGATGCTCAGCAGGACTAGAGAGTCTGATCAAACATAACTGGCCAATCTTCATTCCCGGAAATAACTTCACTGGCAAGTTGGCAACGTTAGAAAGTTCTAGCGTGATGTGGCCTGAGAAACCTGGATCAATAAATCCTGCAGTTGAATGGGTAAGTAAACCTAACCGACCAAGAGATGACTTACCTTCGAGACGTCCTGCTACATCATCGGGAAGGGTGATTACTTCGTAAGTGCTTGCGAGAACAAATTCACCCGGGTGCAGAATGAAGTGCTCGTCGGCAGCAACAGCGACTTCGCGCGTTAACTCTGATTGCTCCTTCGAAGGATCGATAATCTCGTATTTGTGATTCTCGAAGACTCGGAAGAATCGGTCGAGGCGGACATCGACGCTGGAGGGCTGAATCATCGCCTTGTCGAATGGCTCGACCGACACCCGGCCAGCCTCGATTTCTGCGCGGATATCGCGATCTGAGAGCAACATGGTTGGCGACCCTACCCCAAATTATCTAGGCTTAGTAAGCGTTACACGCGGGCGTAGTGAAATGGCATCACAAGAGCTTCCCAAGCTTTTAGCGCGGGTTCGATTCCCGTCGCCCGCTCCCGTATTTGGAATTAAAGATTCCCTTCAAGTTGGCGCAAGGTGGCGATCCGTTCTTGAATTGGTGGATGTGTAGCAAATAAGCGCGAAACCGCCTTTCCATCTAAAGGCGACTCGATCCAGATGTGCGCAACCGCATTCGAGCGCTGCTGAACTACCGTCGAATCGTGGGCCAAAATTTCCAAGGCTTTACGCAGACCAGTTGGATTACGCGTGAAATCAACAGCGGTCGCATCGGCAAGCGATTCACGTTTTCTGGAAATTGCTGCTTTCAACAAGATAGCGGCAATTGGCGCGAGGAGCATGACCGCCAACGAAATAATCAGTGTGACTGGGTTGGAATTGCTCTCACGATCGCGACGCCCACCAAACCACATCATTCGTATCAACATATCGCTGACAATCGCGATTGCACCCGCCGTCGTTGCTGCAACAGCAGAGACGAGAGTGTCACGGTTTGCCACGTGTGCCATTTCGTGAGCGACCACACCTTGTAATTCATCGCGATCCATAACATCCAAGATTCCGGTGGTGAAGGCAATCAGTGCGTGTTCTGGGTTACGTCCAGTTGCGAATGCATTTGGTGCATCGTCAACTACCACAGCTACTTTTGGCATTGGCAATCCGCTTGCTAGACAAACTTCCTGTACCAACCCAAATAGTTTGGGGTTATCACTCTCTTGTAAAACTTGCGCACCAGTCATACGAATTACCAATTTGTCTGATGAGTAATAGGACCACCACGTTGTTAAGAGTGAAAAACCAACGGCTATTGGCACAATAGCTGCGCCACTACCGCCAAAATATGAGACTGCAGCAAAAGCCACTAACCACATGAGGAATGCAAAGGAGACGAGAAGAAAGATTGTTTTTCTTTTATTTGATCTTTGCAGCGAGCGGAAATTACTCATGGATTTCTAGAATTGTACCTTTGGCACATTGCGCGCTTGTGGATCATCGACTTCATAGAACTCGCGTTCGCTCACTTTTGCAAAACCAACAAAAAAACTTGATGGGACAGTCTTGATTGCAACATTCAGCGCACGGACGTTATCGTTGTAGAACTGACGTGCAAAACTGACTTTATTTTCAGTCGTCGCCAACTCCTCTTGCAACGAGAGGAAGTTTGCCGAAGCCTTGAGATCGGGATAGTTCTCAGCAACTGCTAGCAACCCACGTAGCGCTTGCGTCAACATGCCATCGGCAGCGGCCACATCAGGAACAGCGGTGGCCGACGTAGCGGCGGCGCGCGCCTGAACTACTTTTTCAAAAGTCGCGCTTTCGTGACTGGCGTAGCCCTTGACGGTCTCCACCAAATTCGGGATTAGATCTGATCGACGTTGGAGCTGCACCTCAATCTGAGCCCATGCCTCGTCCACTGCAACATTGAGGCGAATCAGCTTGTTGTATTGGCTGATGAGAAAGAAGACCAGTAGCGCCGCAGCACCTAAAGCAATCAAAAGTTCCATAGCACCAATGTACCTCAACAACCTTAAAGCGGCCTGAGAGGTGGATCAAAAAGAGCCCCAGCTTCACTTTGGGCAAAAAGTTCAACCAGGGATCTAATCTTCTTTTTCTTAGTGATGGGTATTGGAAAATTGATAGACGTATTTGTACCTGTGTATGGAATCTTTTTTATTTCACAACAGAATGAACCATCACGAACATAATAATCCAAGGAGTGTCCGTTCAGCTCTTGCGACAAAAAACAAGTGGCAAGAAATTCTCTTGCTTGACTCTCATATCGAGATTCTTCTCGCCCCAATAGTTGGAGGAAAAGAGAAATTTCTGAATCATTGTTTGCATCGAAAGTTTGAACTTTTCTTCCAATAACAACATCGTTTGCTAATAGAAAAGTTTCCGTTTTAGAAAAGTATTCTTTAAGCCACTTAACTTTACGTTTCATATTATAAAAAAACTTTTCTTCGCAGCCAAATCCTATATTGTTCTTCGAGACCACCACATTTATATGTAAAAGTGAATTTTTTTCCAATTGATATCTAATCAAGTCTTGACCAAAGAAATTCTCGCAAAATCCGTTCGTGATCAATTGTTTAGCCTGTAGAGTGTATCTCCGGGTATACGTTCTATATAAGGATTTTTCTAATCTCGCATAAGATGCCCAAAATTCGTTATCGCCATACTGTGAAATGTTATAAGGCATACCTAATTTTACATTAAGTTCCACAAGCTAGGGATACGTCATGTTCAGACCTGACCTTCAGGGTTTGATGGCTTCATCTGGCAGCATTACTCTCTGTATCGAGAGATCTTTTTTGACGACACTATAGATTCGCATAAACCGACCTTTTTTGAAAATCTCTACTGTGAGAAAGAGATTGTCCGTACTAAACTTGCATTTCGACTGAGCATTCACTTTGACGGCAGGTTGTCCGCTCTTCTCACCAATATATGTAGAGATATGTGCATCACCGATAGTCACAAAACAACGAGTTTGAGGCGGGGTAACTCGTACACTCCCATCTGCCAGATCAGGCATGGTCGTTGCCAATATGAGAGCCACCAAAACTACTGAGGATGATTTTCTGCGGGCAAGATTGGGCATGGCTTGAGGGTGCCTAGCTTGACTGGCACCCCTGGAAAACTTTCCCCAGTCATCCCTTTGAATGAGACCTGGTCGGCTGGCGGGCTATGTTACTGGCGGGTAATATGGCGCTATGAGCCATTACATCGCCAACCTTCGAGATATCGAGTTCACCCTCTTTGACCTGCTCAAGCGGGATGAGATTTTGGAGAAGGGTCCATTTGCTGAGGTCGATCGAGCAACTGCGATGGGCATGCTCGAAGAGGTCAAGCGCTTATCTGAAGTTGATCTTGCCGCTTCGTTTGTTGAAAGCGATCGACTTGGCGTTGATTTCAACCCAGCAACCGGTGATGCGAAACTTCCAGAATCATTTAAAAAATCATATCGCGCATATATGGATGGTGAATGGTGGCGAATTGATGCACCAGCTGAACTTGGCGGCACCGTCATTCCACCTTCAATTCGGTGGGCGATTGCCGAAATGGTTCTTGGCTCAAATCCATCAGTTCACATCTATGCATCGGGAACTGCGTTCGCACATGTTGCATACATGTTAGGTACTGAGCGCGATAAAAACATTGCGCGTTTGATGATTGAGCGTGAGTGGGGCGCCACAATGATGCTCACCGAACCTGATGCAGGTAGCGATGTTGGCGCTGGACGTACTAAGGCTGTCGATCAAGGCGATGGCACATGGCACATCAGTGGTACAAAGCGATTTATTACATCTGGTGATAGCGACTTGAGCGAGAACATCATTCACTATGTTCTTGCACGACGTGAAGGTGGCGGCCCAGGCACTAAGGGACTTTCACTCTTCCTTATTCCAAAATTTATGTTTGACCCTAAAACTGGCGACCTCGGCAAGCGCAATGGCGTCTATGTCACGAAGGTCGAACACAAAATGGGCCTCAACGTCTCATCAACGTGCGAGATGAATCTCGGTGAGAAAGAGCCAGCCGTTGGATATCTACTCGGTGATGTTCATGAAGGTATTGCGCAGATGTTTAAAGTCATTGAATTTGCGCGCATGATGGTAGGCACCAAAGCTATTGCAACGCTCAGCGCTGGGTATCTACAGGCGCTCTCATACGCAAAAACCCGCCTCCAAGGCCCTGATTTAGCAAAAGCGGCTGATAAAGCGAGCCCACGCGTCACGATCATTAATCATCCAGATGTGCGCCGTTCGTTGATGGTGCAGAAGTCGTACGCAGAAGCGATGCGTGCGCTGGTGCTCTACACCGCCTCTATTCAAGATGAAATCATGATTAAGCAGGCTTCGGGGGAGAGTCCAGAGAAACTCGCTGAACTCGAAGCGCTCAACGACCTGTTGCTGCCTATCGTAAAAGGTTACGGCAGCGAGAAATCGTGGACGCTCCTTGGCACCGAATCTCTCCAGACGTTCGGTGGTTCTGGCTTTACTCAAGATTGGCCACTTGAACAATATGTCCGTGATGCAAAGATCGACACTTTGTATGAAGGTACTACTGCTATTCAAGGACTTGATTTCTTCTTCCGCAAAATTGTCAAAGATGGCGGCAAAGCCATCCGAAAGATTGGCAAG
>Ga0164293_10004527_pt1 | contig 11898 bp, 8 predicted proteins | sample GEODES118metaG_FD_111487 | JGI IMG/M metagenome (GOLD analysis project Ga0164293, IMG submission 111487) | Eutrophic lake water microbial communities from Lake Mendota, Wisconsin, USA - GEODES118 metaG | ecosystem: Environmental > Aquatic > Freshwater > Lake | place: USA: Lake Mendota, Wisconsin... | reverse complement strand
GTGCCGGTTCGATGAGCATGCACGCGATGTCACCCTTCGCCACGGCGCGCTCCACTGCGGCGATGTCGTTGAAGGGAACGACCGCGGTCGTGAGTTCGGGGTTCACCTGGGGACCGATTGCACCGGGTCGACTCGCGGTACGGCCGTCGGCGAGTGCGACGACGAGAGTTTCGTCGACCGTGCCGTGATAGCACCAGTCGTGGACCAACACCTTGCGCCTGCCGGTGAGTGCGCGTGCGAATCGCAGTACGAAGCGGTTCGCGTCGGTTGCACTCAGGGCGAACTGCCACTTGGGCAGACCGAACCGGCGCGCCAATTCGTCACCCACGACCGGTGCGTCGCGCGACGGCAGCATCGTCGTTGCACCGCGGGCCAACTGTGCAGCAACCGCGGCGAGCACGGCCGGATGCGCATGACCCGTCATCGCACCCGTATCTCCGAGACACAAGTCGACGTACTCGTGTCCGTCGACGTCGACGAACCGTCCGCCGTGAGCCTCGTCGACCGTCAGCGGAAAGGGTCCGGGCCAGCGCCGCATCCACGGCATCGGTACGCCCGCCACCAACGACCCGCTTGCCGACGCGAGTTCCGCGCTGCGGGGGTGCTTGTCGACGAATACCCGGGTCTCGGTCAGGAAGAGTTCGGCCAAACGGTTCCGGTCGATTCCGTTCGTCGTCGCGTGCACGGTTCCAGTCTGGCCCGAGCGCTCGTACTACTGCGTCACCTCAGTGCGACGGGTTTCGTACACTGATCGACGTGACGGGCACGACGGGATCGACCGCCACGATCGGCCGGATGAACGCCGACCGGCTAATGAGTCGGATCATGGAACTCGCCGAAGTCGGCAGGATCGACGGTGGCGGATGCAGCCGCCTCGCCCTCACCGACGACGATCGGGCGGGTCGTGATCTCGTCATCGGTTGGATGCGCGATCTCGGCCTGCGGATCGACACCGATGACGTCGGGAACGTCATCGGTACGTGGGACGTCGGCACCGGGCCGGCAGTGATGACGGGTTCACACATCGACACGGTGCGCACCGGAGGCAAGTACGACGGCAACTTCGGCGTGCTCGCCGGGCTGGAGGTCATCCACACGTGCCGCGATCTCGGGATCACACCGGGTCGTCCGATTTCGGTCGCGTTCTTCACGAACGAAGAAGGTGCGCGCTTCGCCCCCGACATGCTCGGCTCGCTCGTGTACGTCGGCGGAATGTCGGCCGCAGAGGCCCACGACATCGTGGCGATCGACGGTGCACGTCTCGGCGACGAACTGCGACGCATCGATGCCCTCGGCACGACCCCCACCCCGGGAACCACTCCCTTCGCGTTCGTCGAACTTCACATCGAGCAGGGCCCCGTGCTCGAATCACGCTCGACGACGATCGGCGCGGTGACCGGCGTGCAGGGCATCTCGTGGACCGAACTCACGATCACCGGGCAGAGCAACCATGCCGGCACCACCCCCATGGCGCTGCGCCACGACGCGTTGTTCGTCGCGGCCCGAATCGCAGCGTTCCTGCGCGATCTCGCCACGCGCTACGGCGGCAATCAGGTGTGCACGGTGGGAAAACTCGACGTGCACCCCAACCTCGTCAATGTCGTCGCCGCACGAGCGACGATGACCCTCGACGTGCGCAATACCGACGAGGACGTCCTGCGCAAGGCGGAGTCGGAGATCCGGGACTTCTGGCGGGAACTCGCCGCCGCCGAGGGCGTCGACATCACCGAGCGTCGCCTCGCACGTTTCGAGCCGGTCGTTTTCGACGAGCGCGTCGTGTCGATGGTGCGGCACGTGGCGGTCGAAAACGGCCACTCCGTCATCGAGCTGCCGAGCGGAGCGGGTCACGATGCCCAAATGCTCGCCCGCGTGAGTCCGACGGCGATGATCTTCGTGCCGAGCCACAAGGGCATCTCCCACAACCCCGCCGAGCACACCGATCGCGCCGACCTCGTCGCCGGTGCGAACGTGCTCTTCGACGTCATGTTGCGGCTCGCGAACATGGTGGACCATTCCGATCTGGACGTGTTCGCATGACACCGGCCGTGTATCCGCCACCGGGTCGGCGCGTCGTTCGTGTCGCTGCGGCACAGCTCGGACCGGTGCAGCGCAGCGACGATCGCGATTCGGTCGTGCGCCGCCTGTGCGCGATGCTCGAGGAATCCGCGATGCGCCGCGCACATCTCGTCGTTTTTCCCGAACTCGCACTCACAACTTTTTTCCCGCGCTGGTACGTCGAGGACCTCAGGGAAGCCGATCACTGGTACGAGACGTCGATGCCGTCGGCGGCAACGCAGCCGCTGTTCGATCGCGCCCGTGAACTGGGCGTGGGTTTCTGTCTCGGCTATGCCGAGCTCACCGCAGACGGTCATCGTTTCAACACGCAGGTGCTCGTCGACCGCACGGGCAACTTGGTTGCGAAGTACCGCAAGGTGCACATCCCCGGTCACGCCGCGCACGAACCCGATCGTCCGTTCCAACATGCAGAGCGGCACTACTTCGAGCCGTCGAACGAAGGTTTCGGTGTCTGGGATGCCTTCGGCGGCCGCATCGGAATGATGATCTGCAACGACCGGCGGTGGCCGGAGACGTACCGCGAGATGGGCTTGCAGGGTGTCGAGCTCGTGTTGTGCGGCTACAACACTCCTCTTCACTACGTACCCGATCCGAGCCAGGACCGCTTGGCGTCGTTCCACAACGCTCTCGTCATGCAGTCGGGTGCGTACCAGAACGGCACGTTCGTCGTCGGTGTGGCGAAGGGTGGACTCGAGGAAGGTGTGGATTCGCTCGGGGATTCGATGATCATCGCCCCGTCGGGCGAGATCCTCGCCCGGGCGAACACCGTCGCCGACGAGGTCGTCGTCGCCGATTGCGATCTTGATTGGTGCTCGAACTACACCGGCACCCTGTTCAATTTCGACCTGTACCGCCGCCCGGAGGTCTACTCCCGGCTGACGAACCAGCGCGGGGTCCACCTCGACTCCTCGGGAAAGCCGTTGCCTTAGCCCCCATCCTTTGACAAACTGTCAAGGTGACGTCGCTTGTAGTCAACGGCACCCCGGTGACCGTGAAGCAGCGCCACCCCCACTTGCTCGCCGCCCTGCGCGAGGAACTCGACGTCCTGTCGCCGAAGGACGGCTGTTCACCGTCAGGTCAGTGCGGCTGCTGCACCGTCATGGTGAACGGCAAGGCGGTCGTCAGTTGCCAGCAGTCCCTCGAACGCCTCGAGGGCGCGAACGTCGTCACACTCGAAGGTTGGAGCGATGCCGACCGCGAACTGTATTCGGCGTGCTTCGCCGCCGCCGGCGGACTGCAGTGCGGCTTTTGCATTCCCGGGATCATCGTGCGCGCCAAGGCACAGATCGACAAGAAGGGTCCGTCGATCACGCGACAGGATCTCACGCGCCATCTCGGTGCCCACTTGTGCCGCTGCACGGGCTACGTCAAGGTGCTCGATGCACTCGTCAACGCCGCCAAGGGTGAAGCGCCGACGCTTGCCGAAGTCGGGGGCATCGGATCGCGTGCTCCGAAGTACGAAGCGCGTGATCTCGCACTCGGCAGTCGCGGGTACGTCGACGACATCCGCGTCCCCGGCATGCTCCACGCCGCGCTCCACCTCACCCGCCACACCCGGGCGACGATCACGGCGATCGCCGTCGACGCCGCACGCGCGGTACCCGGGGTGCACGCCGTTTTCACGGCCGCAGACGTTCCGGGAGAACTGAAGGTCGGACTCATTTACAAGGACTGGCCGATCCTCATCCCGGTGGGTGGACGAACGTCGTTTGCCGGTGACGTCATCGCCATCGTCGTTGCCGACGACCGCGACACCGCACGTCGTGCCGCCCAGCTCGTCGAGGTGACGTACGACGTGCACACCCCGATCACCGACGTCGACGTGGCCCTCGCAACCGCGGAAGTAGCCGTGTGGGGAACGGAGACGAACGTCCTGTCGACGAGCACGTACGAACGCGGTGACGTCGACGCTGCCCTCGCTGCAAGCGACGTCGTCATCGAGGAAACGTTCCAGACGCAGCGCATCGAGCATGCCTTCCTCGAACCCGAATCGACCGTCGCCGTGCCTTCGGGTTCGGGCGACTCGCGAGCGCTGCACGTGTACTCGGGCGGTCAGGGAGTGTGGGACGACCGAAACGACATCGCGCGCATCCTGTCGCTCGACAACACTCGCGTCACGGTCGAGCTGGTGTCGAACGGCGGTGCCTTCGGTGGCAAGGAGGACATGTCGAACCAGGGCCAGACCGCACTTGCGGCGTGGCTGCTCGACCGTCCGGTGAAGTGCACCCTCTCGCGCGAGGAGAGCCTGCTCATCCACGCCAAGCGGCATCCGATCCGCATGCACTACACGCTCGGCGCGACGAACGACGGTGTCCTCACTGCATTGCGGGTTCGTGCCGTCGGCGATTCCGGTGCGTACGCCAGCGTCGGCATGAAGGTGCTCGAGCGCATGGCGGGTCACGCAAGCGGCCCGTACCACCTGCCGACCATCGACGTCGAGGCGATCGCCGTGCGCACGAACAACCCCATCTGCGGAGCGTTCCGCGGATTCGGAGCGAACCAAGCCCAATTCGCCATGGAGGGAATGCTCGACCGAATGGCCGAACGTCTCGGCATGTCCGGCTTCGACATCCGCAAACGCAACGTCATCCGACCGGGAATGGTGTGGGGCCCGGGACAGATCATGGATGACGGCTGTCTCGGCGCCGAGGCGTGTCTCGATGCGGTGAAGCCGCAGTACGACCGCGCGATGGCCGAAGGCAAATGCGTCGGAGTCGCCGTCGGTTTGAAGAACAGCGGGCTCGGGAACGGCTTCAAGGAAGTGACGAAGGCAGTCGTGCGGTTCCGCAGCGACGGAATCGTGGAAGTACGTCACGGCTGGACGGAGATGGGTCAGGGCATCCACACCGTTGCAATGCAGGTGGCAGTCGAGGAACTCGGCATCGCCGCCGAGCGCATCCGCGTCATCGTCGACACGACCCGCGAACTCGGTTTCGGTCAGACGACCGGATCGCGCGGCACGCTCATGGGGGCCGGTGCAGTGCAGGACGCATGTCGCGTTGCCCGCGAAGGCGGCTGCCGGACGGACGTCGACTACGTCGGTGAGTACCGTGTCGACTGGACGACGAAACTCGGCGATCCGAACGTGACGAACCCGATCATTCACTCGACGTTCGGTTACGCCGCACAACTCGTCATCGTCAACCCGGATACGGGTGCCATCGAGGAAGTCGTCGCCGCACACGACGTCGGACGCGCCGTCAATCCCACCTTGTGCGAGGGCCAGATCGAGGGCAGCGTCCACATGGGACTCGGCTACGCCCTGTCCGAGGATTTCCCCAGCGATCCGGCGACGGGCTTTCCCACGAACATGACGTTGAAGAGCCTCGGCATTCTGCGTCCGAAGGACGTACCGGCCATCACGACCATCCTCGTGGAGAGCGCCCAGCCGAACAGTCCCTACGGGATCAAGGGTGTCGGCGAGATCGGACTCGTCCCCACCGCCGGTGCGGTCGCCGCGGCACTGCACGCATTCGACGGAACGTGGCGATCGCGACTCCCGATGCGTCCCCGCAACACAGACGGCGACGAGTAAGCCGGCCATGGGCGCGCGCACCCCGGGGCTCGTCTGCGCCCACCATCACTTGTATTCCTCACTTGCCCGGGGAATGCCCGCGCCTGCGCATGCACCGTCATCGTTTCCCGTGATGCTGCGTGACGTCTGGTGGCGTCTCGATGCCGCTCTCGACCTCGACATCCTCTACTGGTCGGCGGCACTCGGAGCGACCGAGGCACTCCTTGCCGGCACGACGTGCATCATCGATCACCACGAGTCGCCCAATGCCATCGAAGGTTCGCTCGACGTCATTGTCCGCGCCTGCAGCGACGTGGGTGTGCGCGTCATTCCGTGTTACGGCGCCACCGATCGCTGGGCCGATGACGGTTCGCTGCGTCTCGTCGTCGACCCCGCGTCCCCGATGACCGACGGTGCACGTCGCGGGCTCGATGAATGCAATCGCTTCCTGCAGGCCGGGGGCCGCGGCATGGTTGGCCTTCACGCCGCCTTCACATGCTCGGACGACACGCTCTCACGGGCAGCTGCTATCGCCGACCGCCACGGGGTCGGGGTGCACGTGCACGTCGCCGAGGCGATCGACGACGCAGCAGCGGCCCGCCGCCTCGTGCCGTTCGCCAACGACGCGTGGCTGCTCGTGCATGCGGTGCATCTCGACGTGCCCTTGCGCGGTCGGATCGCGCACAACCCGCGGTCGAACATGAACAATGCGGTCGGCTACGCAGACCCATTGCGCTTCACGAATCCGATCATGCTCGGCACCGACGGCATCGGAGCCGACATGCTCGAAGAAGCCCGCCTCGCCTTTGCCCGCCTGCGCGAAGCGCACCCGAACAGCGGCGCCGACATCGTTCAGAAATGGCTCGAAGCCGCCTACGACATCTTCCCGGAGGCCCGTGCCGACGTCGTCACCTGGTCGTACGACGATGTCGACGAGCCGTGGCATGCGATGTACACGACGGGGATTCGTGCCGAATCGGTCGTCGTCGACGGTCGCGAAGTGGTTCGCGACGGCGCACCCACACTTGTCGATCTCGCCGAAGTGCGCGCCAAGGCGCGTGAGGCCGCCTCGACCCTCCACCGACGCATGGCACGGGCGGCATAGGAGCTTCATGATCCGGCAACGATTCACGCACGCGGAAAGGCAACCATGTCCACACGAGTAGCCCTGTATCTCCAAGACGCCCACCCCATTCGGGAAGGCATGGCATTCGCCCGCTACGCCGAGTCACGGGGATTCGAGGCGGTCTGGCAAGCCGAGAGTCGTCTCGTGCGCGAGGCGACGGTGCCGATGGCCGCATTTGCCTCGGTGACATCGACACTGAAAGTCGGATCGGGTGTCGTCGACTGCTGGAGCCGCAATCCTGCGCGCCTCGCTGCGACCTTCTCGACCCTCGACGATCTCGCCCCCGGTCGGGTCATCCTCGGCATCGGCGCATGGTGGGATCCGCTCGCCCAGAAGGTTGGCATCAACCGGGCCAAGCCGCTGCGAGCGATGCGCGAAATCGTCACGGCCGTTCGGGCACTGCTGAACAACGAGACAGTGACGATGAACGGAGAATTCGTTCAACTCGACGGTGTCGAGCTCGACTACGTGTACCAGGAGCGCAGACCCAAGGACGTCCCGATCTTCATCGGCGCAACGGGAATGCAGATGATGGAGCTCACCGGCGAGATCGCCGACGGTGTCGTGCTCAATTACCTCGTCTCCCCCGACTACAACGCCAAGGCTCTCGAAGCTCTCGGCAACGGTGCGGCCAAGGCGGGACGATCGGTCGATTCGATCGACCGCCCCCAGCTCGTCGTGTGCAGCGTGCACGAGGACCGCAACACGGCTCTCGACATGGCGCGCCTCATGGTGACGCAGTACCTCGGCCAGCAGCCGCACATCATGAAGGCGAGCGGTGTACCGCAATCCGTACTCGACAAGGTCGGATCGGTGCTCACGTGGCCGGCGACGCACGAACAAGTCGTTGCGGCGTCGAAGCACGTGCCCGACGAGATCGTCCAGATGCTCACCGCCAGCGGCACGCCGAAGGAAGCCCGCCAGCAGGTGCGTCACTACATGGCCAACGGCGCCACGTGTCCGATTCTGTATCCGCTCGGGGACGTCACGGCAATGATCGACGCGTTCGCCGACTGGGACGGTGTCTCGTGACGATCGTCCGGCCGCGCACGCTCGACGAAGCGATCTCGGCACTCGGTGACCATCCGGACGCCCACGTGTTGCACGGTGGGACCGATCTCATGGTGGAAGTGAATTTCGCCAAGACCCGTCCGGTGGACGTCGTGTCGCTGCGGCGCATCGCCGAGCTGCGACGCTGGCACGTCGACGATTCGACGCGCGAGATCGTCGTCGGTGCCGGGGTTCGTTGGTCCGATCTCGAGCGCGAGCCGTTGCGCTCGTTGTCCCCGGCACTCGCCCAGGCGGCCCGCACCGTCGGCTCGCCGCAGATTCGCGCTGCCGGCACCATCGGCGGGAATCTCGGGACGTGCTCCCCTGCCGGTGACGGATTGCCCGTCCTCAGCGCGCTCGACGCAATCGTCGTGTTGCGCAATCGTGACGGGCAGCGCGAGATTCCGTTCCACTCTTTCATGACCGGACCGAAGCGCTCCGTGCGCAAGCACGACGAAATCATCGTCGCCGTGCGCTGGCAGCCCACCGGCGGGTTCGAGGGATACGCGAAGATCGGCGTACGCAACGCCATGGTCATCGCGGTGGCGTCGGTGTGTCTCGTGCACGATCCGCGCGCGGGCGAAATTCGTGTCGCACTCGGCGCCGTCGGTCCGACGATCATCCGGGCCCGCACGGCCGAGGCATGGCTGCGGGAACGTTGTGACCTGCGCGACCTGACGACGATCGGCGACGACCTCAGTCGCGAATTCGGTGCGCGCGTGCGAGCGGAGGCGAACGCCATCGACGACCATCGCTCGACGCGCAGTTACCGTCACCACGGTGTCGGGGTTCTCGCGACACGACTCCTCGATCGGGCACGAAAGGTGACGACATGAGCGGCGAACCCGAGTTCTACGACCTGCGGGTGAACGGAGCCACGCATGCCGTGAGCGACGCATGGCTCGGTGAGAGCCTTCTCTACGTGCTGCGCGAGCGACTCGGCTTGCCGGGAACGAAGGGGGCGTGCGAGCAGGGTGAGTGCGGCTCGTGCACAGTCCTCATCGACGGTGATGCGGTGTGCGCATGTCTCGTCATGGCCGCCGATGCCGTCGATGCGAACGTCACGACCGTCGAGGGTCTCTCGGCACCGACCACGCTCACCGACGTGCAGGCATCCTTCCTCGCGGCCGGCGGCGTGCAGTGCGGATTTTGCACACCCGGGCTCGTCGTCGCGGTTCATCACCTGCTCGACACGAATCCCAATCCGTCGGAGAACGAGATTCGCGAGGCCATCAGCGGCAACATCTGCCGCTGCACGGGCTACGGGCGCATCTTCGAAGCGGTGCGCACGGCGCGCGAGGAACGTGTTGCAGTGCGTGCACGGGGGCAGAAGTGACGGCCGGAACGACCACGCGCTCGGCGACCCGACAGGGTGCGCTCGGCACGTCGGCACCCCGCCCCGACGGCATTCCGAAGGTCCAGGGCCGATTCGCCTTCTCGTCCGATGCCTGGGCCGAGCACATGTTGTGGGGCGCCACGTTGCGCAGTCCGCATCCCCATGCGCGGATCCGCTCGATCGACGTCTCCGCGGCGCTCGCTCTCCCGGGCGTCAGTCGCATCATCACCGCCGACGACGTCCCCGGACAACTCACCTACGGTCTCATCACGGCCGACCAGCCGGTGTTCGCCAGGGACGTCGTGCGCTATGTCGGCGAGCCGGTTGCCGCGGTCGCCGCTGATCATCCCGAAACGGCACGCCGGGCTCTGCAGCTCATCGTCGTCGACTACGAACCGCTCCCCGCCCTGCTCACGGCTGCTGCCGCGATCGATCCCGCGACACCGGCGATCCACCCCGACGGCAACGTCATCCGCCATCAGCGCATCGTGCACGGCGATCAGAACGTCGTCGGTGACGTCATCGTCGAGGGTACGTACGACATCGGCATGCAGGATCAGGCGTTCCTCGGTCTCGAAGCTGCACTCGCCCTGCCCGACGACGACGGCAACGGCGTCGAGCTGTACGTCGCCACGCAGTGGTTGCACGAGGATCAGAAGCAGATCGCCGCATGTCTCGGCGTACCCGAAGAGCGCGTTCGACTCACTCTCGGTGGTGTCGGCGGAGCCTTCGGTGGCCGCGAGGACATCAGCCTCCAGGTGCATTGTTGTCTGCTCGCTCTCGCAACGGGTCGACCGATCAAGATGCAGTACGGCCGCGAGGAGTCGTTCCTCGGCCACATCCATCGCCATCCCGCCTCGATTTGGTTGCGTCATCACGCCACCCGCGATGGCATCATCCGACGCATCGAGGCGAGGCTCGTGTTCGACGGCGGTGCCTATGCAAGCACGTCGTCGGCGGTACTCATCAACGGCATCACCCACATCCAGGGTCCGTACCGTTGTGCGAGCGCGACGGTCGACGGCTGGGCCGTGCGCACGAACAACCCGCCGTGCGGCGCCATGCGCGGCTTCGGGGTCGTCCAGGCGTGTTTCGCCCACGAGTCGCAGATGGACAAACTCGCCGCAGCGGTGAATCTGTCACCCGTCGAGGTGAGGCTGCGCAATGCGATGCGCACCGGCGACACGCTCATCACCGGGCAGGTCGTCGACAGCGTCGCCCCCGTCGAACGGTGCATCCGCGAGACGGCTGCTCTGCCGATGCCGACCGATCTCGCCGACGAACCCGATCCGCTCGACCTGCCCGGCGGCGCAGGTCTCACCGCCGATCGACGCCACGTGCGGCGCGGCGTCGGATGGGGTGTCTCGATCAAGAACCTCATGTACAGCGAGGGTTTCGACGACTACGCGACGGCTCGGTGCACCGTCCGCGACGGTGCCGTCACGCTCGAGTTCGCCACGGCCGAAGTGGGTCAGGGTTTCGTCGTTCTTGCACAACAAATTGCCCGCACCGTGCTCGGTCTCGACGACGTCTATCTCGAACCCATCTCGACGAACGTCGGATCGGCCGGCAGCACGTCGGCGTCGCGCCAAACATGGATGAGCGGCGGAGCAGTCGACGGAGCCTGCAAGCACGTCCGCGATCAGATCCTGGCCCACGTTGCGTCGACGCACGGCCTCGAGGTCTCACGCTTGCGCATCGAGGATGTCGACGTCGTCGACGATCTCGGCACCCTGCGGATACCGGTCCGCGAGGCGACCACCGGTGTCTCGTTCACGCACACCTTCGAGTACCACCACAGGCCGACCGAGGAACTCGATGCCAACGGTCAGGGGAATTGCCACGTGGCGTACGCCTTCGTCGCCCACCGTGCGGTCGTCGACGTCGACGTCGAACTCGGCCTGGTGAAGGTCGTTCAAGTGGCAACGGCACAGGACGTCGGCAAGGTGCTCAATCCGCTCGCTGCGATCGGGCAGATCGAAGGTGGCATCGCACAGGGCCTCGGCCTCGCCGTGATGGAGGAGATCATTCTCGACAACGGCAAATTGCGCAATCCGTCGTTCACCGATTATTTGTTGCCGACCGCGCTCGATGCCCCCACGGTCGTGGCGACGATGATCGAGGAACCCGAGCCGCTCGCACCCCTCGGGGCGAAAGGTATCGGCGAACCGCCGTGTATCTCCGTTACCCCCGCGATCGTCGCGGCGATCCGCGACGCGACCGGTGCGGCGTTGACGCGCGTTCCCGTTCGACCGCAGGACGTGGTCGGCGCATAGACGACCGACCGATCCAACCGACTTCTCCGGGTCGCAGGTCGCGCGAATCGGACTCATCGACCGTCGTGTCGTACCCGAGTCGGGCGAACATCTTCGACACGAGACGCTTCTGTCCGGGATCGACCAAGCTGACGACACGTCCCGATTGACCGGCACGCGCGGTGCGACCCGAGCGGTGCACGTAGTCGGCATCCTCCGCCGGCGGGTCCCAGTGCACGACACACGGCACGGCATCGATGTGAATGCCGCGCGCCGCGACGTCGGTGGCGACAAGGACGTCGGCACGACCGCTGCGGAACGCCTCGAGCGCGGTGCGTCGCTGCGCCTGCGACCGGTTGCCGTGGATGCGCTCCGCCTTGATGCCGGCGGTGACCAGCTGCGACGCCAGGCGGTTGGCGCGGTGCTTGGTGCGCGTGAACACCAGCGCGCGCGGCATGTCGCCCCGCTTGAGCAGCGCCACCAGCAGCTGGCTCTTGAGCTCCGATGCCACGGGATACACCGCTTGCGTGATCCCCGTGGC
>Ga0164293_10004526_pt1 | contig 11899 bp, 10 predicted proteins | sample GEODES118metaG_FD_111487 | JGI IMG/M metagenome (GOLD analysis project Ga0164293, IMG submission 111487) | Eutrophic lake water microbial communities from Lake Mendota, Wisconsin, USA - GEODES118 metaG | ecosystem: Environmental > Aquatic > Freshwater > Lake | place: USA: Lake Mendota... | reverse complement strand
TGGGGTTTGTAATCAGCCCACAAGGGTTGAGGATAAAAAATAAGAAGGCTAGGTAGGGCCATGCACAGGAGAAAACGATATTTCGCCTGCTTCCAGGACTTCCAAGATTTGTGCAGCGTAAAAATAAAAAGACCGAAAACAACAGGTGTGTAAAAAACAAGTTGTGCCGAGAGCCAGACCAGCCAACGCTGCAGTGAAAAGCTTCGACCTGTATGTCGATCATAAAACTGGTAGTAAAAACCTGGCCAGCTAAATTCGTGATTCCAAATAAAAATAGGAAGACAAATTAAGGTCGCAATCAAAACACCAATCCAAGGCCATTTTGTTAAAAGCACTTTTCGGTGTGAGGTCGAGATCAAATAAAATCCCATGGCAGGGGCAAGCAGGGCCATGATAAATTTTGAGTTTAATCCCAAACCCATAATTAGACCTAAACAAATCCAAGTTTTTTTGACTGTCCATCTGAGCCCATCGGGTCTAACACCTTGCCAAAAAACCCAGGATCCTAAAACCCAGAATAAAATGAAGGGGGCCTCGGGGGAGGCCACATAACCACCGAAACCGTAAAAAGGGCTCCATAGAAAAAGAAGAGTGGCAATGCGGGCCACCTGATGACTAAAAAGATCAACTGCTAAACGATAGAAAAAATAAAGTGCCAAGGTGTAGCACAAAAAAGACGGCAGCCGTACGCCCCAAAGGGTGTCACCAAGCAGACCTGTCGAGAGTTTTTCGAGCCATGCAATCAAACCAGGATGATCGAAGTAGCTCAGCATTAAATCCTGTGCCCAGCTCCAGTGATAGGCCTCGTCATCAATCAGTCCGACAGACGAGGTGAAAACAATGCGAACCAAAAAGGTGATCCCGATGAGAAAGAGGAAGGCTTTGTGGTTGCGTGTCTCGTCTGTGTTTGAATTCATCAGACGAGACGCTAACAAAAATGTAGGTTCTCTGCCAAGAGAAAATTACTGTTTTCGTGGATCTTTAAATCCTGCAATTTCATCTTCAGGTGACCCCGGAAGATCTGGAGTGCCCGGCGGATTCTTTGGATTAGGAGTTGTCACTGGTGGCGCAGTTTCAATGACGGGTCTTTCAATTAACTTTGTAAACTCATTGTCATAGACCTCATTATTTCTTTGTAAGCCAGCTGTGACTTGAACCACAAAGTTCTTTCTATAGTGTTCACGTAGGGCACAAATTCTAACTTTGCGGTTTTCATTGAGTTGAGCCTTTGTCACAGACTTAACATCTGGGATTCCAGCATAGGCCTTTTTGTTGAAGTTTGTTGAGAGCTCATGAACCAAGAAATCTTGAACGGCTTGATTACCTTGATATTTTTTCTCGTCATAAAAACTTGAAATAAAAACACTATTTTTGCACAAATACCAATAAGGGCTGAGGTCATAAAAAGCCAAACTTAAAGTGCAGTTTTTAGCCCAAATTTTTTGTGCATCATTATTGGATCCATCTGTTAAGTCAGGTCGTTTTGTATTGAAAATTTCCTGTAAGCCTTCGGGCCAGCCGTATTTGACATTTGGATTTAAAAGTCCAAATCCTGCAAATAGACCTTCCACTAGATTATTCATGCCGCCTTTTAAAGTTCTCCACCAAGCAAAGCTTGGATTGTCCGTGGGACTTTCTTCAGCATAACGACCATAAGCATACTTGTTAGCTTCAATCCAAAGATCGTGATTAGAAATGATTTTGGGATCAGCAATCAGGCGGTGTTGATTAATATAGTTTTGCATCGGTGCGCGCGCCATTTCTTCAAGTGCCGTGATATTGCTCCAGTAGATACTTCTGGCTTGAGCCAAATCGATTTCGGCGGTGGACATGTTCACACCGCTTTGACCGAACAGTTGATTGAGAGACTCTAAACCCGTCGCCAGCATGAGGTCTTCCAAAGACTTATCAGTAAATGAACGTTGCTGCAAAGCCAGTGAATAATCTTTTCTCACTAACAAAGTCAGTCGGTAAGAAAGCCAAGCGGCCCGCATTTTTTTAACAAAAAACTGATCATAAACGTCTTGGATAAAATCACGAGCTATGGGAATCATTTTTTCTTGCAAATCTTTTTCTTCAATTTTGCCTTCTCGAATTTGACGAACGAGCTCAAGTCCGTATTCATGCATTTGTTTGTAGCGTGCAAAGATATGGCCGATTCGCTTTCGCATATCCAATGCCATCACGACAAAGGGTGCATCCCCGTTTTCTTTGTTTCCAACTCTTTCGATAAAGTCCTTCAAGTAGAGATCAATGTGACGAAGAGCTGATCTGACATCACCCTTGTTCATGCCGACCATGCTTTCGGTCACAACTGCAACTTCGTCAGGTATAAAAAACTGTAAGAAAAACTGTTGGGCTAAACCATCGGCTTTGTTGAAAACATCCTCTGCGATTCGTTTGATTTCGTAAGCCAGTGCATCGGGATTACTGAATTGTGGCATTTTTTGGAAATTTGTTTGTAGGTAATCAATAGGATCCAAAAGTTGATTATTTTTTGGAACGAACACTTCTTCAGGCATGTCTCCGTAAGCAATTCCTAAAAGTGCGAAAGGCATTCGTTTCGCCGGATGAACCCGCAAAAAGAAGTTGTCATTTTCGCCGTTTACACGCGTGAAGGCATCGCTCATGAGGATGAGCATCTCAAGAACAAGATTTTGTTTACCCTGAAGGTTTGTGATCCCTGGTAATTGGGCCAGTTTCGAGTTATAGTTACCTAACACTTGTTTCATTCTGACAAAGGGTTCTAAACCTGTTTGAAAAGTTTGAACTTGAAACTCAGCTTCCGTCGGAAGTTGCGGCTCGACACCGAATTGCAACTTATTGACCCACTCCGTAACTAAAGGTAACTGATTGGACAAAATATACTGTCCCGCCATGGGGCCGTGATCCAATAAACTTTGAAAGTTTTTTGCTTCTGCTTCAATGTAGGTAATGTTTTTGGCCCCTGCAGCTTTCATTGCTTTTGTAGGCTCAGAGGTTTTCTCAACTAACTTATAATCTTTTTTAACTTCATTTAATAAACCTTGTGCATCTTCAACGGCACAGTAGCCTTCAGTGGTCATTTCAATTAAACAACTTAAGGTTGTATGAAATTCTGTTTCATTCAGTTGTCGAAGCGCTTTCATATATTTTTTATTACGGCCTAAAAAATTCACAATTTTGTTAACTGAATGGGCGGCTGTTGTTCCGGACATTGACGATTCACTTGTTGAAACAAAAGACGCAAGCATCTGAGTCATTCCGCTGGCAAGGTAGGCAGCTGTGGTCGCTGAATCATCTAGGCAATCTTGGTAATGACTACCAAAACTGTCCAATGTGGAATTCACAAGATAAAGGCCTTGGTTGGCAGCTCTGGATAGATTGGCTTTTGCATTGATAATTTGTTGAGCTTGGGATTGAGACAATTTTTTAGTAGGATCTGATTCTACATCTTCAATTCCCTTTGCGACGGATTGAAGTCTTTGGCTTTGTAACACTGATTTCATAAGGCCCGCGACCACTGCCCCTTTAAGAACAGGTACGTTTTGAGCAAAAGATCTTAAAGCCATCATCTGTTTTCCAAGAGATGTAAAGCCAATGGACTGATGGCTGGACTGATCGCTGATTTCTTTTTGATTTTGGTCGATGGTTTGTAGGTTTTCCCCAATCTTTGTGATCGCGTTGTCCACTGACTCCGGTAGGCCTTTACACTTAGGATTGTTTTTGAGTGATTCGAGGTGGGCTTTGATTTTTCGTGTGTGGCTGAGGGCTTGAGCCGTAAATTGCCCTGAGGAAGCACACGTGGACTGAATGTTGTAGACGTTTGAAGTCACAGAATTGGCTAGATCTGCATCAACATCAGCTTGGACAGTGCTGGCTAGTGCCATTGAAAAGAAGCTTATAACCATCGGGATTTGAGATAACTTGACCATGAGATACCACCTTCAACGAATGTCCTGTACAAGGGGCGTACCATTTTGAAACAGTCCCTGAGCTCATCTGGCGCACCTCGGGGTGTCAATTTGTTATTCATACCTGTAATTAAGACTTGAATCCCCTGCCTTTCAAAACTAAGACTTTTGGTGGAATTTGGAGGTCTTGAACGTGGAAATTAAAAGTAGCTACGATGCGATCATTATTGGTGGTGGGCACAACGGATTGGTCACAGCTGGATACTTAGCAAAAGCCGGATACAAAGTGGCTGTTTTTGAAAAGCGCTACATCATGGGAGGTTGCGCCGTCACCGAAGAGCCTTTTAAAGGCTACAAATTTTCTTCACTTTCTTACGTGAACAGTTTGTTTAAGCCCCAAATCATTGAGGATCTAAAATTGAAAGATTTCGGATTTGAAATGCTCCCCAGAACTCCTTCTAGCTTTACCCCTTTTTTAGATGGCCGAACTTTGATGATGGGCCCTGATAAAGAGCTCTGCCGAACCGAGATTTCTAAATTCAGCCGCAAAGACGCCGAACGATATCCTCAGTACGAGCAAATGCTTGAGGATCTCGCAGAAGTGCTTGAACCCATGATGACTATGGTTCCCCCCAATCCTGGAAACCTGCATTTTTCAGATGTGACGGGTCTTGGTAGTTTACTCTTTAAAAATCGAAAAAATTTAAGGTCCAATTGGCCTGAGCTCATGCGTTTTCTAACAGGTTCTGCCACTGATATGCTGAATCATTGGTTTGAAAGTGAAGAGCTCAAAACCACTTTAGCAACTGATGCTGTGATCGGTGCGAATGCATCTCCATCGATGCCTGGAACTTCTTATATTCTCTTTCATCATGTGATGGGCGAATGCAACGGAGTAAAAGGTGTTTGGGGATACATGCGTGGTGGCATGGGCGGACTGACTCAGTCCTTGGCAAAATCCTGTGCGGCTTTAGGTGTGGATCTTTTCACTTCCGCAGGGGTCGATCAAATTCTGATCAAAGATGGCAAAGCCACAGGTGTTGTGGTGAAGGGTCAAGAAGTGAAGGCCTCAATTGTCGCCTCAGGTGCAGATCCCAATATGACTTTTAATAAATTGATCCAGGAAAAAGATTTGCCACAATCATTCGTACAGAATGTAAAACGAATTAATTATGACAGTGCATCCGTAAAAATTAATTTTGCATTGTCTGAGCTTCCAGATTTTAAAGCAATGCCGGGTAAAACATTGGGACCACAACATATGGGCACCATTCACATCTGCCCAGATATGCAATACATTGAAGAAGCTTACAGTGATTCTGTTGCTGGCAGGGTCAGTAAAAATCCAATCTTGGAATGTACAATACCGACTTCTGTCGACAATACGCTGGCGCCTGCGGGCCATCATATTATGAACATGTTCGTTCAGTACGGGCCCTTTAATTTAAAAAACGGTCAAACATGGGATCAAATTAAAGAATCATTTGCTGATCGTTGTGTCGAAATCATGAATCAGTATGCTCCAAACTTTAAAGATTCAATTCTCCATCGTCAGGTGATTTCACCCTTGGATATGGAGCGTGAGTACAGCATCACGGGTGGCAGTCTTTTTCATGGACGCATGAGCTTAGATCAAATGTTTCACATGCGACCTGTGCCTGGATACGCGAATTACCGAACGCCAATCAAAGGACTTTTCCTGTGTGGCAGTGGAGCTCATCCAGGCGGTGGAGTTATGGGAACTCCTGGGCTGAACGCGGTTCAAGAAATTCTTAAAGATCTGTAGGGTATCAGTTTCAAATTCCCAGACCCGGGCAAAAAGTCCAGGGTCTGGTGTTTCTTTGGTGTCTCAATTCTGATATTCTTTATTTATGATTCGTTGGAGCTTTCTCTTTGTCACAAATTTATTGTTAATCACGGCGTGCTCTTCAAAGGAAAAAGCTCAACCAAAAGTCCACCCAGGGGCTCTGTCTTCACAAGCCTACTTTATTGATTGGGGAATGCCGGTTCGAGAACTCGGTGAAAAAGAAAAAGATTTCTTTTTTAAGAAGTGCAATGTGGATAACACGGGACCTTATCCAACAAAAACGACTTACGATTGCAATGAGCCTTAAATTCTAATAAGATTTTGAAATAAAGAGGATTGAATCATGGAATCAAAACTGACTGATGACGAAATCAAGAAAGCCCAAGAAGACGAAAGAGTCATGAAGGAAATGCTGCCATTTTTCGCATTGGCATTAATTCCGATTGTGATCACTCTGACGATTGCTATTCTGTTTGCGCCGAACATGACTTTGCCATAAATTAAGTCGGTGGAGTCCACCAATGACTTTGATCTGGTATTGGTCCCACTCTTAAATACTCTGCCTTCATTTTTTTATATTCTTTGTCTGACGATAAAAATTTGTGGTGCTTAATTTTTAGCAAATGCTTCTCTATTCCCCAAACATTTCTTGAACTTTTGCGCCAATCGCATTTTACCTCATCCAGGTGGGCCACTTGCCAAGCTGTGATTCGTCCTGTTTTATCAATGTAAGGAACCTTATAGCTTTCGACAAGCTGCCGAATTGTTTTAAACTGAGCCGGTCTTCCAAATAGTCCACGGTCTCGTGACTTACCAATAGAGCCCCAGAGTTGTTTTTTGTTTTGAAATAAGTAAAGACAATGGTCCAAGCCGTCCTGACTTTCAAAACTCAAGCACCAAGGTTCGAAATGATGATATTCTAAGATCGCGGCAGCAATGAAAACACCCTCTAGGCAATGGGCTCTTTTTTTTTGAATCGAGCTCAAGGCCGAAAGAAGTTCAGGTTTTTTATTGTACTCGAGTGTGAAGAGATACTGCTGGACATCCAATGGTGTCTTCAGTTTAAGAGCGAGTTGAAAGAGAGGGTCCAGACATGGGATCAAGTTTTTGCTATTCGATTGCACTTACAAATAACAACTGATTATTCTAGATCAGACAAGGGGAATTCATGAAAAATCTAATGACAATTTTGGTGATCACACTTTCACAATCACTATTCGCAGCAGAGGCAATTGTGGATATCAAGCTATCCCCTGCAGGAAACTTTTCGGGTAAAACTCAAGAAGTAAAAGGGATTGCCAAAAAGGTTGGAACAAAAGTTGTGGCTGAAAATATAGTTGTGAACTTGCGCTCTTTGAAAACAGGCATTTCACTTCGAGACGAACACACATTAAAGTACCTAGACACTCAAACGCACCCTCAAGCCATCTTAGTAAAAGCAGAGGGTGAAAATGGTAAAGGGACTGGGATCATCAAAATTAAAGGGATTGAAAAGCAGATTCAAGGAACATTTAAAGTTTCCGGAAAGGAATTGCATGCGGAATTCCCTATTCTTTTGAGTGATTATAAAATTGAAGGCATTCGTTACATGGGCGTCGGAGTCAAAGACCAAGCCGTCGTAAAAGTAAAAGTTCCTTTGCAGTAATCCTATGACTGGACCCCAAGACTTTTGTACTGGGGTCAAAGATTTAAAAACTTCAGTCCTCTGTTAATTACTCCGAAATGAAATCATGGGGTTATTGATTTTCTGGTTCGGAATGTTTTTTATTTTAAAAGGTGCAGTGGGTCTTGTTTACTTAGTCTGGTCATCGCTGAATTGTATTATTAAATTTGGTCAGGTTGTCGGATTTAGTGAGGGTAAAGAAAGACTTTTCCAAACAGTTCTTCGATTTAAGTCTCTGGATCATTTAGAATACTTTTTAATCGATCATAAAATCAGTTCTGCTCCTTCCTATGTCATGGGTGAGTTCATCCCCATTTTAATTTCGATCAAAGATCCTAAAAAAGTGATGATCAGTCCCAATATCTCACTCACTAAAAATTTTGGATATGTTTTGGCCGGATTCTTATGCTTAGGGCTTCAGTTCGCATTTTTTTCACTTTCTGTTCTTGGTCTGCTCATCAGCGTGATGTTTTTTTGTGGGATCCACTTGTACTTTAAAAAAGAAAAAAAAATCAGTCCTCTCAAGCATTTCTTCAGTTTCATAAATCCATTTAGCCAATTGGCAGCCTCTCAAGTTTGCGATATTGAAGATTCAAAGCTGATTGCTTGGACAGAAAATTACATAGGCTTGCTAGCTCCTGATGTAAAAAGGCCATTCAGCTTTCACTTTTTAAGTCGACTTCTTAAGCCTATCTACTTGATGGGGACAGTTACTTTTATAATTTTCAGTATAAGTTCGTATAAAAATGTCTTAAATCACACTCAGCAAGCTCAAAAATTCTTAGGTCGCTATGATCGCTCAGTTATGACTGAAGTTGGATACAGTTTCAAAATAGAAATTCCACAAATCCAATTTTATGATAGCAACAGACGAGTATTTAAATTGTTGGATAAAAGCAATCCCTTTGATTATGACCTAAAATCCGGGGATGAAGTGACAATCTTGGTCTCTAGCAAAGATCCACAAAACATGAGACGGGATTTGAAGAATTTGAATCAGTGGAAAGCCTATCTTTTTGCAAGTCTTGCATTTTTATTTCTTCTTCTCAGCAGTCGATCCAGAGCTCAATATAAGAAAGAAGCTAAAACCCCAGTTATTCGCATCAAAAAGGCAGGATAGGTCAAATGATGAAAAAGAAAACAATCACTGAAGCCATCGAACATTTAGAAAACTTATCACGAAATCACAAAGAATCCATCGAAGATGAATGGAGTGATATCAAAAAGTCATTGGAAAGTTTAGAGCCCTATTTTGATCAGCTTAAAAATCAGGCTCAAAAGGAAATTACAGAAAAGAAGCAATTGTTAGAAAAGCAGATTCAAAAGGAACCCCTCATCACCTTGGGTATCGTTGGTCTATTTGGATTTTTGCTGGGCTGGCTTTTTGGAAGTCGTAAAAAATGAGATCAATGATGATCGATTTTGTTTTTTCGATGATCACTCGAATTTTCAAGAGGGATTTGAAAAAACAAGGACTTCTTATTTATCTGAAAGTTCTGAACGGAGTTCGGCTTGGAACTTTAGCTTTTATTTTGCTCTTCGTATTTTTCAATATGATGGCATTTTCATTGTTTGCATTAGTCATCTTGGGTGTGTGGCTTCTGCCCATCGACTTTCAAACTAAGCTTTTCTACTTGCTGGGATTATTTGGATTTCTTTTTATCACCTCAATGGCAATCTTGATTTGGGCCTTCTCAGAAAAAACTTGGCTCAAGAAGTCCGGAGCAACTGAAATGATCAAGAATCTGTGAATTTTGTTTTTTAAGAGCTGCGTGAGTTTGATCGATTCGGCAAAAGCCTAAGAAACAAAAAACCAATAATGGCAGCAATAGTAGATCCCAAAAGAATTCCTGTTTTTGAGTAAATTTCTAACTCTGGGGTTAATGCGAGCGAAGAAATAAACAAAGACATTGTAAATCCAATGCCAGCTAAAATTCCCACCCCAAACAGCTGAGACCACCTGACTTCTTTTGGCAAGACAGATAGGCCAGTGGCCACAAAAAGGAAGCAGACAAGTGCAATTCCGACGGGCTTTCCAAGAACCAGGCCAAGGCCAACTCCTTGATGCACGGGGTGGCTGACAAGTTCTTGAAAATGAATGTCACCGAGGAAAACACCAGAATTGAAAAAAGCAAAAATGGGCATGATAAAGAACTGACAAACAGGATGTAAAAAACCGACCCATTCATTCAGTGGAGAAAATGTTCCATCTGGGCTTTTGCTATTTGGAAACTTAAGCGGAGTTAGAAGCCCGATGAGAACACCAGCGATGGTTGCGTGAACACCAGAAACTAAAAAAGCAGTCCAGATGCCGAGCCCCATAATAATATAAGGGATATAACTTTTTACTTTTAACTTTTGCAAACCCACGATTGCAAACAATCCAAGGGCTGCAAGTCCCAATGCAAAAAAATTAAGTTTTGCAGTGTAGAAAAATGCAATCACTAAAATGGCACCCAAATCGTCAATCACAGCTAAGGCCATCAAAAACAAAGTGAGTGATTTTGGAATTCGATTTCCTAAAAGACTTAGTGTACCTAAAGCAAATGCGATATCTGTTGCCATGGGAATACCCCAGCCAGCGACAGCAGGATGAGTTGGATTCAATGAGAAGTAAATCAAAGCTGGCAAAATCATTCCACCCAACGCACCTGCAAATGGCAAAGAGGCTTTTTTGAGGGTGCTGAGTTCGCCACAGAGCATTTCTTTTTTAATTTCCATGCCGACCATAAAGAAAAATAGAACCATTAAACCATCATTGACCCACAATTGTAATGATAGGGATCCAATGGGTATTTGAATCAATGAAAAATAAAGTTGAGAAAGGGAACTATTGGCCAAAATCATTGTCAGCACCGCGACTGCAAGTAAAATCAAGCCTGGAATGGATTCGTGGTGAATTTTTTTAAAAAACTGAAATTGATCTTTCACTTACAAAGTCCCTTCGAATAAATGGATGAGTTCGAAAGCCTCGCGTATGGCCCGCTTCGCATCCAGTTCACCTGCTAATCGGGCGCCTCCAATCACGGTGAAGGGAATATTTGCACGTTCGAGAATTTCTTTTAAAGCTACGACAGGTTCCTGTCCGGCACAAATGATCACTTGATCAGCAGGAATCGATTTTACTTCACCATTCGAAAATTTCACTTCCACAGAATTCGCTGTGATTTTTTGATACTCAAGATTATTGAAGAATTGAAGTCCGTGTCGCTTCAGATCTAATCTGTGAATCCAGCCTGTTGTTTTACCAAGGCTTCGGCCAAAACTTTTTTTAGATCTTTGTAACAAGGTCACGCTGATATCAGATTTAATCATCTGAGAGGGCCTCAATCCTCCACTCGCATCGGGATCAATATTCCAATGTTTGAAAAACTTTAAATATTGAGTGTCTAATTCTGAATGGCGATGAAAAATCGAAGTCGCCACATCCACTGCAATTCCACCAGCCCCAATCATCACAATATTTTTCCCATGGGCAGTTTGATTTTTTAGAAATTGGTCATAGGTTACGACATGATTTAAATCCACACCTTGGATTTTGGGTCTTCTGGGAGAGACTCCTGTTGATAAAATCACGTGATCAAAACCTTTGAACGAGTCTGCGCTCTTTGGTTCTGAATTCAACTGGATTTTGCCACCCAAACGAAAAATTTCTGCTCTCCAATGAGCAAGACTACGGGCGTAATCCTTTTTCCCAGGGATCAGTGCTGCCAATTGAAATTGGCCACCGACATCAGCAGATTTCTCAAACACAGTCACTTGATGTCCTGATTTGAGTAAAACCAAAGCGGCATTCAGACCGGCAACGCCTGCGCCAACAACCGCTATTTTTTTAGGTAAAGTTGCAGGCTTTAAAAAAGAGCTCCACTTTGTTTCTTCACAGGCCATTGGATTCACTAAACAAGAAGCTCTTTTTTGTGCAAAAATATGATCCAGACAGGCTTGGTTACAAGCGATGCAAGGATTAATTTCAGAGATTCGATTTGATTTTGTTTTCTCGACAAATTCTGAATCTGCTAAAAAAGGCCTTGCCATTGAAACCAAATCAGCATGGCCATTTTGCAAAACCATTTCAATGGATTCGGGTCGACTGAAACGATTGGTCGCAATCACAGGAATTTTTACAATTAACTTTAACTTTTGAGTGATTGTCGAAAAAGCAGCTTCAGGAACCATAGAGCCAATGGTAGGAACTCGAGATTCATGCCATCCAATTCCAGAATTGAGAATGTCAGCTCCGGCCTCTTGCAAGCCTACAGCATAATGCTGGATTTCTGACCAAGGACTTCCATCTTCCAGTAAATCTAGAATGGGAATACGAAAGACAATTAAAAATTCTGAACCCAAAAGAGCTCTGGTTTGTTTGATAATTTCAATTGCAAATCGACAACGGTTTTCTAAACTTCCACCCCACAGATCAGATCTTTTGTTTGTTCGAGGAGAGAAAAACTGATGCAGAAGATAACCTTCAGATCCCATGATTTCAACACCGTCGTAGCCCGCGTGCTTGGCCAGGCTTGCCGCTTTCACAAAATC
>Ga0164293_10004523_pt1 | contig 11902 bp, 10 predicted proteins | sample GEODES118metaG_FD_111487 | JGI IMG/M metagenome (GOLD analysis project Ga0164293, IMG submission 111487) | Eutrophic lake water microbial communities from Lake Mendota, Wisconsin, USA - GEODES118 metaG | ecosystem: Environmental > Aquatic > Freshwater > Lake | place: USA: Lake Mendota... | reverse complement strand
GAAGCGAGCACCATGGGCACGTGGGCGTAGCTCGGGATGGCGCTCTTCGAAAAGCCTGCAAGATGCATCAAAAGAATTTGCCTTGGCGTCGATAGCGCAAGGTCGTCGGCGCGTACGACGTGCGAAACGCCCATGGCGGCATCATCGATGGCGACAGCGAGCTGGTAGGCGATAAGGCCGTCGCCGCGGCGAAGAACGAAGTCTCCGACGCTTCGATCGACACGCTGGGTGATGCGGCCTCGAATCAGGTCATCGAACGTGATTTCGCTGCTGTCAGGTACGCGCAGGCGAATCGCGGGCGGTCGTTTCATCGTGCGGCCGCGCGGGGCGTTGCGGCAGGTGCCGGGGTAGCGAATCTCTTCGCCCTCGTGGGGTGCGCTAGCTTCGCGCGCGATTTCGGCCCGCGAGCAGTCGCAGGGGTACGTGAGCCCTTGCGAGTCGAGATCGTTGAGGATTGCACAATAACGCGCGAGGGCTTGGGGATCGGATTGTGTGTATGGTGCATGTGGGCCGCCGTTGTCGGGGCTTTCGTCCCATGTCAGGCCGAGCCATTCGAGATCGCGCATGATGCGCGCGGCTGCACCGGGCACGATGCGCGGGGTGTCGATGTCTTCGATGCGAAGCACGGTCGCGCCGCCGGATGCTTTTGCGAGTGCCCACGAGGCAAGCGCCGTCCATGCGCCTCCGAGGTGGAGATCGCCCGTGGGAGAAGGGGCAAAGCGAGTTCGAACCATGAGCCAAAGAAACGTTCACGTTTGCGCCGTCACGATTGCGCCGGCAGCGCGTCGCGTTGCATCGCGAAGATAATCCGCTCGTTCGTGTGTCGCCACCGTGTGAACCGTTCGTTTTGCGTACGCGTGCGGCGTGACCGTGCGGAGAATGGTCCGAGGCTTGCGCAAAACACGGTGCTACGGTGATAGGCCCGCGAACGGGTCGCGTTCGCCGCGCGTGCGTGGTAGCAGCGCGGCTTGATGGTGCCTGCGGTGCGTGCGTGGATGACTCGCGCAACAGCAATCAAGCTTGCCGTGGCCGCAATGGCTGTGGTCGCGGTTCTCGTGGGGCTTCGTGTCACGGGCGAGCGACAGTTTCCGCCCGACACCGAGCCAGCCGGCGCTTACGTGCGCATTGCACATTCCGTAGCGGAAGACGCGCCGGAGCGGTTTTTCGCGTATCTCGAGACCGAAGCGCAATGGGCGTGCTTTACGATTCGCGACGCTCGAGCCGAGGCGCTGCGTCGAATTACTCAAAGTTATCCTGAGCCTGCGCGTTCGGAGATGGTTGCGCAGTACAAGGTGTTGGCAGCTGCGCCGGATGGGAAGGACGTATTCGCGACGGTGTATCGCGAGCGCGGATGGTCGAAACGACTGCGCAAAGATTTGTCTGGCGTGCGGAGCGTTGAGGTGTCGGGCGAGCGTGCATCGATCATCACGTCGCATGGCACACGGTGGCCGTTTCGGCGTCGCGACAATGGCATTTGGGGTCTTACGGTGTTTACCGCCGAACTCAGCGCAGAAGCCGAGAAGGCGACGCGCGACCTGGCGATGGTCAAAGCCGCGGCGGCGGACTACGACCGGCTTCGCTCCCAGTCGCCCGCTCCAGAGCGCTTGTAGGCACCGGAAGCCTCAGAAACCTTCCGCGGTTTGATTCCAAAGTTCGAAGACGCAACGCCGCGAACATGAGGTTCGCGTTTCATGTGTGCACGCGGATAAGCCGAGTGATGGGCGGACGCCGAGCTCCAGCCGAAGTGGGCCCGGCGCCGTCCGGGTAACAGCGCTACCTGCGGGGGTTATGCGCGGTGTTTTTGTGTAGAACGCATGCGTCGCGCGAGGGGCGCTTGTGTCTTAGGTGGTAGACAGATAGGCCTCGAGGTCGTCTGCCCCGCCGATGTACTTGCCATTGATAAAGACCTGCGGGGTTGTTGCCTTGCCGCTGACGGCGCGCAGATTGCGCGGCGATGAGGCAATCTCTTCAAAGGCGATTTCCCGTTGCGAAAGAAGCGATTTGGCTTTTGCGCAAAAGCCGCAATTGGGCTTTGTAAAGAGCACGACATCAAGCGGCAACTTCGCATTCGGATCGAGATGGCGAAGCATGGTGTCGGCATCCGATACCTCGAACGGGTCGCCGTCCTTTTCGGGCTCGATAAACATCTTGGTGATCGTGCCGTCTTCGACAAGCATCGAATAACGCCATGAGCGCTTGCCGAAGCCGATGGCAGATTTGTCGACGAGCAGCCCCATTTTTTCGGAGAATTCGCCATTGCCGTCGGGCAAAAACACGATGTTCTCCGCGTGTTGATCGGCAGCCCATTCGTTCATGACGAACGCATCGTTGACCGAAAGGCACACGATTGAGTCAATGCCCTTGGCGCGGAATTGCGGAAGAAGTTCGTTGTAGCGCGGTACGTGCGAGGTGGAGCACGTGGGGGTGAATGCCCCCGGAAGCGCAAAAAGAATTACTTTTTTGCCGCGAAAGATTTCGGCGCTTGTGACCGCTTTCCATTGGCCGTTGACGCGCGTGCGAAATGTGACCTCGGGGACCGACTGACCTTCGCGATTTTGAAATCCCATGGCTTGTTCTCTCTTTCGATGATGGTGATCTGTGTGTGTTGTGCAATAAAATCAAGATTCGTCGCGGCACGCAGGACAGGGGAGGGTGAGCGCCGGATGACCCGCGCGCAGACTTATAGTTGCGAGGCCGCGTCGCGTAGTGCCGTGCGCAGGCCCTCTTCAATGACGGGATGGTAAAAAGGCATTCGCAGCATGTCGGCGATCGTGAGCTGCTGCTGATGCGCCCACGCGAGCAAGTGGGCGATGTGTTCGGCTCGCGGACCCACCATTTCGGCGCCAAGAAAGCGGCCTGTTGCGCGATCCGCGTAGACATGGGCACGTCCCCGGTTTTGCAGCATGACGCGACTGCGTCCTTGGTCACCGAAGTCGACCGACCCGACAACCATGTCTTCGGCGGCGTGCGATGACTTTAGCAAGGCCGCGCGTGACGCTCCGGCTATCGCGATTTGGGGATCGGTGAACGTGATGGACAGGTGCGAGCGTCGATCGCCGGGTTCGACGTTGGGGTAGCGCGCCGCATTGGCACCGGCGATGCGGCCTTCGTCCGCAGCTTCGTGCAAAAGCGGCACGTCGTTGCTCGCATCGCCCGCAATGAAGATGGAAGAGTGTGTACATTGCAGGGTTGTGCGATCGTGCAAGGGCACCTTTGCCGAATCCAGCGGCAGGTCGGTGGTCTCAAGTCCGATACCTTGCACGTTGGGTCTGCGGCCTGCGGCGATGAGTGCATAGTCAAACGATTCGTCGACGGTTGTGCCGCTCTCGTCGACGTATGTCACGGTGATGCCGCCTTCGGATCGCCGCACGCTTGTGACGTGGGAATCGGGGTGGAACGGGAATTCCGCGCGAAACGCCTCGAGGGCGGCGGCTTTGATGCGTTCGTCGGTGAGTGGGCCCACGGTGGCGCTCTTGCCGAACACCCGGACGCGCACGCCAAGGCGGTGGAGCGCTTGCGAGAGCTCAAGCCCGATGACCCCGCCGCCGAATACGGCAACGGCGCGTGGAAGCGTGTCCCAGGCGAAGACGTCGTCGTTGATGACGATGCGGTCGGCGATAGCGTTGAACATCGGTGGGACGACCGGCGAAGAACCGGTGGCAATCACGACCGACTTGGCCTGAATGCGTGCGACGATGCGCTTAGGCTCGCTCGGGTCACGCACCTCGATGTGATTGCGATCTGCAAATGATGCCGTGCCGCGAATCTTCGCGCTATCCGGAATCGAGGCGACGCCATCGAGCACAAATCCGACGAATCGGTCGCGCTCTCGCTTCACGCGATCCATGACTTCACGGCCGTCGACGTCAACGGATGCGTGTACACCGAACGGACCGGCGTGACGGGCGTGGTGCGCAGCTTCGGCTGCGGCAATGAGAAGTTTGCTTGGCATGCAGCCGACGCGGGCGCATGTCGTGCCGTAGGGCCCGTGCTCAATCAGCACCGCGCTCGCTTCGTGCGCAACGGCAGCGCGGTAGGCCGCGAGCCCCGCGGTGCCCGCGCCGAGCACGGCAACATCGACGGATGTGTGAAGGCATGAGCTCTCGTCCATGGCGGAAGAGTGCCTTACGCCTTTTGATAACTCCAATACGAAATTTCGATAACATTGATAGGCGATGGCTATCACGCGTCCCCAGGTGCATGATGTTTCGCTGAGGCAGCTCGAGTACGTCGTGGCTGTGGCCGATTCCCTCGGATTTCGGCGTGCCGCGGAGCGTTGCGCGGTGTCGCAGCCGGCGCTGAGTGCGCAGATTGCCCAGGTTGAAAGCCTTCTGGGCGTGACGCTGTTTGAGCGCGATCGGCGAACCGTGCGGATCACACCGGCGGGCACCGACGTGGTCGCTCGCGCACGCCGTATTCTGACCGACGTCGGCGACTTGCTTGAGTCTGCGCAGCGCGGTGCCGATCCGCTCGCCGGTACGTTTCGCGTCGGCGTGATTCCGACGATTGCGCCCTATTTTTTGCCTGAAGTCGTGCGCGTCGTGAGCCAAAAATTTCCGAGGATCCGGCTGCTGTTTCGCGAGGCGAAGACCGAAGACACCGTGCGGGACCTATGGGCGGGATCGCTCGATGTCGGCCTGGTCGCGCTGGAGGCGGATCTCGGAAAGTTGCACAGCGCACCTGTTTTGGCGGAGTCATTTGTGGTGGCGATGGCGCGTCAGCATCCGCTTGCACGAATGAAGCGGTTGACCCTTGAGAACTTGCGCGATCGCCCCGTGCTTTTGCTCGATGACGGGCATTGTCTCCGTACTCAAGTGCTTGCGCTGTGCACGCAATCGGCGGCGCGGGAAACGGACTTTCGCGCCACAAGTTTAGCGACGCTTGTGCAAATGGTGGCGGTGAGTGACGCCGTGACGCTTCTGCCCGCGTTCGCGGTGCCCGTTGAAAATCGAGGTGATCAGCTGGCGATTCGTCGGCTCGACAAACCCGAACCGTTTCGAACGCTTGCTCTTGTGTGGCGGCCTCGCTCACCGCTGGAGCCGACGTTCGCGGCGCTCGCAACAGCGTTGCGCGAAGAGCTCGACGGAAAAAAACAAGCGGCCGGCACCTCACGAGGCACGCTCGTCAAGCACCGACCGCAGGGTGAAAGGAAGCGCTAGTTCAAGCCGCGCGGAAGGATACGCTTTTAGGCCGCGGGGCGCTCTCGGAGTTGAACCCTCATCGAATCGAAGCTCGGGGCCGTGAGGCCGCGGGCTCGTCGCAACAAAAAGAGTGCATGATGCACTTCAACGTCGTCGGGCGAAAGCTTCGAACCATCGAGACGGTTGCGATCTGCAGCCAAATGATGGGCGGCAGCCAGCTCGTCTCCGCTTGCGCACTCGAGGTACGCCAGCGCTTCTTCAAGGGTGAGTTTCTTGAGAGAAGCGATGATTTGGTTTTTGCGATTGTTCATGGCAAGCCTCACAGTCGGACGTACGGGTCCTGTTGCAGGTTGGGCTGGTCGTGACGAGCGCGGTCATCAACGCAGCGGTTCAATCGAAAACGAGGTCTGTGCATGAAGGAAACGTGTGCGTTCTGCATCTATGCGTTGCGAGACCACCGGCGTTGTTGGTCGCAAACGTTCCCTCGATGCGGAGTTCGAGCGGCGATTTCACAAGCCCCGCGCGCTTGGTTGCGTAGGCGTTCGCAGATGCAAGCGTGGGCGTGAACAACGGTCGCTCGGCGTGCGCGCGCCATGCCCCAACGAATGCGGACATCACGCGCGACAGACTCATCGCGGCGCCACCCGTAGCGGAGGTGCGCTGCGACTCGATGGCCATGTCGCGGAAAGGCCTTGGGCGGCAGGTGAGGCGCCAGCGTGGGTCCCGCCACGTGGCGATGCATGCATGACGGCCATGACGAACGCGCGTCGAAAAAACGCGAATGCAGTCGCTGAAGGACTGAACGTTCTCGTTGGAGTGGCCGTAATGCGATGGCATCCCTCTCCTTGCCGATCATCAGAAGACCCGTAGACGAAGTTTTGCCGCGCGATGGCGCGTGGAAAACACGCGATAGGGGTCACACCCGAAGCCTAATTAACCCGTACCTCGACTTGGAGGTGTGGGCCAGGCGTGTGCGACTTTTTTCTGAAAAAGGTGGTTATCTGAAGTCAAAGGAAAGCCATTGCAGCATGACACCACCTGCATGTTGCGCGTAATCGATGCGCAACGTGAGGTCGACGGGGCTTGCGCTGATGGCGCCATAGGCCGCACTTGGGTTGGCAAATAGATAATCCGGACCGGGGCGCAATTGGGTACGGAGTAGAAAAATGAGTGCGCGTTGCATCATTGTTTCGATGCGCTCAATGGGGCGTGATCCAATGATGGTCTGTGCGACTGCGAGGGCCTGCGGGTCACTGCGCAAAATGTAGAGAGCAGCCGCAGCGGCTTCGCCTCGGGTGGCTGCAGTTGAGGTTTGCGGCGTGATCATCGCGGCAAATCCGAATGCACCGGGTGCGTCGAATGCGCTCTCACCCTCGCGCAGTTGCAAGCGCTCTTGATAGCCAAGCCACCGCAGGCAATGCGCCAGCGCTGCGGCGTTTGGTCGACGGTCCCAAAGCTCTGCGACGGCCTGACAGGTCCAGTGCTGTTCGCCGACGTAATAGCGACTGCCGAAGAAGTGCCAGCCGTGATCGACAACGTATGCGAGCGCTCGTGCGGCGGCATCAAGGTCGCTCGAACGACGGGTGATGCGACTGGCGCGCGCGAGCGCCATGGCGGCTTCTTCTGTAAAGTACATGTACTGAACATCGCGCGATGCGTTCGCAGCGATGTCGTAAAGGTGCCGAAACTCGCCATCGGGGCGCTGCTCGCTGCGAAGAAACTCGGTGAGCTCTGCAATTTCTTTGGTGAACGAACGGTTTGTCTCCGAGAGCGTGATATCGGCGAATGCGAGCAAAGCGAGTGCGCTCGATCCAAGGTCGGCCACCGGGCCTTCAGCGATGCAAACATGGGCGCCGCAGCGGTTTTTGGAATACGTGCGGAGATGGTTTGCCGCTTGGAGCATGGCGGCGTTGACGCTTGGGTCGCCGGTGATCGCCGACGCTTCAGCGAGAAAGTGCGTGGTGGCTGCGTGCCTCGCGAGGCTGTAACCCGCGTCGTTAGCATTGGTCACCGCGTTAAAGCTGTAACGAAAGAGGCCATTGGGTTGCATGTTGCGTGCAATATGCAATGCCGCATCGCGAAGGGCGGCGGCAACCTGTGCACGATCCAGCTGATTTAGCTTTGGGGGAAGTGCATGCACACGCGCTTGCGTTGATGGATCGGGGGGATCGCGACGGCGCGTCGGCGCAAGCGCCTGATCCACAGGCATTGGTATAAGACCCGCGTTCGGAACGATGCGAGCCCATCGCACGCGGCGTGCGTGGGCTTTGGATCCGATAAGCCTTGGGTCGACATGGAGGTCGGCTGCGGCGAGGCGCACGATGGCTCCAACATCGGCGCCAGCAAACGCTTCGGCCCGCGTGGCTTGACCCTGAACCGGAAAAAGAGGGAATGCGCGATCGTAGGCCTGAGCAGCGAGGAGATCGTCGACCGTGATGAACGCGACGTCGTTGCCCAGCGAGACCATCACGCCGTCGCGGCCGGGCACGAGGGAGAACGCGCCGATCCATGGCTGCAGTGAAAAGCGACTTTGCTCGACGGCGACGTCGACCGTGACGGTGACGTTGGGGTCAAGAAAGTCGGCCTGAAGCAAGCGCGCGTGATCACGAGCACGCGCGAATTCGCGCCAGCGCAGCACTTGACGGGCGATGCGTTTGCCCTGGCGCCATTGGCTGAGCACGACGACTTGGTCGTCGGTTGCGATGGGGCGCAACACCGCGCTCGAGTAAACAGCTGCGCACGCCGCTGCGACGACCACGGCGTAGGCCAGACCGATGCGAGCCATCAACGCGCTGCGCATGGCTCCGATTTGCGAGCATGCAGGGCACGCCCTGCGTAGATGCATTGTGCAAGTGGCCAGGCTATGGCGTACGGAATCGTGAGGAGTGCAACTATGGTGAAAAGGGCTGCACCGCCTGCACCGATGGGGCCGTAGATTCCGCTGAGCCAGCTTATCGAGAGCAAAACAGATGCAAGAAGCAACATTCCAAGCATAAGGCAGATAGCCGCGCCCGCGCGCGCCAACCGGATGCATGCGGGGCTTGGGCAAAGCCAAGCAGCGCCGGCCACTACGTACGCAGCGATGGCAATGAGTGCCGCAGTATCGACGACCCACCACCGGGCTGGCAGTGCCGCAATCACGACCCAGGTAAGCGCCGCGGCACTCACGAGATTGCCCGCGCAAAACACGTGACGCATTCCAAGGTTCATCTTCGATGGTTTTCTATTCGAACGCGTTGTGTTGGGAAAAGCGAATCACGCTTTTACTGACGAATGAATGGGGTGCGTAGCGCATCATGGAGCCATCGCACGGTTACGGGGGTCTTGCTCGATTCGTTTCTAGGCCACTTTCTCGCTTTGGCATGGGCCGCAAACGCGGCAATCGACGCCGCGATCGTGGCCCAGCGGAAGGCCTCGCGAATTTGGTGCAATGTGCATTGGTATGCCTTTGCGCATCGTCGCGAGGCGTGACCGACGAAGCGGCGATGGCGACACAGGTGCGCTCTGGACTCGGGGTGTTTGGGTGTGCGCTGTGGTTGCGAGCAGCGCGGCGCGATCGCGGATGTGCTCGACGGTCGGTGTTCTCATCCCACGCGGATCGAGCGCGGACGCATGCAGCTCGATCTCGCGCATTGTCGCGCCCGCGCCGATGAAGCCGCGCGTCTCGACGCGGTGCTTCGCGAAGCGCTTTTTTTGTCACTGCGAGGATGCGTCAATCGAAACGACTTGCCGCGACGATCGGCGAGAACTTCAGCGGATTCGAGATAAGGCGTTTAAATCGTTAAAAGCCGAAAAGCAAACTTCCGAACTCCAAGACGTTGAGTCAAAAAAGAAAGAGAAAACGGGGCACGGGTCAAAACCGCAGCCGAAACTCGAGATGGTCGAAGAGCGTCATCCGCTCAAAGATGCCGATACAACATGCACTTCGTGTGACGGCACGCTCGGTGTTTGGGAAGGACAATACGAAGAGAGCTTCGATGTTGACGTGATTCTTCGGCGCGTCGTGTTGAAGTGTTATTTTTGTCAGAAGCACCGCTGTGCATGCGGAGGGTGCATCGAGACGGCTCCGGGCCCGGTCAAGCTTTGCGAAGGCGCCTGTTCTCCTGTCGACTTCGCTAGTGAAGTTGCAACGTGCAAGTTATGGTGGCCATCTGCCACTTGATCGTCAATCGCGCACCATGAAACACGAAGGGCTTGATGTGGACTCGCACACCTCCTGGGACCAGATGGATCGCTTTTTCGCGACTTCTTGAGTCTGCGTATGTGCGAATTCACGATTCCCTTGTTCAGCAAGCCGCTCTGGGCGCGGACAAAATCCGTTGAAGCGTCATGGCATCCGGGGACGGCAACGGGAAAGAAGTGCGTGGTGGCACATCTGGGTTGTTCAGTGCCCCAAAGCTGTTTGGTATAACGTCGAAGATAATCGTAGACACTCTGCGGGGGAATTGATCCTAAACGATTGCCGTGGCGTCGTGATGTGCAACGCCTATAGCGTAGATAAAATCCTTGCCATAAAAGAAGCCCGTTTGCGTTCGCGCATTGTTAGGTTCATTTTTGGCGCGCACTTCTCGACAGCGTGGTCGACTGTTCTGAACTTGTGACTAAAGGCATAAACTTGTCGCTAAGTTTTATGCTGTCGATGCGCGATGTCGACATACTGCTGATCGTATAAATGCGCCTCGAGTCGAGTGAAAGGCGTAGTCGGTGAATGTTGTGAATGATATTCAGGCTTGGATGCTCAAAGCATGGGCGCAAGCCCCGCCGGGCACGCGCCTCCGAGATGCGCTCGCGTACGCGGGCAGCATGAGGGCCTGGCTCATTCGATTTTGGGACGATCCGCGAATCGCTATCGACAACAACGCGAGCGAGCGCGCGGCGCAAGGTCCTGTTGTGGGCCGAAAAACTCACTACGGATCACGGTCGTTGCGTGGAACGCAGGTTGCTGCCTTTTTAAATTCACTAATCGAAAGCGCGAACCTCGCGGGAGTTGAGCCGAAGGTCTACTTGCGAACTGCGACGCTAGCGACTTTGGCCGACACCGGGCCTCCGATCGCGCTCGAATGCGTTTTGCTTAACACCTAAGCTCATCCCGGGCACCATCAGCGTGCTTGCGCGCGATTGCCCTCGCAGTGTGCTCGCGGCCGGGTGACATTTCGCCCCAGGGCGCATTAAGCGCACTGCGGGTTGCTGATTTGAGTTTCAATGACCCAGCGCCGCGCGGTGCACCGGGCCGGATGGTTTACGATGCCGAAAGCCATCGCGAATGGCGTGGCCAGGCCTCGCGACAGACACGTGCTCGCTGCCTTGCGGTGACGGCATGCCCGCGCTAGCGCCGGGCCGTCGTAAGGCGAAAAAATCAAGCAACGCGGCGCCTGACTGGCCGATGAAGGCGAGATTCTTTGACTTGCGTTTTCGCTGTCCCACGGAGGTTTCCGTTGAATTTGTCTCGACTACACGCGCTCTTGGTCGTCCTTGCGATGGTCCTTCCAGGCTTCGCTGCAGGATGCAGCGATAGCAGCGCGGAAGCACCAAGTACGCAGGGTCCCGGCATTCAGAATCCCGGTAGTCAGGGTCCCGGACCGGGCGCTGGAGCCGACGCAAGCGCCACACCGCCGGCCGACGCGACACTAAAGCCTCCGCACCCGTGCGCCATCGAACTCGGACGTACGACGACGACGGACTTCTACGAAGCCGCGCGCTGTCTCTTCGAGGGTGCAGATCCACCGCAGAAGGGCGTGGCGAAAGACGCGATCGATCCGAAGCGCGTCGCAATCCTGCGTGGGCGCGTGACTGGGCCCGACGGCCAGGGTCTCGCGGACGTGAAAATAACAGTGCCCGATCGCGGCGCGTTCGGCCACACGCTCACGATGCCGAACGGGACCTTCGCGCTCGCCGCGAATGGAGGCGGCCCCGTCACGCTTCGCTTCGAAAAAGTCGGGTCGCTCTCGGCGCAGCGACACGTCACGACCGAGTGGCGCTCGTTCGCGGTGTTTCCGGAAGTGACGCTTCTCCCCGAGACCGCGCAGGCGGCCATGGTCGACGTGAACGCGCCAGGCGGTGCGTTCGTCGCAGGCCCCGAGTCGAACGACGCGAGCGGCACGCGTCGCTCGTCGATCTTTGTGCGACCGGGCACCAAGGCGACGATTGCGCTGCCCGACGGTGCCGTGTACGTCGTGGACGCGGATGCGGGCACCGTACGCCGCGTCGGCACCGACGGGCTTATCTCGACGTTCGCAGGAGGCGGCAGCGGGATCGGTGTTGAGGGCGCGCCGGCGACGAGCGTCGCGCTCTCCAGCCCGCTTGGCCTCGCGTTCGGGCCGGACAGCGCGCTCTACGTCACCGAGTTCTACGGGGATCGCGTCCGCCGCGTCGATCCAGCTGGGACCATCACCACGGTGATTGGCCTCGGCGGCGGCTCGTCCGAAGACGGCGCCCTCGCGAAAACCGCGACCATCTCAAGCCCGCACACGGTCGACGTCGCTGCCGACGGCACGCTCTATGTCACCGAAGAAGGCCAACGTCGCGTTCGTCGCATCGGAACCGACGGCGTCGTCACGACCGTCGCCGGCGGCGGCAGCGAGCTCGGCGACAATGGGCCCCCGCTCGCGGCGCGTTTCAGCCTCCCGCGTGTGGTTTTCGCGCACAAGGACGGGAGCCTCTGGGTTGCCGACTACATCGGCGCGCGCATCCGTCGCGTCCGTCCTTCGCTGCCGGGCTACACCGGCGGCGAGATCGCTGTCGCGTCCGACGACGGCGGGCTG
>Ga0164293_10004521_pt1 | contig 11904 bp, 8 predicted proteins | sample GEODES118metaG_FD_111487 | JGI IMG/M metagenome (GOLD analysis project Ga0164293, IMG submission 111487) | Eutrophic lake water microbial communities from Lake Mendota, Wisconsin, USA - GEODES118 metaG | ecosystem: Environmental > Aquatic > Freshwater > Lake | place: USA: Lake Mendota, Wisconsin... | reverse complement strand
TGATCGTAGCTAAAGTCTGGTTCTCATCTTTGATTTCGATACGTTCTTTAGCTTCAAGCGCCTGGTGTAAACCTTCGCTGTAACGACGGCCAGACAACATGCGACCAGTGTGCTCATCAACGATTAAGAGCTCGCCATTCATAACTACGTAATCTTTATCGCGCTTAAAGAGCTCCTTGGCGCGGACTGAGTTGTTTAGATAACCAATTAGCGTTGTATTTGCCGCCTCGTAAAGGTTTTCAATCTTAAGAAGTTCTTCTACCTTGGTTACGCCATCTTCAAGAATGCCGATGGTCTTCTTCTTCTCATCTACTTCGTAGTGGGTATTGCGCTGTAATTTGTCGGCGATATTTGCAAACTCTACGTACCACTTAGTGGCTTTATCAGCAGGTCCGCTGATGATCAAAGGCGTACGGGCCTCATCGATAAGAATTGAGTCAACTTCATCTACTACTGCGAAGAAGTGATCGCGCTGTACGCAATCATCGAGTGACCAAGCCATATTGTCGCGCAGATAATCGAAACCAAATTCATTATTTGTTCCGTAAGTGATATCTGAGTTATATGCGATACGACGCTCAGCCGGAGTCATGCTATTTACAATTACTCCGACGGTAAGTCCTAAGAATCGATGGATGCGACCCATCCATTCGCTATCGCGCTCTGCGAGATAGTCGTTAACGGTAACTACGTGAACACCACGACCGGCCAGCGCATTTAGGTATGAAGGAAGAGTTGCAACGAGAGTCTTACCTTCACCAGTTCGCATTTCGGCGATATTCCCGCGATGTAGCGCAGCGCCACCCATAATCTGCACGTCATAGTGGCGCTGACCGAGTGTGCGCTTTGCAGCTTCTCTGACAACTGCAAATGCTTCAGGGAGTAAATCATCTAGAGTCGAACCAGCAGCTAGCTGAGATTTAAATTCATTTGTCTTTGCGCGAAGTGCTTCATCGGAAAGGGAGGAGATCGCAGGCTCAAAGGCATTTACTTGATCGACAACCTTGCTTAACTCGCGAAGAATCTTTCCTTCGCCAGCGCGCATGATTCGGTCAATAATCTTTGACATTTACGACCCTTTCCTAACCAATTCCTACCCAGTTGGTATCCAGTCACTACAAATCCAGACCCCTTATCGTAGGGGTTTAGCCGTACAGCTTGTTACCGCGCCAAGCACGGTAAAACCTGCGGTACGCAAGGCCCGGATCGCCTCAGAGAGGGTGGCCCCAGTGGTGATCAGATCATCAATAACAATGATCTTAGGTCCAGTACTCCCCGTCGAAAACTGAGCAGTGAATTCAGGATCTATTGCAAAGGCCCCAGAGATATTCTCAGATCGATCAACAATATTTAGCTGAGATTGGTCCCTAACTTTGCGGCTGTGTTTGAGTGGAGAATGGCTAGGAAGGCCAACTTCAACTGCTACCTGTGATGTTATTTCTTGTAGAAAATTCCTACCACGCTTTCTATTCGCAGATTTTCTCGAAGGGATAGGTATCAGATCTGCAGGGCCATGCCGATTCGTAAAAATCTTAAGCGCGTGAACTATGCCATTCACAATCAACTGATCTGCTGCTCTAATTTGTGATTCTTTAGCGCTTAATAAAACACGTGAGGCGATTGGTGAATATTGGATAGCAGAGAAAACTGGAAAGTTTTCACCCCGCCAATTTAAAGTTCTTTGATAAATATGTGGGTGCCACTGTTTGCGACATTCAGAGCAGATCGAGATTCCTAGTCCGGAACAACCTATGCAACGGGAAGGAAAGATAATTTCGGTGAGGTTAAACACCGCCGGAGTATCACCCTAATAATTAGAGTTAAAACTCGAGTTAAATTCCTTGAGGATAATCTTTAGGTTGTGGACGAATTGGTCTCCCCGATATCTGCGAACCCGCGATTAACGGAAGAGTAAGCACGAAGTGAGCGCCCTGACCTAGCGCTCCCCAGGCATCAAGTTCTCCGTTATGTAGGCGCGCATCCTCAAGTGCAATTGAAAGACCAAGTCCTGTGCCGCCGCGCACGCGCGCACGAGATGGATCTGCACGCCAGAAGCGATCAAAGACTCGCGAGAGCGATGCCGGATCCATTCCGGGACCGAAATCTCTAACTCCGACTCCGACTTCAGTCGAGGTTGCTACTACCGAAACGTGAATTGGTTTTTCATCTGCGTGATCAAGAGCATTTGAAAGCAAGTTGCGCATGATTCGCTCAACGCGGCGAATATCAGCGTTCACCATCACCTGCTCGGTTTCGTGGTCAATCTGCACAGAAATATTGTGGTCCTGGGCGTTAGCGCGGACATCTTCAATACATCTTTCAATCAGTCTTACCAAATCGAAATCAACTGGCTCGAGGACGGCCACTTCCGCATCGAATCGACTTACTTCCAACAGGTCTTCAAGTAACCGTTCAAAGCGATCTAGTTGGGCCACCAAAAGTTCGGAACTTCGCGCAATTGTCGGATCGAAAGAACTTTTTGCACCGTAGATAACCTCAGATGCCATGCGTAGCGTGGTTAGTGGAGTGCGCAATTCGTGTGAGACATCGGAAACAAATCTCTGTTGTACGCGCGATAAATTCTCTAAACGAGTTATCTGTGATTCCAGAGATAGCGCCATCTCATTAAATGCCGTACCCAATGTGGCAATTTCGTCAGCGCTCTCAACTTTCATGCGCTGAGAAAAATCACCTTCCGTAAATTGCTGGGCAATGCGGGCAGCTTCTCTAACTGGTCGCACAACTTGCCTTACTACTAGCCAGGTGATTAGGCCGATTAAGAAGAGCAGAGCCAATCCAGTAAAGAACAAAGAACTTTTAATTAGTGAAAGCGTCGTATTTTGATTAGTAAGTGAGTAAACCAAGTACATCTCATAGTTGCCAGATTCTGGAATAGCAATTCGTCGACCTGCTATCAATACATCAGCATCTTCACGATTTTTATACTTCACTGTTGCATACTTGTATTCAACTAAGTCACTTCCTCGAACGCGCTGTCTAAGCTCGGTTGGAAATGATGAGATATCTAATTCATCTGTTGCGGTGCTGTAATCGGGCGCTATGTCATCACCCAATGGATCTGCGCTCTGACCGAAACGACTGAGAAAGATTGATTTGCGATCTTGGTTAAGGCTCACTTCAGTCGAAGAAATTATGATCTCTTGTACGGTCTCTGTGATGATCGAAGTTTTAGCACCCTTAACTAAGAGAAATTCATACTGCGCATTGAAGAAAGAAGAGCGCGCTTCAGCAAGTGATGTCTCTAAGTTAACCTGCTTAACACCATCAGAGAGCTGCGAATAAAGCGCGGAGCCGGTAAGCCAGACAACGCCGAGAGAGAGAATTACTGTTGAGAAAATTACCCTGGAGGCGAGTGATTTTCTAAAGGCCGATAAATTTCGGTTCATACTAGGAACCGCCCAAGACTCCTGCTTTATACCCAACTCCACGCACTGTCATAATGATTTGCGGGTGCTCTGGATCATGCTCAACTTTTGAACGTAGTCGCTGCACATGGACATTTACAAGGCGCGTATCTGTTGAATGGCGATAGCCCCAAACTTCCCCCAGTAGCGCATCGCGAGTGAAAACACGACCTGGCTCTTTCGCTAATGCCACTAATAAATCAAATTCCAAACGAGTTAGCGCAATCTTCTTGCCTGCTCTGCTTACTTCGTGAGCAGTAACATCAATTGAAAGATCGCCAATTACAAGTAGCCCAGAGATATCTGCGTTAGTGCGACGTAAGCGCGTGCGAATACGAGCGATTAATTCGGAAGGATGGCGAAATGGCTTAACCATGTAATCATCTGCACCGGCTTCAAGGCCGCGCACAACATCATGAGAATCACCTTTTGCACTCAACATCACAATCGGCACCATAGATTCGGCGCGGATCAACTTACAAACTTCTATTCCATCTAAACCAGGAAGCATTACATCTAGTAGTACGAGATCTGGAGGATTATTTCTAAAGACCTCCAGAACCTCGTCACCACGACTTACGAGATCGACATCGATGCCGGCACCGGTTAAAACGATGCCGAGCATCTCTGCCAGGTCTTGGTCATCATCGACGACCATAACCAAAGTCATTAGCTACCGTGCTCCCAAGAGTTGAGGTACATATCTTGCGCAGGAGTTAGCGTGTCGATGCGGCCACCCATAGAAATCAACTTCAGGCTAGCAACTTCCTTATCGATATATGTAGGAACATTGTGAACGCCAGCAGGAAGATTCTTCGCTTCCTTAACTAGGTATTCAGCAGTTAGCGCTTGATCAGAGAACGACATATCCATAACTGATGCTGGGTGTCCTTCTGCTGCTCCTAGGTTAACTAGGCGACCTTCTGCAAGAAGCAAGAGGCGGCGTCCATCTGCAAGAACGTATTCGTCAGTTTGGTGACGCATCTTGGCGTTCTTCTTCTTCGCATTCTGCTCAAGCCAAGCAACATCGATTTCGATATCGAAGTGGCCTGAGTTAGCCATAATTGCGCCATCCTTCATTACTGCAAAGTGCTCATCACGAAGTACGTCGCGGTTTCCTGTAACTGTGATGAAAACATCTCCAAGCTTGGCAGCCTCAACCATAGGCATCACGCGGAAGCCTTGCATCATCGCATCTAGCGCCTTAGTTGGATCGATTTCCGTAACAACTACATCGGCACCCATACCCTTAGCGCGTTCTGCAACGCCCTTGCCGCAATATCCGAAGCCAGCAACAACAACTACACGACCTGCGAGAAGGAAGTTAGTCGCACGGAATACCGCATCGAGTGTTGATTGGCCAGTTCCGTAACGGTTATCGAACATGTGCTTGGTGTCGGTGTCATTGACAGCGATCATTGGGAATGTGAGTGCGCCATCTTTGGCCATCTGATTTAGGCGGATAACTCCTGTTGTTGTCTCTTCACAACCACCGGCAATGTTTGGAAGAAGTTCTTTACGAGTTGTGTGAAGTGTGTTTACGAGATCGCAACCATCATCGAATACTTGGTGAGGTTCGATATCGAGCGCTGCGTTAATGTGTGAGTAATAGCCATCGCGATCGACGGCGTTACGGGCGAATACTGAGATTCCGTATTCGTGGACTAGCGCTGCTGCGGTGTCATCTTGTGTTGAAAGAGGGTTTGAGGCGCAAAGTGCAATCTCTGCACCGCCGGCTTTAAGAACGCGCATCAAGTTTGCGGTCTCTGTTGTCACGTGCATGCATGCAGAGATACGTACGCCTGCAAATGGTTGTGACTTTTCAAAGCGCTCACGAATCTGAGCAAGTACTGGCATATTGCGTTCTGCCCACTCGATGCGCTTGCGGCCCTCGGCTGCAAGAGATGCATCTGCGATATCGTGGCGCGGAAGCGTTGATGTAACTGGTGAATTCACGTTTTTCTCCTTAGTTGGTAATTACTAACAGTTTGTTTCGACTGTGCTTACCTAAGGCGTAGGGCTCTACTTTGCTAGGCGGCTCTTGTTGCTAGTTCGTTTAGGATCTTGGATCCAGGTAGAAGATTACCGCGGAGGTGGCCTAACTGACCATTTAGACGCTAGCCACGGATTGTGGCGAGGACCTCATCTCGGATCTTCTCCATGCGAGCCTGAGTCTTGGCCTCCACGTTTAAGCGAAGTAGCGGTTCGGTATTTGAAGCCCTGACGTTAAACCACCAAGAATCTCCAGAAATTGTTATTCCATCTAATTCATCGATTTCATTACCAGCGGCATCGCCAAATTTCTTAGAGATTAGTTCCATTGAAGTTTTGGCATCTGATACTTCGGAGTTAATCTCCCCGCTCGCAAAATAACGTGAGTAAGGCTTTAAAATTTTAGAAAGTGGAGCTTTAACTTCTCCAAGCGCTGCAATTGCATGTAGCGCCGCCAGCATTCCTGAATCTGCTCTCCAAAAATCCTTAAAGTAAAAATGTCCAGAATGTTCTCCGCCGAAAACTGCCCCTGTATCTGCCATCAATTGCTTAATATAAGAATGGCCTACCCGCGAACGAACCGCCTTACCGCCACTTTCTTCAACAATTTCCACTACAGCGCGAGATGAGATCAAGTTGTAGATGATATTTGATCCTGGATATTTGATTAGTTCGCGGGCTGCGATCAGCGCTGTAAGTGTTGATGGATTAACTAAATCTCCGTTTTCATCCACCAAGAAACAACGGTCAGCATCTCCATCAAAGGCTAGCCCAATATCTGCCTTATGTTTCTTAACGGCTTTCTGTAAATCCTTTAAATTTTTAGCATCTATCGGGTTAGCTTCATGGTTAGGGAATGTGCCATCTAAGTCAAAATACATCGGGATAACTTCGCAGTTGAGTCGATCAAATACAGCAGGTGCAGTGTGTCCAGCCATTCCGTTACCGGCGTCGATGACAACTTTCAGCGGGCGGATCTGTGTTAAATCAACTAGGGAAAGTAGGTGGTCTACATATGAAGGCAATAGATCCTGTTGGGACTCTTTTCCCACGCTTCTAAAGTCGATAGGCGATCCTTCGTTTACAAATTTTTCAATAGTTAGAAGCCCTGACTCTTTACCAATCGGACGAGCCCCGCTTAAGCAAAGCTTGATCCCGTTGTATTCGGCTGGATTGTGGCTCGCGGTAAACATCGCACCAGGAAAGTTAAGTTTGCCCGCAGCAAAATAGAGCATGTCTGTCGATGCTAAGCCGATACGAATGACATCTAAACCTTGTGAAGTTACGCCAGCGGAAAAAGCATCCGCAAATACAGGCGATGATGGGCGCATATCTTCGCCGATGACAACAGTTCCGGGTTCGCGTTCTTGTTGTAAAAACCTGGCAAAGGCAACGCCAGTGGCAAATGTAAAGTCAGCGGTAATTTCAATATCAACTAATCCGCGAATGTCATAGGCTTTAAAGATTGGAATTTTCTCTTCCTTCGCTAATTAATCTCGAGCAAAATAAAGAATCTAAGATGGAACTGCGCGTAAATGGCCGCGCCGACCAAGTGATGCATGATCGGGTGTGGATGTAGCGCCACTTTGATCTTGCAGTGATTCGCGGTTTGCAGCAACTTCACGAACTGCATCTGCAATTGCCATCAAATCATCTTCGGAGGGACCAACGCCTGCCTGCGAAGACTCTTCCTTGATTACCGTCCAACCATTTGGAACGGTTAATCTCTTTCCGTGAGCTTCGCAGAGATCGTAAGAATGTGGTTCTGAATAAGTCGCGAGCGGGCCAAGTACCGCAGTCGAGTCCGCGTAAATATAGGTAAGCGTCATCGAAGCCAAGCTTCGGCAGCTAACCCGCGAACAACTGCGCCCTGTGCGCGCCAACTTACTCATGTCGCTAAGGCTAGTGGTTGAGTCCCAAAAAAACGGGGATTGTCAGGGAGTTAAGACGCGAATATTCGACATTGGAACTGAGGATTTAGTCAGAGCGCTTCCTGCAGTCAGTGGGAAATATCCATAACCACTCTTTGTTGCAATAAGCCCTGCACCATAAATTCCTTTTCCTGCATCGGTAATGGATATTGAGCGAACCCCGTCTGGGATCCTTACCGTGGCGATATCTTCCCCACTAACTCGCAGCGTTTTGCGTTTTCCGTTGTTGAAGAGAAGCTCAAGCTCGACTTTAACTTTCTCTCCAATAAAGATTAATTGCGGTGCAAGACCAGCAATTGAAAAGTTGGATTGGGATAACTCGGCAGCTGCGGTGCTCCAGATAAAGTCTGATTTACCTTCAGAGATAGTCTGCGAGAAAACTGAGGTAACGATCGGCTCATCTGAGGAGACTCTTATTCCAAATTTGCTCGCAGGTAAGTTCGGATTTAATTCTAAAGTTGCAACCGATCCGCTCTTAACAACTTTTCCTTCGAGCCCTGCTGGAATAAATGACCCATCAGTCGAGAAGACAGAGACGGTAATTCGGGCATCAATCTCGCCAGGAACCAGAATGCGAAGTGCGTGAGGCAGCTCAACTGATTTTGAGCCAACCTTGCGAACTGTGTGTGGAATCGCTGGGATGAATACCTCTTTACTTGCTTTTGGCGTGAAATTAACAATGTCCCCGCCGAGCGCGCGAAGTCCTCTTCCGCGCTCATCGATCATATAACTCGTAACTCGACCTGCCCGCGTAAGTACTTTAATTACTAGTGATTGCGAACCAGGAGCAAGTGAATCAACTCCGACTTCGAGATACGAGTTTGCTTTAATCGTTAGCGCCTTTGTTGGTTGCGCTGCGATTTCATTCCAAACCTCAATGTCAACGGTTGCAGCGCTTAATCCGCTGTTAACCAGAATTAGTTTGCCCTTACTAGTTACATCTGCGGCTCCACCAACAAACCATTGCTCGCTCTGTAAGGCCGAACAAATTGTGGAACCAGCCCAAACGCCTTTTCTGATCTGCCATACAACTGGGGTTGCACCTTGTGATTCTAAAATTATCGGAGCTTTACTCTGCATGTAACGCAGAGTTTGTGCCGGAATAAAGGAGAGTGATTTAGTTCCGGTCGAACGAATCTGACTCTTGGATGAAGGCAGAGATATTGCAGTGGTTAAACCGCTTGGCGTGGAGGGGCAGACAACTGCAGGGTAATTTGACGAGAATTTCCCATTAGAGACTGCGACATCTGCTGCGTTGGAAAGCGCTAAAACTAAAACTAGGCCAGATGCCAGAGCCAATGGACGCGTGATCTTCATGCCAGCTCCGAATCTTCAATTTCACGAAGACGACGCCCGGCGGGAAGCGCCAAGACTACGACGGTGATAAAGATGATTAACTCTAAAGAAACTAACGCACGACGCAAGGTTCCGTCGTAAAGGAATGTGACAGGTCCGGGTTGCAGAACTTCAAACACTGGCAAGTTATCTACGCTGCGATTTCGATTTAGCCGCTGACCCTCTTGCATCGCCCGCCAGCCCTGAGCATAGTTTTCGGTAAGAGTTAATGTGCCTGGTTCTGGCACCGTTACTTCAAATTCATTTTGACTTACCGGTAGAACTGTCGTCTTTCCAGCAAGATTGGTAAATCGAACAGTGCCGGTGTTTGCCGAAATCTTCCAGACAATTCCTGCATTAGTAGATGAGGCTCTGGTGAATCCACCTAATCCATCGATGATACGAACCAAGTTTTCATCCGTTGGATTCTTGAGGAATAAATACTTGATTCCATTAAGTGCAAAGGTGGAACTTGAAGTCAGTCCACTTCCGTCGGCAAGCTCCAGAACAGCATTTGTGATTTGTTCACGATTTGGTGGCGCTAAATCTGGATCGCCGATTCTGGCATCTCCACCGCGGGCCAAGTAAAAGTTGAGTGACACATCCTCACCCACTGTACGAGGTCTAATAACCATCGTCTTGGCGTCTTTTTCAACCGCTAAGAATGGAGGAAGAACTATCTCGCGACCGCTTTGTAGGGGCGCAGAACCCGCAGTAGTGGCTACCCAAAGAGTTGAAGAGAGCGCATATGTCGCAGTTGCAAATAGCAACACCGCAGCGGAAATATGGCGGAAATTTACATGCGTTGCTTTTAGACGTTCCCGCAATTTGTCGGAAACTGCAATAGCAGCGGCGATTGCCGCCATAGTTGTAATTGCCATCAGCGTGCCGGGATAGAGCTGAGTTGGAATACTCGTGCCGTTACCTGTTATCGAGATGGTGCTGAAAAGAATTGAAATCAAAAGAGATACAAATCCAATTTCAGCGATAAAGCGCGCACGAGTTGATGAGAAAAGTGAAATTACTAGTACCAAAGTTAGCGGGCTAATGAGATACCAAGGTAGGGAGCCAGGGCCACCTGGGTTGCCTAGTAGTGCAAAGTTTGGGCCACTTCCCTGCAATAGAAAACCTGAATCCATCAAGAATCTAGCGGGATTGAAGATCAACTCGAAACTCCAAGGTGCGCAGATCAGAAATGGAGTAAAGATCAGCGCCAGACGGCGATGCAAGCGAGCGTTAAACAAGGCGACATTTATACCGCTGTTGCTAGCTACGTAATCGCGATAGATCGAAAATCCAGTAAGTGCAATTCCTAAAATAAAAACAACTGGGGAGAATGCAAAGATGATCGATACAAGTAGAGATAGAGCAAAAACCTTTCGCCAAGTGAATTCTTCAATTTCGAACCATCCCCGAGCAGCTATAGCAAGGAGTGGCAGTAGCAGTAAAACGATCAAGGTGCTCAAGCGACCGGAGTTAATTGCAGAAATGGATACTGGCGATAGCGCATAGAGAACTGCACCGGATGTCGTGAGCCAACGATTTGTAGAGAACTCTTTTAAGAAGTGGTGTCCCGTTAGCGCCAGAAGTACGGGCGCCAAGAAGAAGAGCGTTGCGATAAAGAAGTTAACGTTCCCGAAGAAAGGAGTTGCGGCAACTGCAAGAAAGGCCATCCATGTAGGGGCTGATGCGGATGTGCCCATGGCGATGGAGTGCCATCCGCTGAAGTAGGTATTCCAGAGCGCACTCACACCGGAAAGTTGTTCGGGTAATGCGCCACCAGAGATCGAGCCAAATCTAAATCTGGACCAGAAGATCGAAAGTACAAATAAGAATGCGGAGGCTGCGATTAATGGACGCTTTAGGAGCGCAGTCCAATTGCGGTTATTGGCGGGCGTAAGAAGATCTTCTTCATCTAAATTCTCATCAAGCAGTGATGGATTTCGAACTTCGGTAATTTCACTTGGGAATAACTGCTCACGAATCCATTCTGCAGAACGCGAAGCAGCCATTCGCAGCTGCGACCATCTAGATGGGATAAAACGCAACGCAATTCCTGATGGCACCAGGCGTTGCGTTTTTCTTACCTTTCGGGCGCGTACAAGTTCGGCAGGATGAAGAAATTGCGTTCCTACAGCCAAAATCTCATCACCGGCATAGCCAGGTAGTTTTGCGAAGAGAAAAGCGATTGATCTAAAAATTGCACCAGCCAACAATTGAACTGCCAGAAGAGGCAATCGCCACCACGATGAATTAACAAGAAGCACGTATGCGGCATTTCTACGATCTAACAAAAGTGGGCGATGCAAGAATGCTTCTGCTACGTCTACCGATCGACGTTCGTTGGCCGAAGCTTCTGCGTGGAATGCCACAGCGCTCGAAACCGCTATCGCTGCAAATCCCGCCGAGTAAAGGCGCCAACCGAAATCAACATCATCACGGAATAAATCTAAATTTGGATCGAATCCACCGAGTTTTTCAAATACATCTCTGCGAATTAAAGCTCCTGCAGTACTAACGGCAAGTACATCATGAACGCCATCGCGTTGACCTTGGTCATATTCAGCTGGCTCAAGTCCGGTCCAGCGATTTCCATTTGCCGCAATGCTGATACCGATTTCCAAAAGATGGGTTCGATCGTGCCAACCAAGGAGTTTGGGGCCGGCCATTGCAACGTTTGGTCGTGTATCTACTTCTGCAATTAAATTCTCAAGAGCCGAACGATCTACTGAAAGGTCATCGTGAATTATCCAAAGCCATTCGTGTTCAGGATCGCTTGATGCAGGAAGAGTTGCGACAGCATGTGCTACTGCTTCGCCGAAACCGGTATCGCGATCCATTGGTAGAACTGGAATTCGCGCGCCTTTAACAAGTTTTGCTGATGAATCAATTGAACCTGTATCTACGGCAACGATTGAATCAACCGGCAGGGTCTGTGAAGTTAAAGAGGCGACTACTTCTGGTAACCAAAGTTGTCCGTCATGAAGAACCAGAATCGCGGTGACGCGATGTGAACTCATGAGAGTTACGCTGGGCGGCGCTTCAAACGGCGACGCTCACGTTCGGAGAGTCCACCCCAGATTCCAAAACGCTCATCGTGTGCGAGCGCGTATTCCAAACATTCTTGACGAACATCGCAAGAGAGGCAGACGCGCTTTGCTTCGCGAGTTGAGCCACCCTTTTCTGGAAAGAATGCTTCTGGATCTGTCTGTGCGCAAAGT
>Ga0164293_10004519_pt1 | contig 11908 bp, 15 predicted proteins | sample GEODES118metaG_FD_111487 | JGI IMG/M metagenome (GOLD analysis project Ga0164293, IMG submission 111487) | Eutrophic lake water microbial communities from Lake Mendota, Wisconsin, USA - GEODES118 metaG | ecosystem: Environmental > Aquatic > Freshwater > Lake | place: USA: Lake Mendota... | reverse complement strand
TTACAATTATGGCTAAATCCTTTAGCTAGACCTAAAAAATTTGCTTTACCAATTCCACAGAATTTACAAATGCCGTCCTGCGATGGATCGATATATTTTTGGTAATATTCATGCAGTTTAATTTCTGGGTGTTTTGCTGATATGTGTATACCTAGGGATCTTTTTGTAAAGGCGATCTCGCACAATTCGCAATTAATTTTTTCACTTATTTCCATACTTATAGTATGACAAATATTATGCCGCAAATAGGATTTAGGGGATCCAATGTTTACATTTTATCGAATATTTCCTCGATCTTTACTTCTCTTATTTCCCCAGTGTGTTTATTTCTAATCTTTATTAGACCCCGCCCGCATTTTCCTACTTTTGGCATTCCCATAAAAACGTATAAGCTCTTTGCAGAGAATCCACCACCTAATACAGTGTCCAGAAATGGATACCCTGAAGGAAACGTTAGATGACTCAGCTGTTTATGATTTTCGGCGTTAAAGAAATCCAATCCCTCATCGAATCCAAAATCGATAGTATTTCTTTCATTGATTATCGATTTAAACTGTTCAACAACCGATTTGATATTTTCAGCAGATACCGGGGTTGTCTGGATATACTGAACAGCATCAACAGCGGACTTTGTTAAGTTCTTGTACTCGATAAAAACCTCAGTTATTTCCTGAAGCCAATCCTGTGCATAAGACCCAAGCTCAACAGCATAGATTGCATCAATTTCACCAGGCGTAATCTCTTTCTCTTTTTTGCCGATCTTAACAGCCTCTTTTACCTGTGAAGCTGTTGGCACCTGTGAGTACTTGCCATGAAAGATCTTAACTATCTTTAATGTAAGTTGATAAGCAGTCTGAGTAAAGAACTCAGGGTTGCAAACCTCTAAATAACTTGGGTTTGCGATAACATTTCTAAGAATAATATTTTCTGAATAATTTAATTCCATCTCTTAATAGTATGTGTTGTTTGCGATTTTGTACCACTCTTTGCTCATATCTTTTTTTTCGCCTCTTTGCAAATCGCCGTCTTCAATCATTTTTTTGATTATTTCTCCATGTGAATTATTTTCCCAATCATTACCAAAAACTGATTTTAAGGTCTGTAAAGAAAATTCTCCATTAGGTCTTCCATCTTTTATAAGATAAACGCTAATCTCGTAGACGATATCTTCTTTAGATGGGTATTGTGGCAGATGCTTCCAAATACCCATCACATATTTAAGTTTTGTCCTATCCCTGTGCATCTGTGTCTTCCTCAACGTCATCAAAAGCAGAAAGGATATCATCCTTAGCAATATCCGGAAGGATAAAGTGTGGTTTGATAACTGCTTCATCAAGCTGTTTTAGAACTTCGTCTGTAAAAATCTCAGGAGTAAACAATTGTGAGCTTGTTACAGTTTTACCAAGATGCTTAATTGCCCATCTTGTAGAAGATGCATTAGGAGTGAATACCATCTCTTTAACACCGTCCTTATTCTTAACCTCTTCGTATTTTCCACGACCAATCCCGCATGCTTCCCAGCTTACGAAATCCTGCAAACCAACATAAGGATTCATACCGTTAGAAAACGAGATATGGAACTTAGTTTGTTCAGGTATTGTGAAACGACTTTTCTTAAGAGTCGATGTTACGATGATCCCGGTCTTTGTACCAGCACCATCTTTTAACTGAGCTTTAGAAAGGAAAGAAATAACCGACATAGCAAAGATTGGACCATCACCTCCAGAACTTTCTTTGGTTGGCATATATCCACCACCAGTGTAAACGTGATTCGTACAAATTAAGGGTATCTTTGCAGCTGTAAGATCCAATGTGATAACTCTGAAAAGTTTTCTTAATTCCTTAGCCTTAGCTCCCATGTCCGCGGCATTGTGTCCTTTGATTGCATCTGCTAATTCTTTATCAGTACTTAACATTCCTAAAGAATCAACAACAAGCAGTAACTTAGGATTCTCACCAGCTGACTTGGCTTTCTTAACCATGTCAACTACATTTGATACAAAAGTCTGAAACTGCGAAACTGTTTGAATAGGCTGATATCTAATCTTATTGGGATCAATACCAAATTTAAGAGCACTGGATTTATCGATTGCTCCCTCTGTATCACAATATAGTACATTATATCCCTTCTTCTGCGCCTCCCTAACAATATTTAGGCAGACAAAACTTTTTCCAGTTCCAGGATCCCCCATTAGACCGAAGGATCTAGTGTTAGGAATGCCACCAAATAGTGTTCCAGAAATCTGTGCATTTAGGATGTACGAACCTGTTGATATCCATTCATCAACTTCACTGAATGTGTTGTCTGCTAGCATTGAACCCATTTCAAAACCAGAGATCTTGGACAATTCTTTGTCCATCTTACCAAAATCAAATATTTTGCTCATATCAAATTATATTATGAATATTATACAACCCAACTGGTGATTCGTTTCAAAAAGATGCGTTATAAAGTTTGGGATTAGATTACTCTAAAGTTTGGGTTTAGTTTCCCTCTAATGAACTGTTTAGGCCACTAGCTTACTAGTATTGCTTACTAGATATTCTTAGCCTGCCCCGTAGTAAACATAAGAGGTTTTAGCTGGTTTGTTGGGGTTTTGTTTCAAAAGAAACGTAATATTAACGTAAGAAAATATTACTTGGTTGTAAACCTTATCTCATACTTCCTAAGAGCAGGTAATCCATCATTATCCATGATGATCTTTGATGTCTTGGTTGACTCAGTTCCCTCCGTTTTCTCGATATCAGATCTGTAATCGGTAATAGGACTTAGCGACCTATACATATTGTCAATATTGCTAGTGTCTATCCCAGATAGCTTTGAACTTATTGCTTTAACAGTTTTTCCCGATTTCTTGTCGCTCAATGCTTTTATCAAGCTTTCTGCCTTAGCACCAGGGACTGTATCGATCTTATCAACGTCTTGTATAACGTTCTCGATGTCTTTAGGAGAGAATCCCTTTAAAATTGATATCTCCTTTTGCATATTAGTGATTATGCTTTGCAATCTAGCTATCTCTTCGAGCCCTTTTCTATTCTGTTCAGCAGCTCCGCCAAGCATTGTACTATATTGACCGTCCCCAGAATTCTCTGGATTTGAAGCTGCATTTAGAAATTTCTCATAGTCTCCACCTGGTCCTTGTGTTTTTTCTAGGAATGCCTTCATCTGGCCTAGCTTAGTGTAAATGCTTTGAAGCTTCTCAGCTTTCTTTACTGGGTCGCTAGATCCAAGATTTAAATTGTCAGATGCTTCTAACCAATTTAATAGCCCACTTGCTGTATCTCTTACTGATTTATATGCCTCAAGCTCTTTACTTTCAGATCCATAGAAAATACTATTCATGGTGTTTACTATTCCGCTTAGTCTAGATTTGTATTCATCTATAACTAGACCGATATTAGGAAACATTTCCTGATAGGAACTATTTCTTCCTGTACCTGCCAATACCTTCTTCGCGAAGATATCTAGAATATTTTCCTCAATAAGTACAGATTCTTTTACTGGCTGACTTGCAGCTTGCGAGAAGAACTTCTTTAAACCAGCTAAAAGCTTGGACTGCATTTCAGTCTGCTTGGTTTTTTCCATATCCTCCACTATATCATTTAGGATATTCAAAGATCGTATAAAATAGACAGCTACACGACTTCTGTCCAAAATAACATCCGGCATTTTACCGGGTTTATATGGCATACCTGGCATTGAGTATTTTTCCGCTGCTTCCGCTGACTTCTTTTCAACCGCTGTTTTTCTCTGTGCGTCGTTTCTCGCTATCTCTGAATAGACCGTATTTGCTTTTGTTATTAAAAGATTCATCAGTGATTTTAAATCTGCTGAACCTGATAATTCCTTATAAGCTAATATTCTTTTATTTCTAAGATCCCTGTCAAAAGCATTATTTGCTTCTGTTTTATCTTCCCCCTTAGAAGCAGGTGGTGTTACTTTTAATAGAGCAAATAATTGTTCTAAAGCTATCGATGCATTCTGTGTGAATGAATTGACAAACCCGTCTGAACTTTCCTGCTCGTATATCTTAGATTCAAATATTGAAAATCTTGTTATCTTTTTCATAGGGATTAAATCATTTTAAAAACCTTATCGGTTCCTTCTTTTACTATATCTGCAGCTGTGTAAAATACAGCAGGAGTTGGCAATCCTTTTATCCCGATTGATTTAGAAGCTTTCTCGCTAAAAGCAACCTTTAAAAGACGTTCAAAATCCTTTATTCTATTTTTTGTTTTCTCACCATATCTTCCATCAGCATCCAAAGGTGCAAGTTTTTTGAAAATTACATTGAGATTCTGTTGTAGGGTCTTAAGATTTTCGTCGTATTTGCCAGAGGTATTGATAATCATTTTTCTTTCCTCAGCCAAATCTATCCCCTTAGAAGTAGAGTCTTCCGAAATTGAATATGAATTGTAGTCGTGCAACATAGCAAAGCTATATATCTCGCCACACAAAAATAACCCCGAGCTTTCACACGGGGTTCAATCATTCCTTATGTTAGCTTAAGAAAACAGTTTTCCCCCAGCTTCGTAGCTTTCCTGAGAAATGACATGTTCTAGTATTTTAAGTCTATCCTCAGCATTTTTATAGACATCAAGCTGTTTAACTACCATAGATTGGATGTAGCCGATGTATTGATCATCAGCATCCTCCTTAGTATGAAGTATTTTTAGGATAGTTGAATGTGCATCGTCTTTTTGAGACTGCAAGTCCAATTTGATTATATCGATTAATATCTGGTTCATAATCTTTTTTTATAGATTTTTTTCTACGTTTGTTTCGTTTATTTTAAAAAGGCCATTCCTCGGTTAGTTCGCTGAATGTGTTAATATTATCTGTTGGCGGTACCATCTGCCACGGCGGAGGTATCACATCGGATCCATTGTATTTACGAATACCCGATTCATGAAGATGGTATGTTTTAATTTGCAATGATGGGTTGGTAACAATGTAACCTGAATTCTTGGCAATGTGTGCTACTTTGTTATCGCATCCAGGTTTACCCATCGGAAAATTACATCCCGCTATACGTATGGGAGATTTGAAAACCCATGTGTCCTGGGAAACTCTAGCAATACCCCTGTGGTTATCAAAGAACGTGCTTGAGAATGTTCCATCATCTTTCCTAGATAAATCCCATCTGGTTAAAGCTATAAACATATTGCCGAAATCGGGATGTGATTCAGCCTTATCTATGTCCTTCCCCACTATGATATCAGCATTAGCAATAATGCATGTTTCGCCAGAAAGATTCGAATTACAGAAAATGAAGAAATCTTGGTACGTGGGTCTATCTGGTGTTCTGTGTATTCTTATTTTATCGCTTTCTAAAAAATTATCTGTGGGGTTTACCGAAGGATTATCAATGAAAAGGATTATCTTCTCGATAGAATCATTCTTAATGTTCTCGGCAAGACACACATCAAACTCTTTTCTCCTGGCAGGATCTGATTGGAAATATTCAGTTAAAAGTATCATTACAAGATATACATAGATCCGATTCATAGAAAAAATCCGATCCGATCAGTTTAATCCATTCATTTTATTCTGATATATACAAAAAAAATAACAATTTATGGAAAACATTAAGAGCTACGAAAACTTCAAAAACGGTAAGGTTAATGAAGGTTTTTGGGATAACATCTTCGGTAAACCAACGATCTCACAGGCATCGAAAGATTCTGTAAAAGGAAAGGGATTCAGTCACACTGGCGGAGGTAATACTTCTTCTAGAGAAGATAACTATATCATGTTTGATGGAGAAAAGTTTTATCCTGAGCAAATAGTGTATGCAGATTATAATGACCTAGGTAATATACCTAGAGTTGAAGCAGGAAAGCTTATTATTGCAAATCCATCTTGGAGCTTATAATTCAATAATATATAGAAAAAGATAACCAGACATGGAAAACTTAAAATTATACGAAAACTTCATTTCAGATCGTGGGAATACGATCAACGAAGCTAAAAAAGCTGAAAAAGGATTGATGCATAAACTTTTGGGAATAGCGGAGGATAAAAAGATATCTGACGTTTATACCAGTGGGAGTAAACTTGCTAAAGATTTGATGCAGGCTGTTAAGGATGCAAAAATAGTACCTGTAGCAAAGGTTCGTTCTAAAACAGCATCAATGCTGGCATTTGCTGGAAATTGGCCAAAAGAAGGAAAGGATACTGTTATAGATAAAGCTTTAGAAGCAATCAAGAAAACAGAGATCCCAGGGGTTCCTGTTAAGGATTAATCTCTATCCTCTTCATCACGAAGATTCTGTATATAGGAGGCTTTTCTGATCTCCTCTCTTCTTTCTATAGATGGTTTAACAAATTCCTTTCTGTTAGTTAGTTCTTTACGGATTTTTAACTTATCGAACTTGAACTTGAGTTTCTTTAATGCCGAATCCAAGGATCCGCCTTCTACTTTAATCTTGATCATTATTATTATTTGATTTTTTTACTCTTGGCTTTTGTATCTTAAAAGTTACCCTTTCCTCTATGGTTGCCTTTACGTCATCAGAACAGTCTAATGTAATAACCGAACCTACCATCGGATTCTGGGCTAGTAATATATCAGAGATTGTGTCTTCAACTGCACGCTCAATAACTCTCTTAAGAGGTCTAGCCCCTAACTGTTCATCGTATCCCTGTTCGATTAGGTAATCTTTTAGATTATCGGTTACTTTAATCTTGTAGCCAAGCTCTTTTACTCTCTTTTCGAGATCGACCAATTCTATCTCCAATATTTTTATTAGATCGTCTTTTGCTAATGATTTGAAATTTACCACTGCATCTATTCTATTTAGAAATTCAGGGGAGAAGAATTTTTCCAATTCCTTCTTAACCTCCATTTCCTTGTATAGTTCTGCCCCAGATGATTTAGTTTCTGTCGAGAATCCCATCCCAGTCCCGAAGTCTTTAATCTTTCTCTGACCTATATTGGTTGTCATTATGATCAATGTATTCCTGAAATTGATTTTTCTGCCTAGTCCATCCGTAATGAATCCCTCATCCAATACCTGTAATAGCATATTGAAAACATCAGGGTGTGCTTTTTCGATCTCATCAAACAATAAAACCGAATATGGCTTTCTTCTAACCTTTTCAGTTAATTGTCCACCTTCTTCATGGCCAACATATCCTGGAGGAGCTCCTATTAATTTGGTAGAGTTAAATTTATCCATGAATTCGGACATATCAACTCTGATGAGAGAATCTCTATCACCAAATAATGTTTCTGCTAATATCTTTGCCAATTGGGTTTTACCAGTTCCTGTGCTTCCGCTAAAGATGAAAGATCCGATGGGTTTTTTAAGATTTCTTAAACCTGATCTGCTTCTTTTAATAGCTTTTGCTATTTTTGAAACCGCCTCTTTCTGACCGATTACCTTTGAAGATAACTCGGCTTCCAAATTAAGCAATCTAGCGTTTTCATCAACAGATATTTTCTGTAAAGGAACCCCCGACATAATTGAGACAACCTCTAAAACACGATCGGCATCAACTATCTTCTTGGATTCTTTTAATGATTTTTCCCATGCCTTAGTTTCGATATCCAGATTTATTCTGATCCTCATCTCAGCATCTCTATATTTTGCTGCAGCTTCATAGTCCTGATTTGCAACTGCTTTTTTCTTTTCCTGGAATATCTTTTCCATCTTCTTCTCTAGAGATTCGATTGATTGCGGAACTACAACTTCTTCTATCTGAGCTCTACTTCCAGATTCATCTAGTGCGTCAAAAGCCTTATCTGGAAAATTTCTATCCTGAATATACCTTTCAGTTAACTTAACACATAATTCTAGTGCTTCGTCGGTGTATATTACATTATGGTGCTCCTCGTACTTTGGTTTAATATTTTTTAATATTTCCAACGTTTCTTCAGCACTAGGCGGATTGATGATTATCTTTTGGAATCTTCTTTCTAAAGCTCCATCCTTTTCGATATTCTCCCTGTACTCATTTAGAGTGGTTGCTCCTATGCAATGGATCTCACCTCTGGCCAAAGCTGGCTTAAATAGATTACTAGCATCCAGAGATCCGCTAGATCCACCTGCACCTATAATTGTGTGGAGCTCGTCAATAAAGATTATAATATCTTTATTGATCTTAAGCTCTTCCATTATACCCTTTACCCTTTCTTCGAACTGACCCCTGTATTTTGTTCCAGCGACCAGCGTACCTAGATCGAGTGAAAGAACCCTCTTATTTAATAAATTCCTGGATACTTTCTTTTGTGTTATCATTAATGCAAGACCCTCTGCAATAGCAGTTTTACCAACACCAGGTTCTCCTATTAAAACTGGATTGTTTTTCTTTCTCCTGCTTAATACCTGACTGACTCTTTCTATCTCCTTTTCTCTTCCGATTATGGGATCCAATTCACCCTTTAATGCAAGATCTGTTAAATCCCTGCTAAATGAATCTAGTATAGGCGTTTTAGATGAACTCATGTTTTTTTTATACAACCAATCACGGGTATGTTTTCGTAATGTTCCGTGTTAATTTTTTAACACACCCGCATAAATAAGGGGAATGATAAGATAACCATTCCCCTTTTTATATAATACTTGTCTATTAGTGGGATTCAAGTATTAGTTTTTATCCATTACTTTGTGTATCTGAAATAGTCGAAATACCATTTATAATTCGTCCAGATCCAATCTGTTACGTCTCTTCCTAAAACCTGCTTTGCTGTGCTTGGAACCGGCTTTAATTCTTTTCTTATTGTGTGATCACCATAGATACCATAAACTGCATCGTCCTCCTGAGTGATCTGCTCAATATTTTCAAAATCGTGTTTGTAATAGGGAACATCCAAATATTTATAAATCCTAGTCATCTCCGTCTCTGGATACATGCAAAGATCTTCGAATTTAACGAAAAGTATTTTTGAATCATATCCCTGGCGGATTACCTCAGATAATCTCTCTATCGCCATTCCAACAGGCTGTGATTGAGCCCATACGTCAATTCTCTTAGGTGTACTTGTACCGCTTAACTGTGCGTGGTTTACAATAGGATCCGACAAATGCTGGCTCTTACGGAAGTTTTTTTCCATTGAACAGAAAACCTCTCTAAGATCCCTCACCATACAGATGATCTTTGGTTCTGGGTAAAAGAACTCTAAGAAATCTCTATGTATGCCCCATCCTCTTGATTTGTCCACAACGTATTTTTTATCCGTGATCCCATTATAGAATCCTTCAAATCCTTCCTTGCAGAAAGATCTAAATCCGTCCATCATCAATTGGTTATCCTGTGCTTTAAATTCAGGACTTTCCGTATAGTTAGCTCTTGCTGCATAAAGCAATTCAAGAACTCCAGATGTGGGGGTAACATAGAAATCGGGGTTTTGACCCATTATATTCTGTAGGATAGTAGATCCTGCTCTTGGTAGAGAACTTTGGAAAAATATTTTTTCAGCCATTTTTTATTTCTTTAATGATTTAATTATAGCATCAACATCAAAAATTTCTCCCTCGTGATTATAAGGAAATTCTACTGGGTCACCTATGATGTTAAATGGATTAATGTAACTATGTCTGTAATCGTACGGTCTTGTGAAAGGCATGCACTCAATATTATCATGAATTGCATATCCGAATACATTAGGCTTATTTACGACCCAGCAAACTGTAGATGGAAGATTTAATGCTGCACATGCATGTTGAACAAAAGAATCTATCAGCAGTCTTTTTTGACTCATCATAGCCAATACACAGATAGATCTGAACGAATCATGAACCGCCGTTGTTCCAGCGATTTGTGTTTGATCCTCTCTTCTTACGTGTATAATGTTATATTCATAGGAGAATTCTTCTACTACTTTTTCTATTACATCCTGCGGTAGATCTCTAGCCCATGAGTATTTCATTTCCTGTCCTTGAGCACCACCATTGGTTTGCAGAAGGAAAATTGGTTTTTCTGACTGGAATCTCTGTGATATAAAATTAATTTCTCTTTCCGTTAGATAGACCTCAGGATTATAGTATTTTTCAATACCATTCATTCTGCTCCATGTTTGTAATAGATGCTCGGAGCACGTGATGTGCTCGGTCTCTAGATAAGGATCTTGTAGCATTAACCTAATATCCTTGTCCTTAACATAATCCGAATAGAAATAGCTAAAGCTACCCATTCCAAGACACCTGTCTACGTACGGATTATTGATAAAAACCTCAGGATAAGCGGTTACTACTATTAATTGATCTTCTGGGTATTGTTCTTTTATAGCTCTAACAACACCAGTGCATGCAACGGATTTACCTATGCCACCATTGATTTGGAAAATAATGTTCAATTTAATCGACTTTAAAAGGGAACGAAAAAGGTGCTCGATTATAAATCAAGCACCCATTAAATGTCTTTTTATACTTAAGCTGTAGGAGGCTCAAGTGTTACAATCTCACAAGTACCAGCACCAGTAACAGCCTCAATGTCAGTTACGCAAACTTCGTGGATGCTTTCAGCTAAAGCAGTACCCCAGAAGGTTTCAGCATCTAGACTCAAAGAAACTCTCGAAGGTAGATTCGGTAAATTTAAAGATTGTTTGCCAGCTACATAATCAGCCTCTGATTTGAAGTAGGAGATGTTACACCAAGAATCGTTTAACAAATAAATGTTAAGAAAGCCGAAGCATGTGTCAACAGCAAATCCTTCGCTGGTTTCAAGTGGTTTGTTAATTTTAATAGCCATGTTTTCTGAATAATTTCTTTGTATATATCGATCTAATAATAGAAAATTTCATTATTTGGAAAACTAATTCTGAGTATTATCTATAAGTAGATATGATCAAAGTAGCTTTAGGTATACCAACGATTAATAGAGCTGACCTTTTAAACGAGGCACTGGATAAATATAGATGGACCTGGTCAAAAAGACACATTTATATAGTGGATAACGGTAACCAGGAAATAGATGATTCTAATCCATGGGTACATATCCACAGGCCATTTAAAAATCTAGGAGTTTCAGCAAGTTGGAACTGGTGTTTAAAGAAAGCTTTTGAGAATGGCTATACACACATTGCAATATTAAACGATGATATAGTTTGGGAGAAAACTATAGATCAGATAGAACAGTTTATCAAGGATAATCCAGCTGGTCTTTATGTTTCTGGCGGTACCTGGTGTTGCTTTATTTTATCTTATGAAGCATTTATGAAAGTTGGAGGATTCGATGAGGGATTTTACCCAGCTTATTTTGAGGATAATGATTTTTGTTACCGATGCAGATTAGCAGAAATACCAAGGGTAACAGATCCTTTCTTTTCGCCGGAGGTATATCGGAATAGTATGACTATAGACAAAGACGGATCTCTGAATACTAATTTTGACACCAATAAGGAGAAGTTTGCTGTTAAATGGGGTGGGGAACCGGGCAAGGAGAAATTTAAGGTTCCGTATGATGGGAAGTGGTAAAAAAGCTTTGGTATTCGGTGCTGGTGGGATGGACGGAAGCCATATGGTTGACCTCCTGTTAGAAAAGAACTATTCTGTCGTAGGAATAGGATTATCTGAATCGCCAGAAAACATCTCGCATATTAGGAATAGCAGTTTTCAGTACCTCAGATGCGATATTTCAAATCTAGATTGCATTAAGAAAATAATACACAGGAATCCGGTTGATGAGATCTATAACTTTGCCGGGATATCATTCGATCCTGCAGCTTCCAACAATTCAGAATTAACTTTTAAAATAAACAGGGACTCGGCAATCCAAATGGCGGAATGCTCCACAGAGGTTGGATCCAAATTTTTCCAGGCATCGTCTAGCGAGGTATTCGGTATTCTTTGTAATTCAGAGTTAAACGAGGAAACCCCAAGAAACCCACATTCACCATATTCTAGAGCTAAAAACGATGTTGATAGCTATATCTCTAGAAAAAGAGAAGATGGACATAAGCTA
>Ga0164293_10004516_pt1 | contig 11909 bp, 10 predicted proteins | sample GEODES118metaG_FD_111487 | JGI IMG/M metagenome (GOLD analysis project Ga0164293, IMG submission 111487) | Eutrophic lake water microbial communities from Lake Mendota, Wisconsin, USA - GEODES118 metaG | ecosystem: Environmental > Aquatic > Freshwater > Lake | place: USA: Lake Mendota... | reverse complement strand
TTAAGCTTAGAAAAATTAAAACACCGGTATGATGTGGTGCTATCCGATGCCATGGCATTACCGAAGCAAAAGGTTCCTGTCTTCCCTTTGATTCATGGGGATGCGTTGTCACAAACGATTGCCGCGAGCAGTATTCTTGCTAAAGTTACCCGAGACCGACTGATGGTCGAGATGGCCAAGACGTATCCTCATTTTCAATTTGATGTTCATAAAGGTTATCCTACCCCTCAACATTTAATATTATTGAAACGTCATGGTCCCATTCAAGGGATTCATCGTCCCACCTTTGCGCCAGTCAAGGCGATGATTCATGCCAACGTTAAACCCATAAGATAATCTCTTCCTTTGCCCTCTATTGATAGATAGAGGATCACGTATGCTTAAAGGTAGAGACATCATTATTTATTTGGCCGTCAAGTATCAAGGCGAATGGAATGCGATTTATCAGGCGATCAAACAAAAGGAAATCGTGGATGACACCTTGGTTGGACAAACCATCCAAGGGATCAAGAGTTCAGTGATCACCATCATTGATGAGCAATATCCAGAGGCGTTAAAGAAAATTTATAAACCCCCCTTTGTTCTTTTTTATTATGGGGATATCGGTCTTGCCCATATGGTAGAGAAAACCATTGCCGTCATTGGCAGTAGGCAACCTTCAGCGTATGGATTAGAGATGACCGGTAAAATCACCCAATCCTTAATTGAAGAAGGGATGATGATTGTCTCGGGTTTAGCCTATGGGGTGGATATCAAAGCCCACCAAACCACGCTTGAACACCAAGGTCGGACCATCGGCATTCTTGGATCAGGGATTGATGTTTGTTATCCCCGGGAACATCTAGCAACGTATCAACAAATGAAAACCAACCATTTGTTGTTGAGTGAATATCCTGGATCAACCCCGGCGAACAAAGATCATTTCCCTTGGCGAAACCGGTTGATCGCCGGATTAGCTAGAGGCGTTTTTGTCGCGGAAGCAAAAAAAAGAAGTGGGACCTTGATCACGGTCGGCTATGCATTGTATTTAGGCAAGGATGTGTATGTGTTACCGCATCAAGCCAATACTGATAATTCGACCAATCAACTGATCAAAGATGGGGCGGTACTCGTGGAAAGTGGTCAAGATATTTTAGAGCATTTATTAGGCAGTCAAGAAAAAGAAAATGCCTTAAGAAAACAACCCGAGCCTGAGAAAAAATTTATCTAAAAAGTTTCTTAAGAAAATCAAAATTAAAAATATTTTGGATTGACAATTTTTGATTTCATAAGATAATGACTATGGTTTAGGAGTATCCATGAACATATTATTAATTGTTGAATCGCCGACGAAACAAACGAGTTTCGCCAAGTACTTAAAGGATCAAGACAACCATTACACGATTGCATCAAGTAAGGGTCATATTCGCGATCTTAAGATTTCTGGCATTGGTGGTTTTGGTGTTGATATCGACAATGGTTTTAAACCTACCTACCGCATTATTAAAGGCAAAGAAGACATCGTTAAAGAATTAGAAAAAGAAGTAAAAAAAGTTGATAAAGTTATCCTTGCCACCGATCCTGACCGCGAAGGTGAATCGATTGCTTGGCACTTGGCGGATGCATTAAAATTAGATGTTGCAACAACTGATCGTATTGAATTTTATGAAATCACCAAAGAAAAAATTATTGATGCTTTGAGTAGACCACGCAAAATCAATATGGACATGGTCATGTCCCAAGAAGCTCGCCGTATCTTAGACCGTATTGTTGGTTTTATGCTTTCAAAAATTCTAAATAAAAAAGTCTATGCCCCTGCCGGTGGTCGCGTCCAATCCGTTGCCCTTCGATTTGTGATTGAACGAGAAATGGAAGTGCTTGCCTTTCATCCCCAAACGTATTTCACGATTGAAACTGAACTCACCACCCCAAAACTACCTTTACCTTTAGAACTGGTAGCCTTTCAACAACAAGCGTTAAAAAACACCGATGATAAAACCGATCCTAGCGGTTACCGTAAAATCATTCCTATCTCTACCGAAGCAATTGCTCAATCGTTTATCGATAAACTTCCTCAAGCGTTAACCTTACAAGAAGTATTGATCACCTCTAAAAAGAAAGAATCCAAAGCCGCTTTCCGAACCTCCACCTTACAACAAGAAGCAAGCAGCCATAAGGATTTAAGATTTTCGCCTCAACGTACACAATCCGTCGCCCAAGGCCTTTATGAAGGGGTGACCATTGGGGATGAAAACGTTGGTTTAATCACGTATATTCGTACGGACTCGGATCGCTTATCCGATACGTTTATTGCCGAAGCGTCATCGTTTATTCAAACCACCTATGGCCAAGACTATTTATCAGATAAGCCTAAATCCAAGACGGCGATTCTTCAAAGCCAAGATGCTCACGAAGCGATTCGCCCCACCAGCATCACCAGAACCCCAGAGATGATGGCGGCTTATTTAACCACCGATCAATTAAAGTTATATCGTTTGATTTATTCACGCGCACTGGCATCGCTGATGACCCCAAAGAAATATGATGTCACCACCTACACGTTTAAAGGTGGAGATTTTACCTTTAGAGCCCAAGGGTCGGTAGTCACCTTTGAAGGGTATACCAAAGCCTATCCAGTGGTCGAAGACGATGAAGGAAGCCAATTACCTCAATTATTCAAAGGTCAAAGTTTTCCCTTGGTGTTTAAAGAACTCAAACCACATGCCACCTCAGGACCTTCACGATTCTCGGAAGCAAAACTGATTCAAGAAATGGAATATCGAGGCATCGGTCGTCCGTCGACCTATGCTGCCACCATTGCCCGTTTAAAAGATCATCATTATGTCAGTGTCAAGAGTCACACGCTTTATCCAAATCCGGAAGCGCATGCGGCGATGAAATATTTAATGACCTATTTCCAATACTTAATTAACCCAACCTATACGTCGGAAATGGAACTCAAGTTAGATGAAGTCAAAGATGGGGAAGTCACACGTCTAGATTTATTAAATGATTTTTATACGCACTTCAAAGCCCAATATGAATTAGCCGGAGATTTACCAAGTGATGATCCTGCTTTGCATTTTTATGGGTCATGCCCAACTTGCAAAGTTGGAACCATTGTTCCTCGTCGTTCTCGCTTTGGTGTCTTCTTAGGATGCAACAAATACCCAACCTGTAAATTTGTCTCTAATGATGTCCCATTACCTTGGATTAAAGAAAATCCTTCTGAAGGTGAAGATCAAGAAGATGGCAATGGCAAAGGTGTATTCCAATCGAAAAAACCTGTTGCGGAACCGATCGGCAAAGACTGCCCATTATGCGGCAAACCACTCATCAAGCGTTTTGCCAAACGAGGTGGACGTCCATTTGTGGGTTGCTCAGGATTTCCTAGCTGCCGACATTTAGAAAATGTAGATGGCACGGTGATTGTTTTGAAAGAACGTCCAGTTAAAAAATCCGCAAAATCCGCCAAAGCTGCGAAACCAGAAAAAGCTACGAAAACAGATCAAGTAGCGAAAACGCCAAAAGCTAAAAAAACCAAAAAAGCATAATCGCTTTATAATGTAGTTGTGAATAAACCGATTCAAGATTTTTTAGATTACTTAACACACACAAGGAAATTTTCTTCTCAAACCGTGGCGTCTTATGAACATGATTTAATCATTTTCTTTCGCTATCTTCATGACCAATCCACCCTCTTTGATCGCATCCATGTGTTGGAGGCTCGGGCTTTTTTGGCGTCGCAACTGCAAGATGGTTTAAAACCCATCACCTTAAAGCGTCGTATGGCGACCTTAAAACATTTTTATCAATTTTATATTGATGCTGGCGTCTTAACCATCAACCCCTTTGCCTTGATTCACTCCCCTAAGGTAAGTAAACCTTTACCGAAAACCATTGATGAACCGCACATCCACCAAGTCTTGAATCAACCTTTTGATCAAGCCTCCATCTTGATGATGAGAGATTTGGCCTTGGTTGAATTGATGTATGGGTCTGGACTACGCGCCAGTGAAGTCGTTGGGTTAACCATGCAAGATGTTAATTTAGGGCAACGGATGTTGCGCGTGCTTGGCAAAGGCAATAAACAAAGACTTGTTCCCATCACCAAACCTTGCCAACAAAGCATCAGTTTATACCTCAAGGATGTTCGTCCTGTCTTAATCCAAGGTCTTTCCTCTGAGCAGTTATCTTCTCATGTGTTCTTAAATCATGTAGGCAAATCGTTAACGGTCAGAGGGTTAGAGTATATCCTTGCCCAATTATCAAGGCGGTCAGGGGTTGACCTTCATATGCATCCCCATCAGTTAAGACATACGTTTGCCACGCAATTGCTGGATAATGGGGCGGATTTAAGGACCATTCAAGAGCTTTTGGGCCATGCCACGATCAACACCACCCAAATCTACACGCATGTCAGCCGAGAAGCCTTACAAAAGGAATATCGCTTGGCCCATCCACGTGCCTATAAAAAGAAGTAAAATTCATTTGATATTGTTACCATTTGTGCTAAAATTACCCTGCTCTAGCTAAAGTTAGAGACAACACACATCATGAATTCAACTTCCATGTCTAACCACGGTTAGGGCGGTTGTCAGAAGTGATGGAGGCACAACAAATAGGAGGTTTCACCCATGAGTGAACAAAAAAAGGAAGGCGTTTTACCTGCAGCAGTCATTGCTGAAACAAAAGACGCGATGCAAGAAGTCGTTCGATCCTCTACAGAACCGATTATTTCGATGAAAAAGCTCGCTGCAGCTGGGGTCCAATACGGACATCAAATGCGGAAGTGGAATCCAAAAATGGCGAAGTTTATTTATACTTCCGACCGTGGGATTTACATCGTTGACTTAAAAAAGACCGTCACCAAAATTGAAGAAGCTTACGTTAAATTAAAAGAAATCATCACCAACAAAGGCACCGTTTTATTTGTCGGTACCAAAAAGCAAATCCAATCCGTGATTAAAGAAGAAGCACTCCGTTCCGGATCCTTCTATATTAATACGCGTTGGTTAGGTGGAACTTTAACGAACTTCCGGACCATTTTAGGTCGGATTCGTTACTTAAAAGATTTAGAACAACAAGAAGCCAATGGCACCTTGGATTTATTAGCCAAGAAAGAAGCCAACGGATTACGTAAGATTAAAGATAAACTTTTAAAGAACCTTGAAGGAATTAAAGAAATTCGTGGTTTACCAAAAGCAGTCTTTGTCGTCGATCCAACCATTGATCATAACGCGGTCGCCGAAGCTCGGAAGTTAAACATTCCAGTATTTGCAATCACTGATACCAACTGTGATCCTGATTTAGTGGATTATCCAATTCCTGGCAACGACGACGCGATTGGTTCAGTTCGATTAATCGTTCAAACCATTGCGGATGCGATTGTGGAAGCCAAAGGTGGCGTCACCGTGGTCGCTTACACCAAGGATGATGAATTTATTGCCAAGATTGCTGCTTTAAAAGAAGCAACCAAACCTCAAGATCGTAGTTATGGACCACGGTCTGATTATCGTTCCCATAGTTCTCATGGGTCGAGTTCCTCTTATCAATCACGCAGCTACTCAACTTCAACGTCAACGTCAACGCCAAGTTCAACGCCAACCGCTCAACCTGTTAGCGTCACGCCTACCCCAGCAGCAGCCCCTGTGGTTGCCCAACCAGTCCCAGTGAAAACTGCACCTGTTGTAGCAGCTGAACCAACGGTTGAAAAAAAACCAAGAGCGCCACGCAAACCAAAGATTGAAGCGAAGGAAGAATAAACATGGCGGACATCATTGCTCTGATTAAAGAACTTAGAGAACGCACTGGTGCTGGGATGATGGATTGCAAAAAAGCACTCCTTGAATCCAACATGGATGTTGAAAAGGCCACCAAATGGCTTCATGAAAAAGGTGTTCTCAAAGCGGCTAAGAAAGCTGACCGCATTGCTGCTGAAGGTTTATCTCTAGTTTATCTTCAACCTCAACTTGCCTTAATTCTTGAAGTGAACTGTGAAACAGACTTCGTCTCTCGCGGTGATGCTTTTCGTAAACTTATCAACGATACAGCGGCCATGTTGTTGACCTCGAAACCAGCAACCTTAGACGCAGCGATTGCTTTAACACAAAAGCTTTATACCGAAGCAACCGTCAAAATCGGGGAAAAGTTAACGCTACGTCGTTTTACCCTCATCAAAAAACAACCCAATCAAGTCTTTGGTCACTATGTTCATATGAATGGTGCAGTGTCTAGTTTAGTGCTTGTTGAAGGTGGGAATATTACCTTAGCCGATCAACTCGCCATGCACATCACGGACCGCAATCCACTTTACCCAAGCTTTGCGTCGGTTTCTGCTTCGATGATTCAAGAAGAAACATCAAAGCAAAAGAATCTAGTGAAGCAAGATCCTAAGTACGCCAACAAACCAGAAGCAATTTTAAGTAAAATTGTTGAAGGTAAAGTGAACACCATGTTTAAAGAATCTTCTTTAGATATGCAACCGTTTATGTTTTCAGAAACAGAAGAACTTACCAAAGTCTTCTTAGATAAAAACAAAATGAAAGCCATTCAATTCGCCCGTTATAAAGTTGGCGAAGGGATTGAAAAGAAGATTGTTGATTTCGCAAGTGAAGTCATGTCACAAGTTAAAAACACTCATTAAGAGTGTTTTTTTTTGATAAACCATGGAGGGAAACATGAAACGAATCGTCATCAAGTTATCTGGGGAAGCGTTAGCAAACACGCAAGAAAAAACTATTCTTGAGGCTACTCATTTGTCCACCGTTGCCAAGGCCATCAAGACGATCCAAGGCGAAGGCCTTGAAGTCGCTGTGGTCATTGGGGCTGGCAATATTTGGCGTGGAAAATTAGCCAAATCGATTGGCATCGAATCGTCCACTGCTGATTACATGGGCATGTTAGGCACCATCATCAATTCTTTAGCCTTACAAAGTGCTTTAGAAAATGAAGGCGTTCAATGCCGTGTGTTATCCTCTATTCATGTTGAACAAGTCGCGGAAAACTATATTCGTCGCCGGGCGATTCGTCACTTAGAAAAAGGTCGGGTGGTGATCTTTGCAGGGGGGACAGGAAGTCCTTATTTTTCCACCGATACTACGGCGTCACTACGCGCAATGGAAATTCACGCGGACACAATCTTTATGGCTAAAAACGGGGTTTCCGGAGTGTATGATAGCGATCCAAAAGTCAATGCGAATGCAAAACTAATTAAACATTTAACCTTTGATGAAATGCTCAATAAAAAGTTAGCCGTGATGGATTTAACCGCCGTATCCCTGATCAAAGATTCCCCAATTGTCATTCGCGTTTTTGACATGAAGGACACCAAGAATCTTCTTCAAGTGATTAAAGACCAATCCATTGGAACCACGATTCAAAAAGGAGCCAAGTAAATGGAAGCGATTGCCTTAGAAGCCAAAACTGCGATGGAAAAAACAATTACTGCCCTCCTTGCTCAATTCAACACCTTAAGAACCGGTCGGGCCAATGCCTCCTTACTAGACCGGGTGATGGTGGATTATTATGGAGAACCCACGGCGATCAATCAAATTGCCAGCATTGCCGTACCTGAACCAAGACAATTGCTCATCAAACCATATGACAAATCAGATATTAAAGCGATTGTTGAAGCCATCAACAAAGCTGAATTAGGCATCAATCCTATTGCCGAAGCGGATGTGGTGAGATTACAATTGCCAGCACTGACCGAAGATCGCCGCAAAGATCTAGCAAAACAAGCTAAAAAAATGGCGGAAGAATCCAAAGTCGCCATTCGCAATGTTCGCAAAGATTTCCTCGCGATGGTCACCGATGAAGAATACACACAAGATTTAAAAAAACGTATTGAAGCAGACATGACCAAAGTTCATGATCAAATCATTGCCCAAATCGATGCCTCCTATTTAGTAAAAGAAAAAGAAATCCTTACGTTATAGTAAAATGAGTTGAAAATAGACTTGGGGGAAGTTGTATAATTTAGATATGCAAAAATTAAAGGAAAAAGAAACACATCAGCCTCCTTTAAACCATCTTGCGATCATCATGGATGGCAATGGTCGTTGGGCAAAAGCCAAGGGGTTACCTCGGTTAAAAGGACATGAAGAAGGGGCAAAAAGGGTTCTCGAGATTGCCAAAGAAGCAAAATCGATGAACATCCCTTATTTAACCTTGTTTGCTTTTTCCACTGAAAATTGGTCAAGACCAGAACTCGAAGTCAAAGGGTTGTTTCAATTACTTAATGAATTTGTGAGTAAATATCTAAAAACATTGCATGATGATCAAGTTCGTTTGGTGATTTCCGGTCGAATGGAAGGGTTACCTCAACCAACGCAAAAGTTACTTCTGAAAGCAATGGAAGACACCAAATCTTATCAGCGATATACCTTGAACATTTGTGTTAACTATGGCGGCCAAGATGAAATTGTTCGGGCCACTCAAAAGGCCATCAAGGCAGTTCAAAATGGCCTCATCAAAATAGAAGACATCACCCCGATGACCTTTCATCAATTTTTGGATACTGCGATTCTACCACCGGTGGATTGCTTGGTGAGAACTTCAGGTGAACAACGTATTTCAAATTTTTTGCTTTATCAAATTGCTTATGCCGAGTTAGTCTTTGTCACCAAATCATGGCCTGACTTTAAGGCTGCAGATTTGCAACAGGTGATAGAAACCTATCAAGAACGCCAACGTAGGTTTGGTAAACTATGAATAATCTTCAACCAGAATTTCAAAAGAAGTTTTCCAATAGGGTTTTTGTTTCTTTGGTTTTAATACTTTTTGCAATCCCCTCAATTATCATTGGCAATTGGTTGATTGTTTTATTTGCGTTGATTGGGTTGTTGTTTGCCACCCATGAAATCCTTACGGTAAGAATTGATCACATTTATCCGTTTCTGATTCGCATCTTTGTTTATTTGATGATGGTAGGAATGATTTTTTATATTTTTCTTATCAATAACATCATTAACGTTGGTTTTAATTTTAATCAATGGTCATTTGCAACTGGGTTGAATCAATTGGAATTACCAACATCCATCTTAACGGTGTTGGTCGCAACCCTATTTTTCTCTTCAATTACTGACGTGCGTTTTAAAGTTCAAGACGCAACCTATTTAATTACCATGGCGATATTACTCTCGTTAAGTTTTCAAGCTTTTTTATTCTTAAGATTTTATCCAGAATTTATTTTTAATGAACCAAGGTCGCTGATTGCAGATTCACTCCTATTATTGTATGTGGCCATGGGAACGTTCTTTACCGATATTGGCGCATATTTGATTGGGACTTTTTTTGGTAAAAATAAGATGAACGTCAGGGTTTCTAAAAATAAGACTTGGGAAGGTTTTTTTGGAGGGGTTGTCGTCTCCTTCTTTGTTTCCTTCACCTTTGCGATTGTTGTCGCCATGTTGGGGACACCCTTGTTACCATTTCTAACCCTTGATCAATGGTATTGGATCTTGATGATTTCCCTGGTGATGCCTTTGATTGCGACCTTAGGAGACTTTACGTTCTCCATTATCAAACGCGAATACGGAATTAAAAATTTCTCTAATTTGTTGGGCGAACATGGTGGACTACTCGATCGCATTGATTCTTTTTCCATGGTGGTTTTGGTTGTTGCGCTCATTATTTCATTGCTTTCTGACTTCTTTTATCCCTTACCGATTTAAAGTCAACCAATGACATTGATTTTTGTTAAAATAAGATAGTCTTTTTATCATCTTGGAGGTGACTTATGCAAGCAATCCTATCGACGGTGTTATTTCTGTTATCGTTAGGCATCCTCATCCTGATTCATGAACTCGGTCACTTTTTAGTGGCCAAAGCGTTTAATGTCTATGTCAGAGAGTTTTCCATTGGCTTTGGTCCTGTCTTATTCTCTTGGACTAAGGGTGAAACCAAATACTCCCTGAAAGCTTTTCCATTAGGTGGTTATGTTGCCATGGTTGGGGAAGAAGTCAATGGCGCAGATTTAAATGTCCCCTTTGAACGTAGTTTATTAGGGATTTCTAAACCCAAACGTGCGATGGTCACATCCGCGGGGATCATCTTGAACTTGGTCCTTGCTTTTGTCTTATTTTTTGCATCGAATTGGGGATTTACCCAACGGACACTCACCAACCAAATGGTGATCACAGAAACCTCGGTTGCTGCCGAAGCGGGAATTGAAAATGGGGAAGTGCTTGTCTTTGCCCCTTTAAATGACGGGAGTATTCCTGTCACCACCGAACTCGGTGTGGATACTTATCAACTTTATATCAATGATTTTGAAACGTATGAAGACACGTTATCCACCTTGCTCAAGATTGGCAAGGTTGTCGATGGCACGTTCGTCGCTTATGCTGTCGATGGTCTGAATGACTTTGTTGAGTTTCAACTGCCTGTTCGAATCTATGACAATGCAACGACATTTACCGAAAGACAAGTGACGATTCGCCTGGATGCGATTGCCACCGAGGATGGGTTTGGTCTAGAACCTTTAGGGATTGGATTTTATGTGATCATGACCGATTACACCTTTGTCGAGGCCATCGCGGAAGCAGGACGCGATTGGTGGCGAGGGGTGACGTTAATCGTGGATACCGTCATTAATTTATTCCAAGGACAAAACCTTGACCAAGTCGGAGGAATTGTTGCTATCTTTTCCACCACATCTTCCATTTTGAATAACCTTGGGTTAGGGTCTTATATTTTTATATGGGGATTGATCTCGGTCAATCTTGCGGTCTTTAATCTACTTCCATTTCCTGGATTAGACGGTTGGCATTTATTAGTGATGACCATTGAAGGTATGTTTAAAAGAGAAATACCAAGTCAATTCAAGAATGCTATTTCGGTGATTGGTTTCTTTATTCTCATGGGCTTAATGGTGTTCTTATTAATCAAAGATATCCTCGCGTTGGTCCTGGTCCTCTAACATGCACGAGAAGATGGTTCGGTTTTTACAAAGTCTCGGGATTGACGATCCTACTGGTTTTGATCTTGCCTTTGAGGCAGTCACCAAAAATCCATTGCTTCCTCAGCAATGGGATATGGTCATCACCAAGGATACCCCATGGACTTATCGGCAACTGGAACCATTTTTAGCAGGTATGACCAAACTCAATTACCCAAGTCATTTCACGTTTACGTACCGCCAAGCCGCTTCTATGGAAAGTATTTTCCAACTATTCCTTGATTGGTACCAGCAACAATATCGCCAACCCTATCCCCGTATTCCTGTGATCAATGCGGAATCGATTCGCCTTGTGTATGCGGACGCCAACGCCTTTGAACAAGAAAAAACCATGTGGACCCAGTTCAATGATTTGCTCATGTTTATTCATTATCCACTCTGTTTTAAACATAAAATCAATGCCAGTCAACCTAAGGTCAATCAACAAAAAGTTGATCAGTTACAAGAACAAGTCAAGGCTGTGATCGAATCGCGCCAAGAACAAGAAGATGATGATGTGTTCATTCGCGAACATGTGGAACGCATCAAAGAAGCTGAAACCCAACTTGCGTTAAGTTATGAACAAGATGTCAAACAACAAATCAACGTTGAAGCAAAAAGAAAACTAAGACAAAAGGGTGACTATCAAGCGACCCTCATCAAAGATATCAAACTGAATAGTGGCCATGTGGAAGTGGTTGGAACCATTTATAATTTATTCCGAAGAGAATTTAATGGGAATTTAGTGATTCGCTTTGTCTTGGCAGAAGGTGAAGATGCCATTCTTGCCAGCATCAATGATAAGGACTGTGACATTGATTTAAGTTTTGCGAATGCGTTGGTTGATGGTGACCGCGTTCGTATTCGAGGCGGTGTCGCCCTTGACCAATTAAGCCAAGAACCGAGAATCTACGCCAAAGAATGTGTGAAGGCTCCTCCGCTTCCTATGCGTGAAGACGCACATCCGCAAAAACGAGTAGAACTTCAT
>Ga0164293_10004515_pt1 | contig 11909 bp, 17 predicted proteins | sample GEODES118metaG_FD_111487 | JGI IMG/M metagenome (GOLD analysis project Ga0164293, IMG submission 111487) | Eutrophic lake water microbial communities from Lake Mendota, Wisconsin, USA - GEODES118 metaG | ecosystem: Environmental > Aquatic > Freshwater > Lake | place: USA: Lake Mendota... | reverse complement strand
CCACCGCCTACAAAACTTTCCGCCCCACTTGATAAATTATCATAACCGCCAACAACAACCGAATCATCACAAGTAGAAGCGTTTGAAAATCCTCCTACAACGATTGACCTAATTCCACACGCGCAATTGTTATTACCTCCTAAAACCGCCGAACAACATCCACCCGCAATGTTAGTATGACCAAACGCCACACCACTATCACGAGCCGTTGCCGTGTTATCGTGTCCACCACCGATGAATGAACAAACACCACTTGCTAAGTTATTACGACCCCCTCCAACAAAAGATAATGACGCACTTGCGCAATTTGAGAAACCGCCAACAACCGCACTATAAACACCAATCGCTTGGTTTCTTTCACCGCCACCAATGATTGAACAAGCACCACTAGCCGTATTGCAAAAACCCGCTAAAATTGCTGACGAATTTGCGGAAACTAAATTCCTTGAACCGCCACCGATTGTCCCTAATGGTGTAGTGACACTATTAGTAAAACCACCACCTATAATTGAATATCCACTTGCCGTAATTGTATTTAATTTACCACCACTAATTGTGTCGGGGCCAACCGCACTACTACTACAAATTGAATTATTGAATCCCGCAACAATAGCACTTCCTTTTCTTACACTATTTGTGACTTGATTAATTGTATTTAATGCACCACCTCCGATGAAATGTAATTGACCATTTATTATTGTATTTTCTCCACCCCCTACAAAACTCCCACTAGCACCCGTACAAATTTTGTTAAAATAGCCACCACTAATTGTATTGTAGCCACTACCCATTTCAAAATTACAAATACCACCCACCACGGAGGAATAACTACTAGATGTACAATTATTTTGACCTCCAAGTATTGACGAAAAAGTGCCAATAGTTTTATTTGCGCACCCACCACCAATGTTTGAGAAATTCCCTAAAGCATTATTACCCGTACCCCTTAATTGAGCCGAACAAGTTCCCGTACCATATTGATACGGACTTTGAGAACTAACAATGTCCCCTATGCACGAGTTTTTGGTTATACTCGCATCGCTATCCCAAATGGGTAGTAAGTAACAAGATTTGATATAGGCGGATGATAATGATGATAAACCCGCAATAGTTTTATTTGCCATTTTTAGTCAAGTTTTTAGTAAGATTTTTTGGGACTTCTAGCCCCCACTAAATATATAAAACATATTACGAGATGAGGATATAACCCCCACTCGCCTCAATAATGAAAAAATCCGTTGGTGAGTTACTCCATAGCAAAGCATTGGTCGGCAACCCACCACCGAAAATTTGTTGAAACCCAATAGCATTGATATTTCGTATTCCTATTGGCATAATTTTTTAATAAACCGCAACGAAATTTAAGGCCGTCGTTCCCGTAGCCCACAATTTGTTAATTTGGATTGGTAGCATACTTCCGCCTTGCACGTTGGTGAAGGTTACAGTTTGACCCGCAATCATTGTTACTTTTACATCACCCGTTGTGCCTACATACAAGCAAACACCATTGTCAAGACCATCGATGATAGTACCACCGAGAGTAATGTTTGCCGAATCATCGGGTGTTATTTCATTGGCGTTAAAACCTTGTAGTGTATTAGTCGGCATTAGATTAAGGCTCTAAAGTGATGATTGTGCAAGTACCCGTTCCGATAACCGCTTCGATTTGAGCGATACATTGGTTGGTGATGTCGGTAGCCAAAGCGTTACCCCAAAATTGTTCCGCGCTTAAAGTTAAACCGCAACGTGAGGGTAATTCTTGGATGTTCAATGATTGTTTTCCCGCCAAATAATCGGCTTCGCTCTTGTAGTAAGCGATGTTCGTCCAGCAGTCCGAAAGTAGATAGATAGATAGAAAGCCGAAGCATTGGTCAACTACGAAACCTTCTTGCGTAGTTAATGTTTTGTCAATTTGAATTGCCATAATAGTATAGTTTTTGTTTTAGTTTAATTGTTTGTTCAAATATAATTAAAAATCGTTAATGTAATCTTGTAGAAACTCGATGTTATCGAAGTTATTAGCACCCGATAAAAATTGACTTGCCGTGAGTTCCGTTACTTTGATTTGGTAATTCACAGTCGTATTTGCCAAGATAAAAGGAAAGAAAGCATTGTTACTATCAAACGCGTAATTGTAACCCAACATTTCTTGTGTCAACGATGCTTGGTCTTGATACGGGTCAATCGTCATTTGCAAAGTCGTATTTTGTCTATTACCTACTTTGTCAAACTTCTTTAATACAACGGGCGATAGCAATTGTTGTAGGTTAGTCGCGTATTGGTAAATAGAATTGACCTTATAGAACATCGACATACCAATAGAATTGTTAATGCTATCGTATGAAACACCACTTGCCCCCGTAACGCTTACAATAGGCGACGTGGCCACGTTAATTATAGGTGCAATAGTGGTTGCCATTACTTCGTCATTAATACATCCTTACCGCTTGATGTACGCGCTACATACTTTCCGTCTTTTGTACGGAAAACACGCAACCCATATTCATCGGCAAAGATTGAGTTTAATTTGTCTAATTCGGATTTACGCTCTCCCGCTTCAACCGCATTCAAGTAAGCATCCAACACCACTTTCGCGTTGTCGATGTCTTTTAACTTTTTGTCATCCGCAACTTTCGGTGAGTTGATTCCTCTTTTGGCTTTGGGCAATAAAATCCAAAGACCGACGACAACTATGCCGACGATAATCAAACCCTCTTTTATGTTTTGTGGGATAGTCATTTGTGGTTAAGCCTTTTTACGACGTAGCAATACAAAAGTCGCTACACCCAACACCAATACGAAAACACCGATACCAATGTACAAGGGTAGCCTTTTAGTTCTCTCCTTCTCTTTGATAGTATTTTCAATCAATGCAAGTTTCGCGTTCTTGTCTTGGGTTTTAAGTAGTTGGGCGTTTAGTTTCGCTTGTTCCTCCAAAGTCAATAAACCCAACTTTTCTTGTATTTTGGCTTGTTGTTTAGCGGTATAAATTCCAACTCCCGTGTCGCCGACAGTTTTTAGTAGTGCGGTAAGTGTTATAGGGTCTATCATTTTGTTTCCTCCAATTTAGTTATTGTGACCTTCGTTGCTCTAGAATCTTCCCTAAAGTCTTGATAATTGTCTTTCAAGTATTCAATATCCTTCTTTTGTTCGGCTACCATAATTTTCATATCGTTCACCGACACCATCAAAGTCTTTAAGTCTTGATATAACTCGACAATTAAAAAAGAAACCACGCCCATCGTGATTCTTAAAAACCACGTCCATAACGCGGAGGTAGTAAATTCGTTCTCTTTTTGAATAGACATAGTTCTACTAAGCAATAACATAAGGTCATTGCAAAAATATACTATTCTATTGATTAAACAATACTATCGTTTTTCGGGTAGTTTTTCCCAAACGAGTTCGTGTGCTAGGTATAAAATGGGTTTCCATAGCAATTCGGAAACCCCAACAATGGCACTAGTTCGCATTTCACCCGTAAATAGATAGGTAATTGCAAAGGTGCTTATACTACCAAAGATTCGGTAGGTTATTGTTTTGAATATGGCGCGTTTCACAATCCCGCTTCTTTGCGTAATTGGGTGGCACTAATGGCTTTAATTTCTTCGGGTGCTTCAATGTGTTCAATTGAGTAGCCAACCTCTCTACCATAGCATATTGCTATGATGTCGGGAATAACAATGATTTTCATCATTCCCGAAATTAAATGGTCGAAAAACTCTTTGTGTAGCATTCGTTCCACCTCTTCGGCGGTGAATGGGTTTTTTTCATCCGTTGGTACATCCCGAATGGCTATCAAAACGGGAATTCCTTGGTTAATTTTAGTTTCAAACAAATACCGATGTCCCTTGTGGGGCATTTGGTATCTTCCTACGAACAATGCGTATCTTTTATTCATCTTTTTATATGTCTAATATGTAATTTGTAAATGTTAATTACCTCTTGCAAGGCTTCACTCTCATTATTTTCACTCGTGTTAATCGTGTAAACATTCTCTTCGCCTAATGGTGATTCAAAGTCCTCCACCCAAAACGATTCACGGCCTCTATTTTCGTTTTTATCGTATTCCAAGTAAATAGTTACAACGTGTTCACCCAACGACCGCAAATGCTCTCTAGCCTCTTTGTATGGGTACACCAACGCCATTATTACTATGTCATTCAAAGACTTTTCGTATTTGGCGATATTAGAAGCAAGGGTAAGGTTTTGCATCCTACCCTCGCGTGTGTAATTTTTGTTTTGGAAAATCAAACGAAGTTTGTCGCCGTCAATGTAATGAGTACGCACGGGGAAATTACCCTTGGTTTTAATCCAAGCGAAAAATGCTTTGCACAAAGTGGTTTTGCCACTCGTTGGTTGCCCGATGAACGTTAAAATCATTCCGCGTCTAGTTCTAGTTCGGGATTTACGGGCGTAGGTTCTTGCTTAATAGTACCAACGATTGCCATCAATTGCCCTTGCTCATCTTCTCTAACGTCAAAGTGTTCGCCCATAAGCAATAAATGGTGTTTTAACCACCCCGTTTGAACTATTCCACTCCAACTAGTCATTTGGCAAATTCCGTGAACCTCATCAACCAAATATGATTCGGTTTCGACAAATTTTTCCCATTTAGTTTCTTGGGATTCTAATAATTCTCCGACCATTACGCGCCATTTCTTCGGCGAATTTTCGGGATAGTCCGTATTAAAACGAACCATCACCACTTTGTTTCCTAGTGTTATCATTTTGAATATCTAAAGTAATCGTAAAACCATTTGTAATTATCAAAAATCCAATTGGTTACATCGCGACCCAACACTTGTTTCGCATCGCTAATTAACGGCTCGACCTTTTGCCTAATCGTGTGTAAACCTTCTATGCCAAAAGCGCCATCCTCTTCCTTCGTTATTTGTGGGATATTGTCAAAGTCATATTTAACGTGAGGAATACCCAAGTACTCTTCGATTCGGAATAATTCGTTTTCGGGGTGTAAACACAAATCCTCGTATTTAACGAACAATATTTTACTATCGTACCCTTGGCGTATGATTTCCGATAAGCGTTCAATAGCGAGGCCAATAGGTTGGCTATTTGCCCATACATCAATCCGCTTGGGTGTCGTTGTACCCGTCATATTCGCGTGGTTCACAATTCCATCGTGTCGTTCGGGGCTACGGCGATAAATTTTCTCATACGAATTAAATACGTCGCGTAGGTCACGAACCATACAAATCACCTTTGGGTTCTCCATAAAGGTTTCGATAAAAGGTCGGTAAATTCCATACCCTCTACTTTTGCTTATGACATATTTCTTATCCGTAATGGCACGATAAAAACCAAATGAACCTTCATAACAAAAACTTGCAAACGCACGTTTCATTGTGTCGGCATCTTGGGCTTTAAATTCGGGGCTTTCCGAGTAGTTGGCTCTCGCCCCATACCAAAGTTCCAACAGACCTTCAGTAGGTGAGGCGTACATATCCTCGCGTGTTGCAAGGATGTTTTGAATCAAAGTCGACCCACTTCGGGGTAAACTCGAATTGAAAAATATTGATTCTACCATATATGTTATATTTTCTCTAGCGCATCGATGATAACATCCGCATCAAAAATCTCAGATTCGTTTGTGTAAGGAATTTCGAGTGGATTTCCGCTAATATCGAACAACCCAAGGTAAGCATTACGCAATTCGGGTTTCTTTGTCCAAGGGTTTGATTTGATGTTGACGTGAGTGTCAAAACCGAAACAACCTTCGCTATTCCCTATCCAACATACCACGGATGGTAGGTGAAGCGAAGCACAAGCGTGTTGGGCAAACGAATCAATCAACAACCTCTTTTTACTCACCATTAATAGCACACACATAGAACGGAAATTGTCCGACACTTGAATAGTATTATTCAATGCGGGTTGGTCGTCCCTACGAATGTGACATACTAGATAGTCTTTTGCAAAATGGTCAACTACCTTTTGAGCGGTCGCTTGTGGAATGTCCCTAGCCCAAGAATACTTTGTTTCTTGGTTAGGCGCACCACCATTGGTTTGAATTACCATAATCGGCCTATCCGACGTGTACTTTTGCGCAAAGAACTCTTTCTCACGATTGGTGAAATAAAGTTGCGGGTACTCGCCATTGTATTGGTAGCCAAACATCTTTGCCCAAGTTTTGAGCAAGTGTTCGCTACGTTGAATGTGAGCCGTTTCTAAATAAGGGTTGTGGGCGTGAACCTTTACCTCTTGATTGGCGATAAACTCTTCGTAAAAGTATTGTTGTTGGCCGAAAGCGTAGGTTCTATCAACCCAAGGGTTGTTAATAAACACTTCTGGAAATCCGCTAACGACGATAAGTCGCGCTTCGGGGTGATGTCTTTTGATTGTTTCGCAAATGGCGGTAGCCATAATGCACTTACCCAATCCCCCATCAATTTGAAAGATAATATTCATATATGCAACATTTGAAGTCGCAAGTTATGAATTAGTTAGAAAGTAAACAATAGTAATTTCGTTATTGCCAAAGATATTATAGACACTATATAAACAACAAAACCCACGATGTCTTAAACAAGGTGGGCAAGTCGTTTTGTATAACTATGGCTTATCGGTTGTTGGGCAATTAGGCCCAAGGCAATGGGGTCACTTGTGGTGAAACGGGGGGATTCTTTTGAGAATCAATTTGCCCTTGAATACACGCTTCAACGGAAATGATTCCATTTTCACCCAACTCTTGTTGAATCCATCCAACAACGATGTCATTAGTCAAGTCCTCATAAGGAATGAAAGGCGACACGGATGCGGTTGAAAATTGAGCGGTATTGCCCAAAGAAGCGGTGTAAGTACCATCTACGCCCGTTACATCGTAAGAAGCGATAACTACATAGTTTTGCTCACCATCGATGGTTTGTGTCCAAAGGGTTGTTACGAGCCAAGTATAATTTGTCATATTGTTAAGTTAGTTTGTTTTGTTTATGCTAATAAAATCTTTTGTGCTACTCCGTTAATTACTACGTTCCATACTTTAGAAGAGGTGTTTACTTCCGTTGCCACGCTACCCGCTATTACGCTAGTACTACCGACCACAAATTGATTGTCGGCGGTGGCGGTTGCACAAGCACCCAATATTATGCTACCACTAAAATTTCCCGTTTGCGTATTAAATCCAACTCCCGTGTTATCTCCTCCCGCAATATTGGCACTTAAAGCACTTGAACCAATTGCGGTATTATTAACTCCCGTAGTGTTAAATCGTAATGAGTTCGTTCCAAGTGATGAATTATTAGTACCCGTGCTATTTGTTGTAGAAGATTGATGTCCAACGGCGGTATTGCTTCCCGCAGTAGTTGCATTAAGTGCGAGATGTCCCAAAGCCGTGTTTGCGCCAGATGAAATATTAGTACTTAATGCACTATTACCAACGGCAGTATTAGGACTTCCATCTACATTACTCCTTAATGCCCCAAAACCTAGGGCGGTGTTTGAAGTCCCCGTGGTATTTGCATATAATGCACAATCCCCAATAGCGGTATTTTGTGTTCCCGTACAATTTGAGAATCCCGCTTGGTTTCCGAAAGCGACAATGCTTCCCGTGGTGTTGTTATACCCCGCGCAAAAACCAACTGCGGTAACGCTTCCCGTAGAATTGCAATACCCTGCTTGATAACCAACGGCCGTGTTATTAGATGCCGTATTTGCTCTAAAAGTTTCATATCCAACGGCGGTATTATTATTGCCCGTACTAGATAATAATAAAGAATTTCTACCAAGCGCGACATTACTACCACCACTTACGTTAGAACCTAACGCAAAAGTACCCATTGCCACATTGTTTATTCCGCAAGTATTGGCCGTTAAACTACCAAAACCTATTCCAATATTATCCGTTCCAATGCTATTGGAATAGACACTACAATAACCTAAAGCAATGTTTCTAACCCCCGTAGTGTTTGAGTATAATGCCACACTCCCTACGGCAGTATTATCTTGACCCGTGGTGTTTTGTCGAAATGCAGATGTGCCAATAGCCGTATTGTTTGTTCCCGTACAATTTGATAATCCCGCTTGATAACCAAAAGCAACGATACTTCCCGTAGTATTAGAAAATCCCGCTAAATAGCCAACGGCGGTATTGTAATTGGCATTATTACAATTCAACGCTTGATACCCGACGGCCACACTACCCGTTGCGGTTGTATTGCCAAAAAGAGCATCCACACCAACCCCCGTATTTTGAGAACCGCTTGTGTTACAAATAAGTGAGCGATAACCTAGACCCGTGTTATTCGAGTTGGTATTGTTTTGCAACGCTACGAAACCCAATGCCGTATTACCCGTTCCCGTAGAGTTCAAATTAAAGGCACAAGTACCAATTGCGGTGTTACCACCCCCCGTGGTATTTGTACGACCCGCATTAGAACCGAAGAATGAGTTGTTAACGGCGGTTGTGTTTGAATATCCCGCTTGATAACCAACGGCGGTGTTACAAGATGCGGTTGAGTTAGAAAATAAGGATTGAGTACCAATTGCGGTGTTCCCAATAGTGTTTAATGTTTTTGAAAGTGATTGATGTCCAACGGCAGTGTGTCCACAATTTGTGTTCGTTAAACTACCGCAAGTCATAACATTGCAACCAATACCTATATTAAAGCATCCCGTAGCGTAAACATCCATCGTGCGTGTACCTATCGCAATATTTTCGCAAGATAAATATGTAGTACATAAAGCATACGCACCTATACCAATATTTCCATTTTGACACCCTCCTTGCACACTTCTTAATACACTCATTCCAACCGCCACACTACAACAAGCATCCCATCCCGCACCCGCTAATCTACCTACCATTGTATTAAAACAACCCGTACATACATTTCCCGCTTGTCTACCTAATGCCGTATTTTCACAACCCGTAGTTAATGACCCTAAAGAATTTCTTCCCACCGATACATTGTTTGAACCCGTTGTTAACTGTTGTAATGCAATATCACCAATTCCAAGATTATTTGTACCCGTTGTATGAAGGCCTAATGCTGAAGCCCCTATGGCCATATTTAGAGAACCCGTTGTATTCGATTGCAAGGCACAATTACCAATAGCAATATTTTGTGAACCCGTAGTATTGGAAAATAAAGCGCAATTGCCGATGGCGGTATTATTACCACCCGTTGTATTACATTGTAAAGCATTATTACCGAATGCACTCAATGCGCTACCCGTAGTATTTGCTTGTAAAACGCCATCTCCAAAAACCACATTACTTGTAACGCCACCATTACCATAGTTGGTCATAAAGCAAGTTGACAATTTAAGTGGGCTTATATTCCCACAACCATCACTAATACACGTTAGCGAAGAGGTCAATGGTAAACAATTATAGGTTCTCAATGAACCCGCAACACCTCCACCACTCCCACCGCCCGTATAGTCGGTTATAGGTTGAACGATACCATTGGTATCTTTGATTTTGAGTAGTCCGTCCGTATCGTCTACAAAAGTTGACAACCCGTTGGCACTTAGTACCTCGATATTTCCCGATAGTGATTTGGTTACTTGTGGCATATTATTCAAATAGTTTTGCGATAGGGCATACTTTAACGTGAGTTAACCCTTTGAATATCGCAACACCTATTTTCTCATCCTTTGCAAAAAGATAGACACTCAATTCACTTGGGTCTATTTCATTCTCTTCGCCTTGCTTAACCATACTTTGTAGAATAATCGGAGTAACCATATTCTCTTGCCCCAACAAGTCCATATTGATATTCATTATGCGCTTGTAGGTGACTTCACCTTTTGGTTGCCATTCCAAGCATTTTTCATACTTGATTGGACTTTCCTCAATTCCACTAAAGGTCAAACGGATTTGAACATTTGTGTACTCTACTTCGTGGGTTTTTGCAATTGACTTGATGCCTTTGATAAAGTCATTTGCAATCTTACCTCCAAACATTTCTCCTAACATATCTTATATTTTTAAATATTTACTACAAATATAAACTCTTAATAATAAGTATCGTAAAGCGACTTCAACTCTTTTCCCGTTGTTGAAAAACGAATAGGAATAGCGGTGAATCCGAATAACGTCTTAACCTTAAAAGTACCAACAAAATCTAAAGGAACATCCTTGGTAGTCAATGCACTTGCTATTAAAGAACGCCAATTGTTCAATACCGACTTTGGGTCAAAAGATAAAGTTAATTTAACCCTTGACTTGCCGTTTGGTTCGATAGTGGTTTCATTGGGTTCGGTAATAGAACCGATTTGCGCATTGTTGGTGAACACCTTTACATCAATGTCTTTGATAACCGCTTTAAAGTTACTCTTATTGATGAATGTAAGATATACGATACCTTGCGCTTGGGGAACTATTTGGGTCAATACAAACCCATCTACGCTATAATCCCATTGGTTTGCTAGTAACACGTTACGATAGATATATCGCACGATTGTAGCACCCGCAAGTCCCGCACCGACTACTAGTAATACTTTGTCCGCTTTCATTAGTCTAAAATTAGTTTCCAAGCAAAATAAACAATAGCCGTTCCTACTAAGGTATAAAGAAAACCATTTGGCAATCCTAACACAACGGGTTCTTTGGCGTTAAGCCTTTCCGAGCGTTGTTTGATTTCTTCAATTCGACTAGAAATTTCGGGCTTAAAAGTTTCTTCAAACTTCATTCCGAAAGTTTTGGCCGTGGCTACATCGTTGGCGAATTTCGCTTCGTCAACACCCGTGTTTGCAAAAAATGCTTCAAAATCTTGTGTCATTACGCTTTTCTCCTTAATAACATATAAGCAACTCCAATTATAGCAAGTCCCGCAACCGCATAAATAACTAATTTAGACGTTCCCGTTGTTTTTGCCACATTACCCGCCAACGCATCAATTTCCGCTTGAATACGCGCTCTATCTTCGGGCGTTTTAGCGGTAATCAATTGGTCATTCAAAGATTTCATTTTTGCTTTTGCATCCGCTTCCGCTTTTGCTTTTGCATCCGCTTCCGCTTTTGCTTTAGCATCCGCTTCTGCTTTAGCATCCGCTTTTACTTTTTCTTCTTGTTTTATTGAAATTAAATTATTGATTTCATTTAACAATTGTGTTAATGCCTCAAAATTAGCCCTTGCTTTTGAAGCCCTACGAAAGATTTCAATTTCATCCTTGCTCACCGAACCTTTACTACTTACGAAATTAGCCAATCCAAGTCCAAAAGTTGTAGAACTTACATTATCTCTTTCTTGGTTTATTTGTCCTTCCCAACTTATTTTATCGGCTTCAAACTTTTGTTTTATATTCAATAATTGGTCTAATGTAGACTTATTACTAAAGGGATAAGTAGTTTGATAGTAAGTTTTTGAACCGCTAATTTGATACCCATAAGGCGCGGTGTAGGCTACCCATTTGGCATCTTTAGTTTTAAACGCTTGACGAATTACCTTATTAGCGGTTGTTCGTCTATCTTGAAATGACCCTAAACTAGAATCACCATCAGCGTTCAAGAAGTCATCACCCGCATTAAGCATCAATAAGTTATCTTGTGAGGCGACACCACTAAAGTTGTCCCACTCCGTATTTGTCCAAGTCAATTTCATCGTCTTATTTTTTAAACTTTCTATACATAAGGAATCCTACAATACCCAATACCAACACACCTCCAATAACAAGGACGTATGTACCCGTTTTAGAATTATCGGTTGAACCCGTTACTTGGCTCAATAACTTATCAAACTCTTTGTTTTCCGCTTCCGTCTTTGCAAGTTCGCAACCCGCACCATCGTAAGCCGTCTTAAAAAAATCCAAACGCTTCTTATAAAGGTTCAAGTATTCTTGTTTAACACGCTTGTCCCCACCTTTGTAAGAACTCATATTCTTTTCTTCGGTGGCAATCGTGCGTTGCAATGCGGTCATTTTACCCTCCAATACTTTGCAATCCTT
>Ga0164293_10004514_pt1 | contig 11912 bp, 9 predicted proteins | sample GEODES118metaG_FD_111487 | JGI IMG/M metagenome (GOLD analysis project Ga0164293, IMG submission 111487) | Eutrophic lake water microbial communities from Lake Mendota, Wisconsin, USA - GEODES118 metaG | ecosystem: Environmental > Aquatic > Freshwater > Lake | place: USA: Lake Mendota, Wisconsin... | reverse complement strand
TAGGATTCCGCGGAAATCGTTTAGTTTCTTAGAAAGATGGTTAATCGCCAGGCGTACACCACCAGCCCAATAAAGCTGGCCCGTACCTTGTAGCAATACTACTTTAGGAAATTCTTTTAAAACCATCTGGGCTGTGCCATCACTTGAAGCATCATCAACTAGCACGACTGTGGCAGATGTCCCGAACTGTTGTAGTTGTAGCGTTAGAGATTCTAAAAAGCGGCGCGTTGTATCACGCCGATTAAAGGTTGTTACAATTACACAAATAGGTAAGTTTTCTGATTGCTCCGTAGGGTTAATTGAAGGAGCCCTCGATCCTCTGCCCATATCGATTTTACTTAAAACTGACGCCAAAGATCAATGAACGGTATCTTGCTATCTTTGATTTGAGACGCAAAAGTAGGAAGATCATTGAGTGGACGGGTTACAACTACAAAGTCCGATTTTGAAATCAAATCCTCTGCGGTTTGACAGATAAGATAGGAATTTGTTGCTGAATCACTGCCTGGCAAGGCACCTTCGTCATCCCAAACCGCAACCCTGAAACTTCGATTTGATAACGAGCTTGCTAGCGCTAAACCTGGACTTTCCTCTGTAACAGTTGTGCCAGTTTTATATGACAATCCCGCAATGCCAACTATCATTCCTTCACTTATCTGTGCAGAAATTTGATCAGAAATGAATTCTGAGTGAGACTCGTTAACTACTTGTGTAGCGTGTGAAAGTGAGTCAGGTAGGCCTAGATCTGAGAAAAGAGCTGAAAGTGCACGTGTATCTCTAGGGAAGCATGGACCCCCATATGCAGCTGCTGCTTTAAGGTACTTGCGTCCAATTCTTGAATCTAAACCAATAGCGTCTGTTACGACATCGATATCTATGCCGCCTAAGAGTGTCGAGCCCTGCATCAGCATATTTGCATAAGAAATTTTCATAGTTACGTAGTTGTTTACGGCAATTTTTACTAGTTCAGCCTCTTTCAAGTTCATTCGTCTGGATGGAACTTGTACTTTGACGATGGACTTGAGGGCATTCTCAACAATTTCACCTGCCCATTCAGATGACTGGCCAATTAAATGCATATCGGGTTTTTCCATGTCATGGATGACTGACCCAAGAGCAATGAATTCCGGGTTATAGCAAAGCCCTAATTCTTCTCCAACGTTGCGTCCTGAACTTTTTTCAAGCGCAGATTTAATTGGGCCATCACAAGAACCAGGCATGACTGTACTCACCACATCAATGACTAGCTTTTGTGAAGGTGCAATAGCTTGCCCGATTTTGTTGATTGCATCCAAGAGATATTCGTTGGTGAAATGACCAGATGGAAGGCTTGGTGTTGGCACGATTATGAAAACAGCTTCAACTCCATCTATTGCCTCAGTAATAGAGTCAACAATATCCAATTGAATGCTGTCACTATTTAACAAATCAATAAGACCGGGCTCGTTAGTCTCAACTTTTCCCTGACGAATATTCGTTCGAACTGAATCCAAGGCATCAAACGCCTTTACGTGATTCCCGCTAGTAGCAAGCAAGGCTGCTAAAGGTAAACCAAGTTTTCCAAGGCCGATTACCGCTAAATTCATTTTCTGGACCCCCTAGCCACTACGCTTAATCATCTAGCTACTAACTAAGTGGAAGGTTACCAACAATGATCTCAATTGTCGTTGTCGGGCGCAATGATAATCATGGTTATAACTTGTCAAAAAGAGTTTCCAGCAGCCTTAATTCGATGGCTCGGATGCTTTCTGAGGGTGATGAGATTGTATTTGTAGATTGGAATACTCCAATCGGATATCCAGTAATGCCAGTCAGCATCAAGGACGATTTACTTCCAAAAACCAAGGCAATGTTACGAATTATTCGAGTTCCACAATCGCTACATAATCTTGTTTCTGATGGATCAAATAGAGCTTTAATTGAACCCCTTGCAAGGAATGTTGGCATCAGGCGAGCTTCTCCAAATTCGAAATGGATTCTTTCAACAAATACAGACATTCTCTTTGCTAGTCCGAGCGGAAAGAATTTTCGAGAAATTTTTGAAAATTTAGAGGAATCTTTGTGGTTGACATATAGATTTGAAATTCCTGAATATGTTTGGGATAGTCTTGATCGACGTGACCCTGAAGGGACTTCTTTAGAGGTGTTGCAGTGGTACCGTGATGGAAGCATTTTGAATCGAATCCGAGTTGAGTCAGTTAGTGGTGTTGATTTCCCTATTCCAGATGGAGTAGGCGACTTTCAGTTAGCTACAAAATCCTTATGGCATAAGACAACAGGATTTCCAGAAGAAATGAAAAAGGGATGGCATGTCGACACCCGATTGACTATACAAATGGGGCGCTTAGCTTCGAACAGGCCCAAATTGATAAGTGAATCTGACTTAGTGATTTTTCACCAAAATCACTTACGTAATTCAACTGCATACCATGAAAATTCTGACACAAATTCTATTACAGAGGCTGCAAATCCATACATCAATGCAAGTTCATGGGGCTTAATTGACTACAAGCTAGAAGAGCTTAACCTAGAATCTAAATCTGTGAACCTCTTTGATTCTAATTCTAAATATAAACAGGACTTTTCTGGAGTAAAAACAAGCACACTAGATTTAATAGATATTTCAAAACGTTTAGACTACGAACTTGCTCGAACAAGGATTTTCTTGGCAGATGAAATTTCCATCCTTGCCAAAGGGTCACTAGTCCACTGCTTCACAGCTAACCAATCTACAAAATTAAATCTCCAACAAATCTGTGACATTTTTGGGGTGCAAGTCTTGTTTCCGAAACTACCTTCGATCGAGAAAAACTATGACAAATCACATTATTCTGATGTTTCATTACTAATATTGGATTATGGGATAGAGTCACCTCAATCGGTCAAGAGTAGTTTTTATGGTGCTGAGAAAAATGAATTTGCGGAGTCCGCAGGACGAATAGTCTTGAGTACTGAAAAAATCGCTCGGAATTACGCCAATCCGTCCTTGCGTGTTGCAGTAATTCGAGCACAAAATTGGGCAACGTTACAAGTAGTAAGGAGATTCTTCAGTCTGCCCCTCTTTAACAATTACACCTCGGTTTTGGCCGGCCAAATCATCCTTACTCCCAGATTAAGCTTTAAGGATGAGGTGATTCTTTATGGCGGGGTTATGGCTGACTACGGTATCGCAGTGAATTCATTCCAAGACTGGTCAACCTCACCAATTCGCAAGTCTCTAATGAAAACATCGTTTATTTTGAATCAACAGCTAAGACGTCTTCCAAATTTCCTCCAAATCTGGCTTAGGAATATTGTGAAATGGGCTACCAGAATCTAGATTCTGTATAGAATTCATGTATGTCCCATGACAAGCCATCTCTAAAGGAAGTTCAGGATTTTTGGGACGCACGACCTTGCAATGTGCGCCATTCAAATTCTCAAGTTGGAACAAAGAAATATTTTGATGAAGTGGAAGAGAGAAAGTATTTCGTAGAGCCTCACATCCCAACGTTTGCGGACTTTCCAAATTGGTATGGCAAGCGCGTTTTGGAAATTGGCTGCGGAATGGGTACAGACGCAACTAACTTCGCACGAAATGGTGCAATTTACACTGGAATTGAGCTCTCATCCGAATCACTTAAACTTGCCAAGCAACGTTTTGATGTTTTTGGCTTAACCGGAAGATTCATTGAGGGAAATGCAGAAGAGATTGATCAGATACTACAAAATGAGACTTTTGACCTTATTTACTCTTTTGGGGTTCTCCATCACACACCTAATTTAGAGAAGGCTCTTAGGGGTATCCGCACTCTCATGCACTCTAACTCCGTCTTTAAGATGATGGTCTATGCAGAAAATTCTTGGAAGAGTGCAATGATTGCAGCAGGCTTGGATCAGCCAGAGGCTCAATATGGATGTCCGATTGCTAACACGTATACAAATTCTCAGATTACATCGATCCTCGAAGCATCAGGTTTCGAAGTAACCTCAATTCTCCAGGACCACGTATTTCCCTTTATTGTTGAGGAGTACAAAAAGTACAACTACGTGAGGGAATCATGGTTTGATGCAATGCCACCAGAAATTTTTCAAGCCTTAGAAAAGAAGTTGGGATGGCACTTGCTCGTCACTTCAGAATTAAGAAGAAATTAAGATGAAAAAAGCCATTTGTACAACCACGATCAATCCACCCAGTAAAGCACTTTTAGAATTTTCTTCTTTCAGAGGTTGGGATCTAATTGTTGCTTTGGATATAAATTCTAAAGAATTTAACCTCTCAGGATGTACTGTTTTGAGTGTAGAAGATCAAGAACAAATGGCGCCAAATCTCAGTGCTGCGATTGGATTTAAATCGATACAGCGAAGAAATTTTGCGAGTCTATACGCCCTGAGGGAAGGATACGAAAAGATTGCATTTGTTGATGATGACAACATTCCTTATGAATATTGGGATGATTTCGCTTCTCAAAACCTCTTCACTGGTAATCAATATACGACTGATCGGCGAATATTTGACCCACTCGCAATTGACCCAAAGTTACTGTCCAAAAGGATTTCTCACAGAGGTATACCTATCGAGTACTATGGATCTGAATACAATATAAGCTTTAAAGGAAAATCCTCAATTATTCCAGATGTGGTAGCCATGCTGTGGGATGGCGATTGGGATGTGAATGCGATAGACAGAATTAGAGAATCATGTTTTGGAAAAATCGAAGTGTTGGAACCATATTTTTCAGAGAAAATAAGCCCTTTTAATTCTCAAAATACAGTTATGACTGCAAATGCGGCTAGGGAGTATTTTTTATACCCACACATTGGTCGCTTTGATGACATTCTCGCCAGTTATGTTTTAACTATTGCCGGATTTAAAGTTGTTTATACTCCCCCAACAGTTAACCAGGTCAGGAATCCACACTCATTAGAAGCTGACTTAAAAAATGAGCTTTGGGGATACCACCATATAGAGTCCATAATTGATGATTTATCCCGTGGGATTGACATTTCGGATATCAGTGCAATTCCTGATCAAACTAAAATTGCTCTTGAATCTTGGCGATGTGAAATTGAAAAAATCTAATTTGAAGCTTTCTGTTGTAATTGCTTCACGTGGAGACTTCTACGGTGGGGATCAGGTTATTAAAGTCACAAAACTGATTTCTCAACTCAAGAGAAAACTAAACCGCATTATCCCGAATCAATTTGAAATAGTTCTGGTTGACTATAACTTTGTAGAAGATAGATCATTTAAAAAACTATTGAGTGCCAAGGTCCAAGAATGTGTAAGAATAATTACAGTTGGAAAGGATGAAACTCATTCATCTGTATCAATCAAAAATCCATTTATTGAATATCATGCAAAGAATCTTGGCATTCAATCAGCCTTTGGATCACAGATTTTAGTTGTCAATACCGACCTGACCATTTCGACATCATTACTGAAGGCTTGTATTGATAGACCAAGTTTAACTGAGAGCTATTTGCGCTCGGACCGAACCGATTTTCTTTGGGGAAAAAGGAGCCTGATCCCAAAATTGACGCTACAGGTTAGAAATGGGATGCGCGAGAGTGATTCGCTTTCATCTAGATTCCCAAGCAAAGGCTTTTTTCAAGGTAGTCCAGCTTTCCCGGGCGAAATTCTCGCGAAGCGGTTTGTTGTCGCACCACCGGGAGGTTTAAGAGATCACTTTTTAGGTGGTGCTCATGGCAATGCCGCTGGAGATTTCCTCTGTGCCCCTAAGTTCGCATGGGATGAAATTAGGGGGTACCGCGAAGATAAATACATATCAAGTATGGGAGATTCGTACATTCTTTCAGGGTTTCTCGGATTAGGGCTTAAACAGGTAATTGCTAAGGGCTCATTGCGCTTAATTCACCGTGATCATCCTAGACCAATAGATTACCGAGGGGATTGGACGCAAGAAGATTGGGTCAACTTCATGAAAGAGTTTAAATCTATTCAATTGAATGAAACCCCCTACCCAACTTTGAACAGGACTTGGGAGAATAGAGAAGGATAAGTAAGGTGCTGAACTTAGGGAAAATCAGGAGTCTTTTAGTCTAAACACACAAACTCGTAGTTAATATCAATTTCGGAAAGTGTAATTACTTTTCCTGTCTCTCTTTCAACAAAATTGAAGTAGCACCCTGTAATTGGATTTTGACGATTGGCTATGTGGGCGAAGCTTTCGTAGAGGAATTTGTTCCCAACTACCTGAACCGGCGCGGCAAATGTTCCTAATGACGCAGCACTTGGATACCCGAGTGCCGACAAGCTAATTAAATAATAGCTCAGAGGAACATCATCAAAGCTTGGACATTTCGATCTGTCAGTCTTCGAAAAGATAAAACCATCAGCCCCCATTAGGATCGTACCTCTTGGCCCGTATGCGTCGAGTTCTTCAGAAGCTTCAATCAAATCAGACCTTAAATGAAGTCTTTCAGAGTTGCAAACTTTTGAAATGAATTTTTGATTTAATTGTGAGGAATTGAAACTATTACCAGATAGAAAAATAGATAACACTAATAGCAGGATAAGGAAACTTGAATCCATCCACTCATGATGATTCGTATACGTTCCAATTGTAAATATGAATATAGCAACAAGCGTGACATAAATTATGTCAAATGAAAAATCTGACATCAAAATAGGCAAAAATAAAATAATCACAAACCACGAATTTTTCTTGTTTCTCACAGCTGAGAAGCAAATAAATAGGAGGAGCAATATAGGAGTTGTAAAGTAAGGAGTTGTAAGTGCGATCGTTTTCCCCGTAATTTGCATACCAAATAGGATGAATGAAAATAATGAGATGACTGCGACAAGAATCAATTGATTAAATTTTTGTAGGGAATTTTCTTTCAGCTGGAGAGTAAGAAATAGTGTTGAAGCAAGGTAGCCACACATAATCAGCAAAAGAAGAAACAAAGATGGCAAACTACGCAGATTGTCAAAAGGAATTTGAATCCACCAATTTGCTTGTGTTGAAGAATTAAAAATTGAATCAAATAGAAATTTCGGGCCAGACAAGAGTCTGATTGGATTCTGTTTTAGGGATAACAACAAAGCGGTTTCAAAAACCAAAAGAACTAGCCCACCAAGTCCAAATGAAATAGTCGCATGAAAAAGACTTACTTTCATCGGTAGTTCTTGAGAATCTATTCTATTTTTCCACAAGTATGAAATAGCAACGAAACAAAAAATAACTGATGAAACGATCACACCTGAAGGTATTTCTAAAGTTACTATCGTTAGCCATATTCCAGTTTCGATAAAAAACCGTTTACGGTTGAAAATTTCATTGTCTTCTTTTAATAACGGTAAAATTATTCTATAAATCGTTACTACAACTATGAAATTTCCAAAGGTGTTGTAATAGTCACCACCCCCCGCAATATCCCCCCAAAGTAATGGATTAAGAATCACAAGCAAGGCTGTTATTAAGCTGAGAATAAAACCATTTCTAAGTTCTCTACATATTTTAAAGGCAAGAAACCCGGTAGTGGATATCAAAATCAATATTACTTGTGAATAGAATTGAACAGGGAAAATCAGAACGAAAGTAATCCAAAGAATAGAAAGTAATCGGCTTTCTTTATAATAATGTCCTGGGAAGGCTGTCTCTGGAAAAGTTTGACCGTACCCCAGGTTTACCCAGGGATCTATATAACCAGGTGGTGGTGCCAAGTAGTATGGCTGAAAAATCCAAATCGAAAGTAGGAGAATACCAAATATCGCAAGGGTGTTTAAAAATTTTATGCCATGGATTCTTAGTACTTTGATTGGCAGTTTTGTCACGAAGCAAAGATAGCAAAGTTTTTCACGTATTTCAGGATCTTGCCTTAAGTTTACTCACTGCCCAACAAATCTATCCACTTTTTTCATTAATCGATTTTATATTAAGCACTCAACTTATCTAAGTGAATTTTTCGAACCCACTCTTGGGATTTACCTTTAATGATCGAAAATGTGTTCTTCTGGCCAAAATTATGGGGCACTTAATTAAGGTGTCATGATCGGTCAGAAGGGGCATTCAATAGAGACAAAAGATGGGCATGAATAGGTAAATCAAATGACTAGCGCGGCCTATTCGGTAGTTTCATTAAATTGATTCTCTCAAGCGAATAATAAGCCATACCGAGAACTAAAATTTCAAGCTTGTAGTATTCAAATCTTAATAGTTCGCGAGGAGCAATTGAACCTATTGATAAACATTCATGATAGGGAAAAGTAATTATTGATATCACCCAAACAAAGGGTGGCCGGGTCAGCGCTTGAATCTAGAAAAGTTTTCCACCACTCAAAAGTAATTCGAATGGCATCTTCAGACTTCCACTTGCATCTCCACTCCAATAGTTCACTTGCTAGCCTAGAGTTTAATTGAAGATTGTCTGCCTCTAAAATTTTGTCAGTATCAGTTGCATAAATTAGCAAATTTGCTAATTCAGGGAAAAATTGCATTCCTATCTTGATGATTTTTCCAACGGGTATGATTTCCGAATCCGGGCCAAAATTAACACAATCAATTGTTTCACCTTCAAGGAGTTTTTCGGCGACTAAGATGTAGCCGACCAAAGGATCCAATACATGTTGCCATGGACGCGTACTATTTAAATTTCTTATTTTGATATTTTTACCAGTTATTACGGCGCGCACAAGGTCGGGAAAAATTCTATCTGCGGCGAAATCGCCACCACCTATTACATTCCCTGCCCTCACCGATGCTATCTTTGGACCTCCATGCAAAAAAGAAATTTGTTGCCAGGCTCTAACAACAGCCTCTGTCCCAACTTTACTTGCGCTATAGGGGTCTTTTCCTTTTAGAGAATCCGTTTCGATAAATGCGCGTCCAGAATTATCATTTTGATACACTTTGTCGGTGGTAACGATGATTACCGCTTTCACGAAATCTCTCTTGAATGCGATATCTAAGAGATTTACCGTACCCATCACATTAGTTTCAAAAGTTTCACGGGGGCTTTCATAAGATTTAAGTACCAATGGCTGTGCAGCCATGTGAATAATTGTTGTAGGGCGATGTGAGTCAACGAAATTTTCTAAAGTTTCGTAGTCGCGAATATCTGCAAAGACTTCGGGGATCTCTCCTGTGCGTTCCGCTCGTTCAAAAAGCGAATTCCCTTCCGCTGGTAATGAATAGCCAACTATGGGAATATTTAATTGTTCCAACAAAAAAGTCATCCAGGTTCCTTTAAAGCCTGTGTGACCAGTTAACAAAAGCGGACCTGGTGACTGGCGAAGGTGTTGCCCTAGTGGATAATTCACGATCAAACTGTAGTCTTTACCCACTAAACAACAAGTAAAGTGCTACTTTCGTGGCGCAGTCTGGGATAAAATTGAGCGAGACGTTGAACTCTAAGATTGACAAGTTGGTCACCGAGGCGTTTTCTGACTTGCATTCAGCGAACAGGTTTGTCCCTGGCGAAACAAGCATTCCGGTTACTGGAAAGGTTTTTGGCGAGCCTGAGCTACATGCCGCAACAAAAGCGAGTCTTGACTTCTGGCTGACATCTGGACCATACACCGAGGAGTTTGAGACTCGTTTTGCCAAGACTGTCGGTATGCGCCAAGCCTTCATGGTTAACTCTGGCTCGTCTGCCAATTTGTTAGCGCTCAGCGCGCTAACCAGCCCATTTCATGGAGACAGACGATTAACGCCAGGCGACGAGGTTATTACAGTTGCAGCAGGTTTCCCAACAACAGTTACACCCATTCTTCAAAATGGATTAGTTCCTGTTTATGTTGATGTCGATCCCGAGACATATATTGCAATTGATGAACAAATTGAAGCTGCGGTTTCATCTAAGACCAAAGCAATAATGATGGCTCATACACTCGGAAATCCATTTAATCTTGACGCTGTTCAATCACTTGCAAAAAAGTATAACTTGTGGCTCATAGAAGATAGCTGCGATGGACTTGGCGGTACATACAGGGGTCAAAATTTAGGAACCTTTGGTGATCTCTCAACCTTTAGCTTCTACCCTGCCCATCACATCACTACTGGTGAGGGTGGCGCCGTACTAATCAAAAAAATCGCACATAAACGTATCGTTGAATCATTCCGTGATTGGGGTCGTGATTGCTGGTGTCCCCCTGGGTGCGATAACACATGTCTAAAGCGTTATGAATGGAGTCTAGGCGAGCTTCCTGAAGGATACGACCATAAGTACACTTACGCGCATTTGGGATACAACTTAAAGTCAGGGGATATCCAAGCCGCTATAGGCTTGGCGCAACTTGATCGACTAGATTCTTTCATTGAGCTACGTCGACGCAATTGGTCATACCTTCTCAATGGATTAAAGGACCTAGAAGAATTCTTTGTACTCCCGAAAAAGACGGAACACAGTAATCCTTCATGGTTTGGGTTCGCCTTAACAGTCAAGCCTAATTCACCAAAATCCAGAAACCAAATTGTTCAAGAATTAAACCAGAAAAAGATAGGTACCAGACTGCTATTTGGGGGCAACCTGCTTCGCCAACCAGCATTTATAGGCACTCCTAGAAGGGTGATTGGGGATTTGGTAAATACTGACCGAATCATGAATGACACTTTCTGGATAGGCGTCTGGCCTGGACTTACAATAGAAATGTTGGATTATATGGTTAGTTCAATTCATGAAATTTTGGGTTCTAAAGTATGAAAGCAATCATCCTCGCTGGAGGATTTGGGACCAGAATTTCCGAAGAGACCGAAACGAAACCCAAACCAATGGTCCTTCTGGACGACAAGCCAATAATTTGGCATCTGATGAATTCTTTTTCTACTCAAGGTATAAATGAATTTATTATCGCCGCAGGATATTTGGGAAATGTAGTTATCGACTACATTGCAAACTTAAAAACCGAGTGGGAGATAAAGGTCTTAGATACTGGCTTAAACACACTTACGGGAGGCAGAATTAAACAATCTATTGAGAGTGATGATTCTGAACGCTTTTTTGTGACATATGGCGATGGATTAGGTGACGTAAATTTGAATCAGCTCGTCAGGCACCATAAATCTATGGGGAAGATTGCGACTGTAACAACTGTGAGGCCGCCTGCTCGATTTGGTGTTCTGGAAAAAAGCAATGGGCTGGTGACTCATTTTGGTGAAAAAAGACAGTCTGATGTCGGATGGATCAATGGCGGCTATTTTGTGTTAGAGAGAAATATTGCCGATTCAATTCCGGGTGACGACACTTCCTTTGAAATGGACGTAATGCCAAAGTTGGCTTCGGAAGGTTCTCTAGCTGCATTTGAACATGAAGGTTTCTGGCAGCCAATGGACACCTTACGAGAGAGAAATTTGTTGGCTGACTTGGCAATTATGTCGACGCCGCCTTGGCTACTTTTCAAAAAATGAAAGTACTGCTTTTAGGTTCTAGTGGCTTTGTGGGTAAAGCACTGGGGCCAAAATTAGAAAGTATCTATGAGTTAGTAAAAGTCGATCGAAAAACAGATTTAGAAATTCTATTTAAATCCAATCAAACTTTCGACTTCATCATTAATTGTGCAAGTTCAAGTCCAAATGCCGATTTACAACAGTCCCGTGAGAGCAATTTCCTTTACCCTAAGCATTTCTTTGCGAACGTACCGACAAGAAATTGGGTACAAGTTGAGTCCTATTTCCAAATTCAGATTCCTCTTGGAAGAGTGGATCCTTATTCAATTGAGAAACAGAGATTTAGCGAGTTTCTTGACCTAGAGGTGGAAACTCAAAATTCGACACAAATCCACCATCTGTACATGCCTCACATCTTTGGAGAAGGAGACAGGCCTGATAGACTAATTTCAGCAGCCATTTCCTCCTTTAGAAGTGGCAAAGATATTCAAACTTCTATTGGATCACAATTCCTCCCACTTCTTTATATTTCAGATGCGGTAGACGGAATTACTAGATTTTTGGAAAATCCAACCAGGAGTG
>Ga0164293_10004513_pt1 | contig 11913 bp, 8 predicted proteins | sample GEODES118metaG_FD_111487 | JGI IMG/M metagenome (GOLD analysis project Ga0164293, IMG submission 111487) | Eutrophic lake water microbial communities from Lake Mendota, Wisconsin, USA - GEODES118 metaG | ecosystem: Environmental > Aquatic > Freshwater > Lake | place: USA: Lake Mendota, Wisconsin... | reverse complement strand
CGTGACGGGTGATCGCGCGCTGTACGAGAAGCTCGTGCTCGACGGGTTCCAGGCGGGGCTGAGCTGGATCACGATCCTGCGAAGGCGCCCGGCGTTCCGACGGGCGTTCGTCCGCTTCGATCCGGCCAAGGTGGCGCGGTTCGGTGCGCGCGACGTGCAGCGCCTGCTGCAGGATGAGGGCATCATCCGAAGCCGCGCCAAGATCGAGGCCGCCATCGCCAACGCGCGCGCCTGGGAGCGCATCATGGATGCCGGTGGACGAGGTGCCTTCCGGGACCTGCTCTGGCAGCACGTCGATCACCGGACGATCGTGAATCGCTTGCGAAGGCCCACCGAGATCCGGGCCTCGACGCCGCAGAGCGAGCGGATGGCGACGACGCTGCGCAAGGCCGGCTTCTCGTTCTGCGGACCGGTGATCTGCTACGCCTTCATGCAGGCCGTCGGCATGGTGAACGATCACCTGGTGTCGTGCCCGCGGCATGCGGGGTGCACCAAGCTGGCACGGGTCGAGTGAGGCCTGCAGCGATCTCTGCGGTCGTCGATGCGTAGATCGCGCTTCAGCCGGACAACGTGCACGCGGTGCGTCGTTGACACGGTCAAGCCTCGTCAGGCACACGGTTCGGCTCGAGGTGGATCAGCGTCGCCGCTTGGCCTCGATCCGTGCGGGCGGCGGCAGCTTGATGTCGGAAGCAAGACCGACGGCCGCAAGCAGCCGGATCAGCCAGTAGGTCACATCGAGTTCCCACCACGACAGCCCGTGGCGCGCCGACGCAGGGAACGCATGGTGCGTGTTGTGCCAGCCCTCGCCCATGGCGAGGATCCCCATGACCAGGTTGTTGCGGCTCTGGTCGTGGCTGTCGAAGGGTCGGGATCCCCAAAGGTGGCAGACCGAGTTGACGCTCCAGGTCACGTGGTGCACGAAGAACACGCGCAGCAGCCCGCCCCAGATCCACGCCATGAGTGCACCCATCCAGGTGTGCGTCACGGCCAGGCCGATCGCAGCGGGAATCAGCTGGCCGAGCACGGCCCACAGGCCGAACCATCGGCTCATCGGTGGAATGAAGGGGTCCGACAGGAGGTCCGGCACGTACTTGTCCATCACCTCGCGCGGCGGCGACTTGGCGAAGAACCAGCCCAGATGGGAATGCACCATGCCGCGGAGCATGCCGCCGACGCTGGTGCCGAAGGCATAGGGCGAATGGGGATCATCGGGGCGATCGGTGTGCTGGTGGTGCCGGCGATGCGTCGCGACCCAGTCGAGGATCGAGCCTTGCACGGCCATCGATCCGACCACGCCAAGGACCACTGAGACGGCGGGCGCCGCCTTGTACGACTTGTGGGTGAACAAGCGGTGGTACCCAGCGGTGATGCCCAACGTCGTGATGAGGTAACCGCCCACGAAGAGCGACAGGTTGAGCCAGCTGAACGGCGTGTGCCAGAGCAGGATCACGGCTGCGATCAATCCGAGAAAGGGGATTGTGATGGCGATCACGCTGCCGATCCGTGCGGCAATGCCGGGACGCTGCATCGGTTCCTCGGGAAGCGGGGGAGCCTCGAGAGCGAGCGCCAGCACGACGGGATCGGTTGGGTTGGTACGGGCCGTGGCTGGCTCGCGCCGTGAGTGGTTCGCCATGGGTTCCTCCGGAAATTGGGTGCCTGCTGCACGACCAAGGCCCGAGGATCGCCACGCGGGAAGCTGCGTGGTGGAACCAACGAGCTGTGAGCATGCTAGGTGTCCCGCGAATCGACGGGGAGCGGCTCCTGACGCGGGCAGGTGCAGCTCCGGCAGTCCCTCAATCTGCCTGAATTCGCGTCCTGAGATGCGTGGCCATCGGAGCGTGCCAAGACGGTGGTAGTGTCTCGGCACTTCAATCTGGATGGCCGGTCGAAGCCCGTGCCAAGTCGAGCCCTCCAACGGAGATCCGGTCATGCCATCCCGAGCGGTTTTCGCGGCCAGTACGGCCATCATCGTTGCCAGCACGGCGATTGTCCTGGTTCCAGGCCATGAGTCGGCTTTTGCACGGTCTGCGGCTCGGGTCGACACGCCGGGGGTACAAGCCATCATCGTCATGCGCCATGGCCATGACGCTGCAGGATGTGTCACGAAGGACAACCCCCAGAGCCTGTCGGCCACCTGGAAACTCCAAGCTCCCAAGTGGCCGAACCATGAGTTCCCCGGCGTTGCGGTCAGTTCGTATGGCGCTCAGGGCAACGTGACGATGTTGTCGTCGGTGCCGGTGCTGCAGCACTGCCTGTCCACCATCGGGGAGCAGCAGGCCATAAGGCTTGCCGAGGAGCTGCCCCAGATCTTGACGGACCACAATCTGGCGCCAGTTACCCGAGTGGTCGTCATCAATCCAAACGTCATCGTCAACGGGGAGTACGCCACGGCGAATCCATTCGACACCGTGCTGCCGTTCATCATGAAGGATCAGCGCACGAGCAAGTCGATCAAGTCCATCGACCTGCTGTGCAACAACGGCTGCACCATGGTGGGGAGCATGTCCAAGCAGCTCTTCGACTTGGTGCCCAACCACGGGTTGCTGGCCTCGAAGGTGGTCGGGGGGTCGACCTTGGTGTGCTGGACAGGTGAAGGCCTGAACGAGTCCATTGGGGACAGCAAGGCCCTTCTGGAACTGCTCGCCGGCGGGACCATCACGAACGAGATCAACAACTTGGTCAAGACCCCCTGCATGATCGGCCAGAAGAGCATGGGGTACGAGAAGGGAAAGGGCAACGTCCTGTACATCTTCACCCCGAGGCCATTTTCGGCCAACACGGACGAAGCGGGCACCGTCGATGCAGCGCCCATGAATCCTCACGAGGGCGAGCAGGTCCAGGCGTATGACCTGAAGGTCTTCCAGGCCTTGACGGCTGGTGCGGTCACCGATCCGACCAAAGCCAGTTTCTGCTGGACGCACACCTTCAGCGTGAACTACCTGCCACCCACGGACCTTGACCCGAAGTCCTTCGAGAGCGTCACCATTCAGTTCCCGAAGTCGCCAGCCAGTCTCCTGCTCAGCCAGTGACGCGTTGGGGAGCGCGGGACGGTCGGGCACACCAGGCTGGCACACGCCGCTGATCGGCGGTCCAATGTGCGCATGAAGCGCGTGGTCATCGTGTTCCTGCTGCCATGCCTGCTGTGGGCATGCTCGACGGCTCGTCGGATGGGTGTCGTGGAATTGAGCGTTTCCGCAGCTCAATCCGCCATGACCGATGGAGCCTGTTCCTCACGCGACCTGACGCAGGGCTACCTCGACCGCATCGCAAGCCTGGATGACGCCGGGCCCACGCTTAACGCCGTGATCGAGGTGAATCCGCGCGCTCTTGAAGACGCCGCGGCCCTCGATCGTGAGCGCGCGGCGGGGCATGTGCGGGGTCCGCTCCATGGGATTCCTGTGCTGCTCAAGGACAACATCGATGCGGTAGGTCTGGTGAACTCCGCGGGTTCGTTCGCGCTCGCCGATCACCTACCGGCTACCGATGCGTTCCTCGTGGCACGGCTCCGTGATGCCGGCGCCGTGATCCTGGGCAAGACCAATCTCAGCGAGTGGGCGAACTTCCGTTCGACGCGTTCCACGTCAGGGTGGAGTTCAAGGGGCGGCCAGACGAAGAACCCGTACGCGCTCGACCGGAGCCCATGCGGCTCAAGTGCTGGCACGGCTGCCGCGATTGCGGCAAGTCTGGCCACGGTCGGTGTGGGTACCGAGACCGACGGCAGCATCATCTGTCCGGCATCGATGAATGGGCTGGTGGGCTTGAAGCCCACGGTGGGGCTGGTGAGCCGCACCGGGATCATCCCGATCTCGATCTCCCAGGACACCGCCGGCCCGATGGGGCGCACGGTGACTGACGTGGCCATCATGCTGAACGTGATGGCAGCAGCCGATCCTGCCGATCCTGCCGGCGGGGCGTCCAAGGATCGTCGCTCCATCGACTACACCGCGTCGCTGCGCGCAACGGCGCTGGCCGGGAAGCGGTTCGGCGTGCTGCGCCAGGCGATGGGGTACCACCCGGGCGTGGATGACCTGATGACGCAAGCCATCGATGCGATGCGGGCGCAAGGTGCCGAGGTGATCGACATCCAAGTACCCACGTACAACGCGTGGAACGATCACGAGATGACCGTGCTCCTGTACGAGTTCAAGGATGGCCTGAATCGGTACCTGCAGCGGGCCGGTGCTCGCGTGGCATCCCTTGAAGCGCTCATCGCCTGGAACCGCGAGCATGCCGATGAGGTGATGCCGCACTTCGGCCAGGAGCTGTTGGAGCTGGCGCAGTCCACCGGGCCATTGACCGATGCCGCGTACTTCCAGGCGCGTGATGAAGCGAAGCGGCTTGCAGGGCAGGACGGCCTGCTCGCCGCGCTCGAGACCAATCGTCTCGATGCCGTGATCGCGCCGAGCACATCGCCGGCGTGGAAGACCGATCCGATCCTCGGGGATCACTTCGTGGGTGCGGGCTACGCCATGGCAGCGGTTGCCGGAACACCCAGCGTGACCGTGCCCATGGGCGATGTGTCGGGGTTGCCTGTGGGCCTCACCTGGATGGCACGCGCCTACACGGAAGCCGATCTCATTGGCTTTGCCTATGCCTTCGAGCAGGCGACGGCCAAGCGACGTGCGCCGAGGTACCTCGCGCCCTGACGCTCAGCTGCCTCGCCGCCATCTCGTGACGTGGCGTTCGCGTGGCTCGCCGCATCACATTGCGCTCGGGCTTTCCGCCTTGCCAGGGTGGTTGGATGGCAGTCGCCGATAGCATCACGGCATGGCCGAGTACGACGCAATCGCCGACGAGTACGCCGCGTCGAAGCTCCTTCCCTGGCGGACACAGGTTGAGCAGCCCACCCTCTTCGGCCTGCTGGGCGACGTTCGCGGGAAGTCGGTCCTGGACCTAGCCTGCGGTGATGGCATCTACGCACGGATGCTGGCGGACCGGGGCGCATCGCGCATGCATGGCGTGGACCTCTCGTCGGGGATGATCGATCTCGCCCGGCGATCCGAGGCCGCTCGGCCGCGCGGCATCACGTATTCGGTCTCCGACGCCGCTGATGTACGGGGCCTTGGCGGATTCGATCTCGTGATGGCCGCCTACCTCTTCAACTATGCACAGGACCGAGCGCAGCTCCGGCGCATGGCCGAGTCGGCGTATCGCAACCTCGTGCCGGGCGGTCGGCTGTGTGGCGTGAATGACAACCCGCGCACGTCACCCGGCCGCTATCGCTACTACCCGGAGTTCAGCTTCATCCGGTACATCGAGAAGCCCCAGCGCGAAGGATCGACGATCACCTGGGCGATCCAGCCTGACACCGGCGAGCCGTGCATCTTCGACAACTTCTGGATCCCGCCGTCGACCTACGAGGCCGTCTTCGCGGAGGTCGGTTTCCAGGAGTTCCGCTTCGTCAATGCGCACGTCGCGCCCGGCGCCGACCCAACGCCCTTCAGCGACTTCCTCGCGGACTGCCCAATCTGCGGCATCTCAGCCATGCGGCCGCTGGGATCCTGAGCCGCGGGACAGGCCCCGAGGCACGCTGCACGAAGGATCCGGGCCCGCGGCGTCCAAAGCTCACCGGGGAGCCGCAGGCGGCATGTCCGGTCGCGGCAGCTTCAGCCCGAGCAGGTGATGCGGCAACGTGGTGATCATGTAGAACGCAATGCTCGCGACCGTGAGGCCCTGAAGCGTCGGTCCCCCAAGCAGCCAGCAGAGCGGTACGAAACAGAGCGCCGTCGGCCACATCAGCGGCAGGCTGAGTCGATGAATGCGCAGGATGCGCTCTGCGATGCTTGAGTCGGAACTGGTCGGGGGATCGTGCGCGACAACCACTGATGTGCACGCCAGCCGCCGGGTGTGTCGGAAGGCATGCACGCCCAGGAAGTAGCACCCCACGGCGAACAGTGGATCGGTCGTCGCCGCCATCGCAACGACCAGCGCGTGTTCTGCCAGGTCGAGCGCCGCAGTGCGACGGTGTCCGACTCGGATGCGCGCCATGGCGCCTGCCAGGGCAAGGCATCCGCCCACGGCAACGCCCATCACGGCGAACTGCCGCAGTGACTGGAGTTCGGGCTGCCAGGCCGTCGAGGCCCACGGCGACAGGGCCTGGCCGATCTGTTCGAACGGAGCCCATGCTTGGGCTGGATGCATGGCGAATGCGGTGGCCAAGAGCAGCATGCCGCGTCCGAGCGCGAGACCCCAGCGGGCGACCGGGCCGTCGTCATCCGCCCGGAGTGCTGTCGCATCCGCCATGCCGAAGTGGAACATCGTGAGCGCCAGGAAGAGCAGCGCCGCGGCACTCGGTTGCAGCGCGATCAAGACGAGGCTCGTCGCCATGAGCACCAGGTAGCCCGTGAAACCGGCGAGACGTGATGTGAGTCCGATGCGCTTCGACAGGCTGCTCGCCACGGCCCAATCTGCTGCGCCATGCGGCATCCCGAACAGGACAAGTGCGATCGCGAACGGCCAGGGTGCAGCAAGCGCAGTGCTCGCGGGCGCGAAGATGCCGAGCGTGGCGGCCGACGCGAGCACGGCCCACGGGAACCAGCGCGGACCAAAAAGAACGCTCCCCGGAACCACCACCGGCCGAGTCACCCGAATCGGGGTCTCGTGCGCGATGGTGGATGCCGGGGAAGCGTTCACGTCAGTGAACGTCCAGGTTCAGGAGTTCGCTCCGTGGCCTTTCGCGTGGTCGTGTGGGGCGTCTTGCTGCGCACCGTGCTCGTGTGGCACATCACCTGGAGCGTGAACAGCCTCACGCACCTCTTCGGGTACCGCAATCACGAGACCGGCGAGCACAGCCAGAACAACTGGTTCGTCGCGTTCGTCGCGGCGGGCGAGGGGTGGCACAACAACCACCACGACGATCCTGCGTGCTGCTCGGTGCAGCACCGCTGGTGGGAGTTCGACCTGACCTACTGGGAGATCCGCGCGCTCTCGCTCATCGGCCTGACGAGCGCCATCATGCCGCGGCGGAGCGTGCGCACAGCCGAGGCGTTGGCGCAGCGGGGCGAACGCTTGCCGCATCCGTGAGCGCTGGGCGCCGTCGAAGCCGTCAGCTCGTGGCGATGTGACGCGCTCGCACGTGTGCAAAGCCCAAGATCACCGCGTCAATCGCGATCCCGACTGCGGTCACTCGCCGAGTGCCTCGGCGACGGCTTGCTGGAACACGGCTTCCTCGGGCTGGATGCCGGTCCACTGCTCGAAGATCTGCATCGCGAGCTGCACGAGCATCTCGACCCCGTCCACCACGGGGCAGCCACGCTCGCGCGCAGCATGCAGAAAGGGCGTGATCCGTGGGTTCGTGATCACGTCGACCGCCAGGCAGCCCGCGGTGACCGTTCCCCAGTCCACCGGCACGGGCTCGAGCTCGGGCGCGCACCCGAGGTGCGTGGCGTTCATGAGCACCGTGGTGCCCTTCGGCAAGCGCACGGGTGATTCCCATGGCTGCCACTCGCAGGGCACGCCTGACGCCTTGCGCACGCGCTCGGCCACCTCGCGGCCCTGTTCCTCGCGGCGCGTGACCAGCGTCATGTGCGCGGCGCCGGCCCATGCGATCTCGATGGCCATGGCGCGTCCCGCGCCGCCCGCCCCCAGCATCACCACGCGCTGCCCCTTCAGCGGGGCGACCTTGGCGATGGCCTTCACCACGCCCTTGCCGTCGTTGTTGTGACCGATCAGCCGGGCGTCACGGATGGTGATGTAGTTGGCGGCGCCGATGGCTCGAACGTCATCGTCCAGTTCGTCGAGGAGCGGCATCACCGCCACCTTCCACGGCACCGTGATGCAGATGCCGCGGTAGCCGAGCGGCCGCAACGCGGCGACCGCGAGGGCCAGGTCGCGCTCGTTCGCGATGTCGTTCTTCCAGAACTGCCAGTGCAGGCCGTGGTGCGCGTACACCGCATCGAACATCCGGTCGATCGGGTTCTCGGCGACCGGGTGGCCAAGCATGCCGGTCATCTGCTTCTGCGGAGGGATCGAGTTCATCGTCGGATCCCCGCGTCCTGCGACACGGTTGCTGCCTCGTGTGGAGTCATGGCGGTGAGTCTAGAACCGGCACCCTGGGCGTGGCCGACCATGGCGGCCCCATGCGGCGCTGCCGGCTCCTGCCGATTCGAAGGATGCGGCGGCGCTGCCGGCTGACCTGACGCGGCAGGGTTGCACGAATGCGCCGCTGCTTGCGCGGTGCTGGCGCGGGATCGCGGGCGAGGATGGTTTCGTCGAAAGCAGCGTGAAGGCTGCCCAGGACTACCTCGCATCCCCGGACCGCACGAAGCACCGCAAGGCCTCCGAGCGCTTCGCTGGCCAGGTGCGCGCCGGTGCTCGAATCCCCTTGAGGATGGCCGCCTACCCGCACTCGCCCCAGGCGCCGATCAGCAACGAGAGATCGGCCCCGCCGATGATCCCATCGCAATCGAGGTCGCCCAAGCCAGAGCCGCCCCAGTTCGAGAGCAGGATGGCAAGGTCCTTGCCATCGATGGAACCGTCACCGCCGGACAGGTTGAAGCGGCAGCTCGACATGGGTGTGCTGGCGGGGTTCGATGGATCGCTGCACCCGATGCGTTCATCGCCATCAAGGAAGCCGTCACGATCCCGATCCAGCATGCCGATGCCCGTGCCTGTCGGCATCATGGTGTAGGTCACTGTCGTGCCCGGACCGGCAAGCGTGTCGAGGTCCGCGAGCGTGGTGGTCTGGGCAAGGACATCCGACTGGATGTGCGCCCCGCTGGCCGTGAGCGGCATGTAGGCATAGCTTCGGAAGCCTTTGGGCGACGAGGTGCGTACGAGGACTTCGCCGAGACCCGCATCGGCGAGCGTCATGAACTGCGCCCGGCGCGAGGGCGCGCCCGGTGCAATACCGCCAAGGGTCACCTGTGCTCCCACCGACGAGTGCGTGCCCTCGTCGAAGGACATCAGGAACGCCGTCACGTCCTTCCGCATGACCCCGCCCGTTGGAGCGTTGAATCCGTCGAACCCGGGATTCTCCAGGAACTCGACAAGCGTCGCGATCGCCCCGTCATGCTCGTAGCCGAAGCCGCGGTTGTTCACCTGGGAGGCCTTCTCAAAGCCCGTCTTCTCGAGGAGGTTCGTCAGGTGTGGGATCTTGACGTTCTGCTGCTGCTGCGCGAACGCGGGGGACAGCACGCTTGGGAAGCTGCCCTTCGCATTCGAGTGGCAGAGCACGCAGTCGGCACCGCCTGCGAGCACGCCGGTGAGGAAGAGGTCGCGCCCCGCCACCGCGTTGCCACCCATGACCGAGGTGCGGAGCGAGCCGTCGAGGTTTCGGTTCGGGTTCGGCATGCGCCAGATGGAGAACAGGTACGCCTCGAGCTGCGCCATCTCCTTTGGCGTGAATTCCTCGGGGTGGGAGAGCAGCGAGCTGGCAGCGTGCCCGAACTCCGCGATGGTCGCGCGGTCCCCGCGCCAGTGGAAGGGCGCATCGCCTGCAAGCCCAAGGAGGGTCTGGGTGACGAGGGGGCCCTTCATGGGGTGCCATGCATCGCAACCACCACCGCCAAGATTGCAGTCCTGGTCGATCTCACGCAGTGCACCTGATGGATCACCGAGATCCCAAGCCAGCTGGTCCATGCGTCCATCGATGTGGCAGCTGCCGCATGACACGATCCCCAGGCCGCTCGAGCGATGCGTGTCGTAGAGGAAGGGCCGACCTGCCTTGAGTGCGGCGGGTGTGGGATCGAAGAAGGACACCCGACCGAGCTCGGCGAGGCTGTCGTCATCGAGCACTGACACGGATCCCGCGAAGCGGTTCAGCACCATCAGTCGCCCATGCGCGTCATCGATGGCGATGCCGGTCGGCCCCTCGCCAGTCGAGCCCACGGCAGTGCGGCTTCCATCCACGAGTGATACAGCGACGACATTGGATGATCCCATGCCAGTGATGTAGGCCGTCGTGCCATCGGCGCTCACCGCCACGCCGCGTGGGTCACCGATACCGAGCAGTCGCTGCGCTTCGGGGACGACGCGCGTCGAGTAGTCGAGGTGCGGATTGAGGTCAAAGCGCTCGACGGTGCCAGCCGCAGGATGGACCACCGCGCCCTCGACGCGCAGGAAGACACCGTTGAGGTTCGGTTCGAAGCGGACGTGGTTGAGCGACTCGGTCCCGACGGTAACGATGCTGCCGGATGGCATCATGGAGATGGCCATCGGCGTGGTCATGAGCCCACCGCGATAGCTCACGCCGAGCGTGTCGGCATCGATGGCCGCAAGGTCGTGTCCGTGAAGGTCCCATGTGATCGCCGAGCTCCAGTTGCCGCCGTTCTCGTCGATCCAGTGCCCATCCGGCGACTTACGCACGATCTGGCTGACGAGCGGTGGTGCCGGCAGTCCCGTGGCCATGGGTGGTGAGAATCCGCCTGGCACCCCCGGTGCGTTGGGCGGGGGATTCGGCGCACCGGGATAGGGGTTCACCCCGGTCCCCACCAAGGCGGCATCGATGATGGTCGTATCGTTGCCGCACTCGAAGATCGCCGCATACACCGTTGTGCCGTCGGTCGTGAGCGCGCGCGGATCCTCGCCCTCGACCTGGATTGCCAACGGCGGTGCGGTGAGATCCGCTGGGTCGTAGATGGCGATGGTGTTGCGCTGCGACAGCGTGACGAAGGCACGCTGGGGGGTTCCGGCGAACACCACATCACATGGCTCGTCGTCGCAGAGAATCGTCGCGATCACCCTTCTCGACTCGATGTCGATGACGGTGATGGAGTCCGAGACGTGATTCACGACCCATGCTTCGCTGCTGGTGCGGGATCGCACGCTCACTGGTTCGAGGCCAGTGGGAATGCTTGCGACCTGCCGGAGATACGGCGGGTCGGACAGGACCTCGAGCACCTCAAGCCGCGCATCGACGGTGTTCACGGCAAGCAGCATCCCTGAACCGGATACAAGTTCGATTGGATGGACATGCGGGCTCTCAAAATGCAGGAACTGCTGCGCCATCGCTGGAGTGGCCGCAAGAAGCATCGCGCTGATCGGGAGAAGCTTGCAAGACATCGGGATCCTCGTCGAGTGCAGCCCGTGATCATGGGGTGCGGTCGGCACCACCGCCCGTGATCCGAACGACACGCTGGAGCAGGCTGCGAAAGGGTAGCCGGAAGTTCTGGTTTGTCCTGCTGAATCACCTGATTGCCGCGAGCTTTGGGTCCACGACCCGCCAGCAGGCGTGATCAACAGATCGGTGTGATCAGCCCAGGATCCACCACGTGGCCCAGGGCGATCGTCGAAGGGCTCTCCGCGCGGTACGGTGTCAGGGGCGCGCGCGTCTGACCTACGATGCACCCTCGGGAGACCTTCCATGAACATGCCGCAGCCGATTCAATCCACATGGGACGCCGTCGATCGGGCTCTCGAGCAGTGGCTCGCGCCGCAGGACGAAGCCCTGCAGGCGGCGACGGCGTCGGCCGATCACGAGGGGCTTCCTCGGATCGCCGTCTCGCCCACCCAGGGCCGACTGCTCGAGGTGCTTGCCCTCGCAATCGGAGCGCGGCGGATCCTTGAGATCGGCACGCTCGCGGGCTTCAGCACGATCTGGCTCGCCAGGGGGCTGGGCCCGGGCGGTTCGCTCGTCACGCTCGAACTCGATCCGGAACGCGCACGGCTCGCCCGGACCAACATCGACCGTGCCGGCTGCGGAGCAACCGTGGAGATCGTGGTGGGTCCAGCGACCCAGTCGCTCGACGCACTGAGGGCCACGGGTGTTCCGCCGTTCGACCTCGTCTTCATCGATGCGGACCGGGAGCGGTGCCCGGCGTACCTCGAGCGCTCAATCGCGCTGTCGAGGCCGGGCACGCTGATCATCGTCGACAACGCCATGCACCGCGGCCGTCTCATCGAGCAGGGGACCGGCGAACCGAGCGTCGAGGGCGTGCGGTCGATGATGGACGCCATCCGGCGGCATCCGCGGCT
>Ga0164293_10004511_pt1 | contig 11913 bp, 10 predicted proteins | sample GEODES118metaG_FD_111487 | JGI IMG/M metagenome (GOLD analysis project Ga0164293, IMG submission 111487) | Eutrophic lake water microbial communities from Lake Mendota, Wisconsin, USA - GEODES118 metaG | ecosystem: Environmental > Aquatic > Freshwater > Lake | place: USA: Lake Mendota... | reverse complement strand
TGTTTACCGTAGTACCGGGTACGGAGGCCGGTAGGCCCGCCAACAGTGAAGCCATCCGAGCTACATTACGATTGTCTTCTCCGCTTTGATTAGCTGCGCCGGCAATCACATCTTCAATTGCTGAAGGGTCGATTCCGGGGTTACGCTTTAATAAACCGCGAATAACATGAGCCAGTAAATCATCCGGACGTTTAGCCGATAAAGCACCGCCATATTTTCCGATGGCAGTTCTAACCGAATCAATCACAAATACATCTTCCATAATCAATGGTTTGAAAAAAATGGCTCATCCATAAAACTTTAATAGCAATAATAATGAGCACACAAAGATAACAATTGAAAAGGTTCCGTCTTTCAACAACTGAAACATGGGGATGATGATTATCTTTGTATGATGCCAGAAAGCAGAAATATACGTGAACTGAGTTTACCTGAATTGAAAACCTATTTTGAGTCTATTGGAGATAAAAAATTCAGGGCTATCCAGGTTTATGAATGGCTTTGGAAGAAAAATGCCCGCGATTTTGGCGAAATGAGTAACCTCTCCCTGGAATTGAGAAAACAATTGAGTGCCGATTATGAAATGAATGCCCTTGAAACTGATGTTACCCAGTTAAGTGGAGATGGCACTGTGAAATCGAGGTTCCGCACTTATGATGGACATTTGATTGAAGGCGTGCTCATTCCTACTGAAAAAAGGTTTACAGCCTGCGTGTCGTCGCAGATCGGTTGCAGCCTTACCTGTGCTTTTTGTGCAACCGGCAAGATGGAAAGGAAAAGAAATTTACAATTTGATGAAATTTATGATCAGGTTGCCATGCTCAATGAACAAAGTGAACGCATGTACAATCAAAAACTGTCGAATATCGTTTACATGGGGATGGGCGAACCTTTGTTGAATTATAAAAATGTATTAAAATCGATCGACCGGATCACGGCGAGTGATAGTATGGCAATGAGCCCGAAAAGGATTACTGTTTCTACTGCAGGAGTGGCTAAAATGATCAAACAATTGGGTGATGACCAGGTACGGTTTAATCTTGCCCTCTCTTTACATGCAGCCACCGACGATAAAAGGGATGCCATCATGCCGATCAATGAAAGCAATACGATCAACCAATTGATTGAAGCCTTGAATTATTTTTATGATAAAACAAAGAATGATATCACTTTGGAATACATCCTTTTTAAAGATCAGAATGATAGTTTGGCCGACGCCGACGAATTGATAAAGATTTACAGGAAGATACCTACCCATCTCATCAACGTGATAGAATATAACCCGATTGCAGGGGTAAGTTTTGTGAAACCTGATGATGATACCACGCAACAATTTACCGATCACCTCGCCAAACACAGGGTAAATGTTAGGGTGAGGCGCAGCCGGGGAAAGGATATTGATGCGGCATGCGGGCAATTGGCGAATAAAGGCTGATTTTTTTTCTACAAAAATCCAAACCGGTTAAACTTGTATAACTGAATAAAGTCTATCTCATCAATTAAACACATTATGAAAAAAATAATCCTCATTTGCGCCACTTTGCTGACTAGTTTCGGAATACAAGCACAAAAAGCCGAAATCAACCCTGAAGCTGTTAATCGGGAAGGTAATTCCTGCCATCATCCAAAACATAAAATGGCGGGAAAACCCGATTTAAGTTCCAGTCAGCGTGAGGCAATGAAAGCCGCGCATCAAAAGTATTATACTCAGCTTGCTGCTTTACAAACTCAAACCAACCTTTCCCTGAAAACCTTCAATGAGAGAAAAGATTTACTCGATGCAGCGCTTTATCAACAAAAGCAAAACATTTTAACTCCTGAACAAAAACAACAATTAGCCGATCAGAAAATGGCTAAGCGTAAAACTGCCGACGAGAAATATGAAAAGCATATGAATATTATCAGTGGTAAGTTAGCACTAAATGAAGATCAGGTAAGCCGCATGAGAAAACTACATGAAACTAACAAAGGAGAGTTTCAAAAAATTAAAGAAAATCCTGCTTTTGACAAAGAAGAAAAGAAAATGCAGCTGTTCCTGATCAAACAAAAGGCAAAAACAGAAATGCAGCAAATACTTACTCCGGAACAATTTAAAAAAATGGAAGCCATGAAAGGTTCACGTGCTGATAAAAATGGCCATCCAAAACAAAGTTGAATTTTTGAAAGAATAGGTTGAAAAGTGCGGAAATCCGCATTTTTTTTTGCGTATAATGTTAAGACTTCATTTTTTTACCAGATTCAAAATCATCTATTTTCCGGCTTAATACCGATTGGACAAACAATATAGTCCAATATCGGCTATCGCCACATTGTACTATTTGTTTGATACCATCGGCATTTACTCCCGAAAGCATTCGGGATAGGATTTATAAAATATTGGCATATTATATAAATAACATTGGTATGAAATGGTAACTTTGCTTTTCATCCTGTTGTAAAACAGTAAACCACTACATATGAGCCAGTCTCCATTCCAAAAATTTGTTGCTCCCAAAAAGAACAGTGTTATCAAAGAAGAGCACCGCCAGGAGAAGAAGAAAATCAAAAAAGAACGTGCGGCCTATTTCGACAAGGTAAAAGAAGAAAAATATCAGGCCCGCATAGCCGCGAGGTTGAACGCTTCGGCACCTAAAGACGCAAAAAAGCCGTCTGCGCCAGCTCAATTACCCAATGCGGAGAAAGCATCCCTGATCAATGGGAAAGCAGCAACCCTTAAAGGAAAACCCAAACCAGGTGGCGAAAAATCTGAAACGGCCGTGATGCCTTTGAATAAGTTTCTTGCCCATTGCGGCATCTGCTCACGAAGAGATGCTGTAACCCTGATTGCTGAAGGAAAAGTAAAACTCAATGGCCAGATTGCTATGGAACCGGGATATAAAGTACAACCCGCAGACCAGATCACTTTCAACAATAAACCATTGTTTGTTACCAAGAATCTGGTTTACATCCTGATCAACAAGCCAAAAGATTACATCACTACAACCGACGACCCCCAGGGAAGGAAAACAGTTTTACAGCTCATTCAACAAGCAACTGATGAACGTGTTTATCCGATCGGCCGATTAGACCGTAATACATCCGGAGTGCTATTGCTTACCAATGACGGGGACCTTACGCAAAAATTATCACACCCCAGTTATGAAATCAAAAAGCTGTATGAAGTAAAATTAGATAAAGTGCTTACCAAAGCACATTTTGATAAGATCATTGCCGGGTTAACCCTCGAAGACGGTTCGGTTTCGGTGGACGCGCTTGCTTATGCGGATTCGAAAGACAAATCGATAATTGGTATTGAAATACACAGCGGCCGCAACCGCATCGTAAGGCGGATTTTTGAACACCTGGGTTATGATGTAAAAGGTTTAGACCGGGTGATGTATGCCGGGCTAACGAAAAAAAATGTAGAGCGTGGAAAATGGCGTTTCCTGAGTGAAAAAGAAATACGGCTCTTAAAGTACATGAACAGTTCAAAAAAGAAATAAGCATTTGCCAAAACAACATTACGACGTGGTTTTTGAAGATGAAAACTTTGTTGCCGTCAACAAACCTTCCGGCCTGCTCAGCATACCTGATCGCGAGCAATCATCTAAGTCGCTTAAAGAAATGCTCCTTGAAAAATACGGGGCCATTTACACCGTACATCGTTTAGATAAGGATACCAGCGGACTGATCATTTTTGCAAAGAATGAACAAACCCATAAGTACTTCTCGCGATTGTTTGAAGAACGGAAAATTGAGAAATTTTACCTTGGGATCGTGCTTGGAAACCCTGCTGAACCCAAAGGAGAGATCACTTTGCCCATGAACGAACATCCTTTGCAGAAAGGCCTGATGCAGGTGCACCGTAACGGCAAACCCGCACATACCGGATATGAAGTGATTGAAGCCTCCCGCTTGTATACATTGGTGAGTTTTCAATTGCATACCGGACGAACGCACCAGATCAGGTTACATACAAAAAGTATCGGGCATCCGCTGGCCTGCGATCCGCTTTATGGCGATGGAAAACCTGTTTATTTATCGGGGATCAAAAAAGGTTACAAAGCCGGGAAACATGATGATGAAGAAAGGCCGATGATCGGGAGTCTTGCGCTTCATTCTTACCGCCTGAATTTCATTGATGAAAAAAATGTGGAACATCAACTGTTGGCAGAAATGCCAAAAACATACAGGGCACTAATGCAACAGTTGAAAAAAAACAATTGAATCATTTTTTCCTTGCAGAAGCCCTGTTGAGGTAATCTTTGCCAAAACGGTTTTTCACTTCATCGATGGCTTTATACAGGTCGGCTTTCTTCTCCTTACTTTCAAAAATATTCGTTTGTACGGAAACGTTAGTTAGTTCGCTCAAACGTACTCCCAACAATCTCACCGGTCTGCCTTTCTTGTAAAGTTGCAAAAAAAGTTTTTTTACAACAGGTATCAGCTCATCATCGGAAGCGGTGTAAGGGATAGTGGTTTGTCTGGAGCAGGTTTCAAAATCGGAATACCTTATTTTTACGGCAATGCAACCGGTTACTTTAACATCCTGCCGCAGTTCGTAACCTACTTTCTCAATAAGCCTTACCAATTCGCCCTGCATAAAAGTTATATCGGTTTTGTTTTCATCAAACGTGTGTTCTGAAGAAACAGATTTTGCTTCATGATCATTATTTACCATTCCATCATGCACTCCCTGGCTTTTCCACCACAAATCCGTTCCCCATTTACCCAATCTTTCTTCCAGTATTTCGAGCCCCGATTCTGTAACCTGTTGAATGGTATGGATACCCATGGATTGAAGGATAAGGTTGGTGTGTTCGCCAACACCGGGAATAGCAGCTACGGGTAATGGCGCCAGAAATGCTTTTTCTTTTCCGAAAGGAACCTGAAGAAATCCATTAGGCTTCGCCTGATTGGTAGCCATTTTAGCCAGCATCTTATTAGATGCCAATCCGAATGAGATGGGCAACCCGGTTTCATCCATGATCTGCTTGCGAAGGGCGATGGTCCATTCCAGCGGTTGAAAAAACTTATCCATACCCGACAAGTCGAGGTAGAACTCATCAACAGAAGCCTTTTCAAATTTAGGAGCCTTGGATGCGATGATATCGGTTACCCATCTGGAAAATCTACTATACTGGCCACGGCTGCCACTGATGATGATGGCATGGGGGCATAATTTCTTTGCCTGAGCAGAAGGCATTCCGGATCGAATACCAAATTTCCTGGCTTCATAACTACAAGCGGCAACTACACCCCGGTCTTTTCCTCCAACAAAAACGGGTAAACCTTTTAAAGAAGGATTATTTAGTATTTCAACTGACACAAAAAATGAATCCAGGTCAAAATGTGCTATGAGGCGTTGATTGGTTGTCATAACCCAAATAATTATTTACCTGATCAGCTATCAAGGTAGATAGCTAATAACCCATCAGGCAATTCAACATAAACCTTTTTGTTTTTATGGTCGATCTTCAGCAGACTATCCTCATGTAAAGGTATAAGGGCGTCTTTCCCCTGATAGCGAATGCTGCAGAGCACCTGATGCGGCTGTTCAATAACTTCGAGAATATCTCCCAGATGTTGTTCATCTTCAAAAAGACCATAACCCAATAAAGAAATGGGGGCAGCTTTTGCAGAAAATTTATCAAAATCAGCAGCTTCCAGCCAGGTTTCTTTTGGAGTAAGTTTACGGGCGGCTTCCATACTATCAATACCTTCGAGTTTGATAAAAGTTTCATTCTCACTTTTGATACTTGCTTTCTCAACAAAGTAGGGAATAAAGCTATTTTGCTGCTCTTCAATGAAGATGGCTTCCAAACCTTTCAGTGTAGTTTTTTTACCCAGACTGTGTTGCAGGATGAGGTCGCCGGCTGTTCCGTGGCTTGCTACCAGTTTTCCTATTTTGAAATATTCCGGCATTCTCTATAAAAAATGTTTAGGGTTGATTTTGTATTACTCACTAATAGCTGATGATTTTTTTTCATGCCATGAAACCACCTCTTTTCTTTATCCATTCTCTTCAAAAGGTAATCAAAAGTTAGGTACTGAAAAAAGTCCCGCAAAAAGCGGGACTTGAATGCATTCAGGTAACAGATGGTATTATTCTTCTGTTTTGGTTTCTTCCTGTGCAGGTGCTTCTGTAACTTCAGCTACCGGCGTTGGTTCTTGCACTACTGCTGCTGCAACTTTCTTTACAATCGGAACATCCCTGCGATCCATACGTGCTTTTTTGTGAGCACCCTGGCGTTTAGAGATGTGAACTTCGTGTTCGGAACTCCACATGGTGAATTTTTCCATGGCAGAAGCTTCATCAAAAAGACCAAGGCCAACCCCGCGAAGCAGGTGTTTCAGGTACAATACTCCTTTGAAAGAAAGGATGCGGCGTACAGTATCGGTGGGTTGAGCACCTTTTTGCAGCCAATCCAAAGCTTTCTGACGATCGATCTGGATTGTAGCCGGAACGGTCAGTGGATTGTAAGAACCTAATTTTTGGATGAATTTACCGTCGCGTGGACTTCTTGCATCAGCAATAACGATGAAATAGAATGGCCTTTTCTTTGAGCCATGTCTTTGCAATCTCATTTTTACAGCCATAAAAATAGAAATTTTTTTGGTTGTGAATAAATAGGGTTTACTTCCTTAAAAAAGGACAACGAAGATAATGTACCTTTGCAGATTAACCAAATAATTAGGAGAATTAGGCTAAGTTTTCTAAAAAACCCTTAAAACAGTTGCTTTTGTATTAAAACAAACCCGCTTTAGTTGAGCGGGTTTGTTATATGTAAAGAACTATTAACCATGTGTTATTGGCAGTTAGTTGTTGCTGTGCTGGCCTCCTGCATTTATCCAATCAACAATTTTCTGTTTATCGGCTGCGGATAATTGTCCGCCACCAGGAGGCATAAATGAAGGTGTGCCATCAACCGACCTGATTTTTATTCGGCTGCTTTGGTTTACAATGGTACAATCATCGGAAAGATTGATTCCGCTTTGAGGGGTTGCCCCGGCATGGCAGCCTGAAATAGCACAACTAGCGAGCATGATGCTTTTAACAGCAGAAAATTTAACACCCGCTGTTGCGATAGGCAAATTGGTAGTATTGGATGCAATACATCCATTCACATCTCTTGCACTAATATTAAAGTTACCGGTTGCCAGCTGTGTAAATTGGTTCGAGGCTTGAAAGGCTCCACTATTAATACGGTATTGAAATCCTGTACTACCCGAAGCATTGATGGTTATGGTTCCGGTATTATTCGTGCATTTATCGGAACCTGTAACTGCAGCGTTTACGGTAATGGTTGGACAAGCAGCAACGCCTACATTGATGCTACCAGAACTGCCCAAACAATTATTAGCATCTTTGGCTACAATGGTGTAATTGCCACCCGCTAAGCCTGAAAAATTTCCGCTGCTTTGAAAAGTAGTTCCACCATTGATACTATAAGTATAGGGCGAGGTTCCACCGCTGGCACTGGAAGATATGGTACCGTTTGTTGCAGAAGGCCCTGATGTAGGAGTGCTGGTTCCGGTAACGGTAATCGTTGGACATCCTGCACTGGCCACCACAAAAGTGCCTGAACCGGAACAACCATTGCCGTCTTTAGCTGTAACAACATAAGTACCCGTTGCCAAATTATTGAAAGTACCAGTTGCCTGGAATGCACCTCCATTGACATTATAGGTAAAGCCGGTGCTTCCCGATGCTGCGGCTACAATTACCCCATCAGTGGCTGTTGTGCCAGAAGTATTGGTGATGGTTGCAGTCACAGTGATTGTTGGACAAGCTGTAGCAGTAACTGTAAATGTTTGCGATTTTGTACAGCCCTCAGCATCTTTTGCTTCAACTATATAATCTCCTGGGGCTAGATTGGCAAATACTCCGGAAGCCTGATAGGTTCCATTATTGATTCGGAAGGTAAAGCCAGAACTGCCACTGGCAGCTGCATTGATCGCCCCATTATTGCTGGTTGGAGAAGCAGATGGGGTAATGGTTGCAGTAACCACAATATTTTTCCCTGCACAAGGATCAGGGTTGTTTACAGCGGGATCATTTTTACTACAGGAAAGAAAAAAGAGTGTAGTTAAAAATAATGAACAAACTAAATAGGTGATTTTTATACGCATAATGGTTGTTTTGCTCAAAAAAGGAAGTTTTCTAATAATGGATACCCTAAGTTACAGATACGTTTTCAAAAAAGCCGTCCGCTTAAAAAGAAAATTTTGCACCCATTTGCAATACCATACTAAATAATTTGATCTGGCCATCCCCAACTCCCTTCAATGGAATATTCAATAGCGGCTCTGCGAAGATGCTGAGCCGGTTATTCAGATCATGTTCATACCCTGCTGAAAGCCCGTTTGTACTGCCTTGTGGTGGTGGTACTGATAGCCAGGCCCTGCACCGAATTCTGGAGAAACAGGATTATACCGATTGGACAAACAATATAGTCCAATATCGGCTATCGCCTCATTGTACTATTTGTTTGATACCATCGGCATTTACTCCCGAAAGCATTCGGGATAAGATTTATAATATATTGGCATATTATATAAATCACATTGGTATTATATTTTTATGAAAACAAATGGATCATCCATTTCCTATCTTCGGCCCGGCATTCCCATTCCCGGCATACGGCCTGCAGGCATCTTGTTCATCATCTTCATCATATCCTTCATCTGATCGAATTGCTTCATGAATTGGTTCAATTCAGTCAGATCTTTTCCGCTTCCTTTTGCAATCCGTTGTTTACGGCTGGGGTTGATAAGATCGGGATTTCTCCGCTCTTCCATGGTCATGGAATTGATCATGGCCTCAATACCTTTAAAAGCATCATCATTGATATCCAGATCTTTAATCTGTTTACCAACACCGGGTATCATGCCCATCAAATCTTTGAGGTTGCCCATTTTTTTGATCTGTTGCAACTGGGTTTTAAAGTCTTCGAAATCAAACTGGTTTTTCCTGATTTTCTTTTCCAGTTTAGCGGCTTCGGCTTCATCAAACTGTTCCTGAGCTTTTTCAACCAAACTTACGATATCACCCATTCCCAATATCCGCTGTGCCATCCTTTCCGGATAGAATACATCTAGGGTATCCATCTTTTCGCCGCTGGAACTGAATTTAATAGGTTTATTAACGGTGTATTTGATAGAAAGGGCGGCACCACCTCTGGTATCGCCATCCAATTTGGTAAGCACTACTCCTGTAAAATCAAGCCTTTCATTAAAAGCGGCGGCTGTATTAACAGCATCCTGGCCAGTCATACTGTCTACTACAAACAATATTTCCTGAGGCTGTATGGCCGATTTGATGTTCGCCACTTCATTCATCATCAATTCATCTACCGCCAAACGGCCTGCAGTATCGATGATGATTACATTCTTGTTCCTTGATTTGGCTTCCTTGATAGCTTGACGTGCTATGGAAACGGCATCTTTATTTTCCCGGTCGCTATATACCTCTACGCCTATCTGACTTCCCAATACTTCTAACTGGTCGATAGCCGCCGGGCGATAAATATCAGCAGCCACCAGCAGTGGTGATTTTCCTTTTTTGGTTTTGAGATAATTGGCCAGTTTACCAGAGAAAGTGGTTTTACCGCTACCCTGCAAACCAGCCACGAGGATGATGGCAGGGTTTCCACTGATGTTGAATGGACTTTCCGACCCTCCCATGAGTTCGGTGAGTTCATCCTGCACGATCTTCACCATTTGCTGACCCGGATTAACTGCGAGCAGTACTTTTGCGCCTAAAGCTTTTTCCTTCACCTTATCGGTGAATTCCTTTGCAATCTTGTAATTCACGTCGGCATCTACCAATGCCCGGCGTATATCCTTTACCGTATTGGCAATATTGAGGTCGGTGATCCTTCCCTGGCCTTTAATGTTCTTGAAGGCGCTTTCAAGTCGTTCGCTTAAGTTTTGAAACATAGTTTATTTTTTCGCCGGATGGCTTTACTTTCTTTGTAATTATTTTTTGACGCATCAAATGATCTTCAACCATTCATCAGATACCAAATGCCTTGTCGATGATTTCCGCCTGTTCGCGTGCATGAATTTTCGCATAGCCGGTAGCGGTAGCAGCACTGGCCTGTCTGCTGATGATATAAATATTAATATGCTTAAGGTTCATCCTCAGGTATGTGGCTGCACCCATGTTGAGTGGTTCTTCCTGCACCCAGTACCAGATGGCCTTGCTGTATTTCTTATAAAGATCATCAAGCTGGTTTTGAGGTAAGGGATGTAGCTGTTCGAGCCTGATGATGGCTGTTCCTGTAAGGTTTTCACGTTGCCGTTTTTCTTCAAGGTCGAAATAAATCTTACCAGAGCAAAGGAGCACTTTGGTTATCGTTGCTGCATCTTCAACCTTTTCGTCGTCGTACACTTCTTTGAAACCGCCAGTTGTGAATGCTTCAATACTGCTGAAACTACCCGGGTGCCGAAGGTTGGCCTTGGGGGTGAATTGTACGAGAGGTTTCCGGAATGGCCAGGCCAGTTGCCGGCGGAGCGCATGAAAAAAGTTGGCGGCTGTGGTAATATTGGTTATCACCATATTCAATTCTGCACATTGTTGCAGGAATCGTTCCATTCTGGCACTGCTGTGTTCCGGGCCCTGACCCTCATATCCATGAGGCAATAACATCACTACGCCATTCATACGCTGCCACTTGGTTTCTGCGGCAGCAATGAACTGGTCGATAATGATCTGGGTTCCATTGGCAAAATCTCCAAACTGGGCTTCCCAGAGCACTAGTGCATGTGGATTGGCCATGGCATAGCCATATTCAAATCCGAGAACTGCATATTCACTCAGCAAAGAGTTGTAAATACGGAAACGGTTTTCCCCGGTAAACAGGAATTCCAGCCTGTTGTATTGTTCGTTATTGGTTTCGTCGAAAAGTATGGCATGCCGGTGACTGAAAGTGCCCCGCTTCACATCCTGACCGCTCATCCTCACATCATTTCCATCTTTCACTAAACTTGCATAAGCCAGTAGTTCAGCCGTTGCCCAATCTATTTTTTGCTGGTCGGCAAAAAGCTTCTGTTTATCCTGGATGAGTTTCTCCACTTTTTTCAAAGGCTTGAAGCCATCAGGCCATTTCATCAATCCTTCGAATAACCATTGCAGGTCGGCTGCTTTGATTGCGGTTACCGGTGATTGCAAAAAATCCTGTGCAGTTGCCTTGCGAAGACTTTGCCACCATTTCTCCGGCTTCTGGTAAGTATAGGGAAGCGGATTTTGTTTTACTTCGTCTAGCCGTTCCTGTAGTTCCTTCAAAAACAGCTGCTCCATCTCTTTAGCCAGGGCTTTTGCACCGGGCTCGCCGTTTTCGATAAGGAATTGTGTATATACTTCACGGGGATTAAGGTGTTTATCGATGATGGCATACAGTTGTGGTTGGGTGAACTTGGGCTCATCTCCTTCATTATGCCCATGCCGGCGATAGCAAACCATATCGATAAAAATATCGGCATTGAATTCCTGGCGGTAACGGGTGGCGATTTCTACGGCACGTACTACCGCTTCCGGATCATCGCCATTCACATGAAACACCGGTGCTTCTACCATTGCTGCAATAGAAGTACAGTAATTAGAACTGCGGGCATCATCGAAATCGGTGGTGAATCCAATTTGGTTATTGATTACAAAGTGAATGGTTCCTCCGGTATCGTATCCTTTCAATTTGCTCATCTGCAGCACTTCATAAACAATTCCCTGCCCTGCAATGGAGGCGTCTCCATGGATGAGAATGGGCAAAATACGATCGTAGCCGCTTTCGTAAATCACATCCGCCTTGCTTCTTGCAAATCCTATCACGAGAGGGTCAACGGCTTCCAGGTGAGAAGGATTAGGGCAAAGCTTGAGGTGTATCGTTTGTCCGTTACTGGTAGTAACATCACTGCTGAAACCCATGTGGTACT
>Ga0164293_10004510_pt1 | contig 11914 bp, 12 predicted proteins | sample GEODES118metaG_FD_111487 | JGI IMG/M metagenome (GOLD analysis project Ga0164293, IMG submission 111487) | Eutrophic lake water microbial communities from Lake Mendota, Wisconsin, USA - GEODES118 metaG | ecosystem: Environmental > Aquatic > Freshwater > Lake | place: USA: Lake Mendota... | reverse complement strand
CAAGCAGGCCCATGGGAATTTCGAACAGCGCATAGGAAAGACCGAAGGCGCCCAGGATCATGCCCTGCTCCGCCTTGCTGAGGTTCAGCTCCAGCGAGATCGGCACAATCGCCTGGCTGATCGCCACCCGCTGAATGTACATGATCATCGCCAGGGCCAGCGCGAAGACGACGACCCAATAGCGCGCGTTCGTGGCTTTCATTGCGTCTCGCCCCTGTTGTTTTCAGCCCGGTGGTGCCCGTTTCTGGGGCTCAAAGCCGCCTGCGCAGGCCGCGTCGCAAGGGGATGCGGGCTTCACATCGGTCGTTGTTTTGTATACTAAATTCGGGCGGCGGTAAGTCAATGCAGCCGGGGGGTTTGCAGTGCCGGCATCCGGGCGGACGAAGCAGAAAAGGGCTTGATAAAAGCCTCGCCGCATCAGGACAGTTCAGGCACTTGCGCAGTCGGAGTAGCGATTTGAGCCACGATTTCAAAGGCGCCGTTGCGCTGGTGACGGGATCGGGGCGTGGTCTTGGGCGCATGATCGCGCAAGGCCTTCTGGAAAGCGGCGCCCATGTTGCGCTGCACGACATCAACGAGAACGCACCTGCACAATATGGCGAGAGCGCCAGCCTGACGGCGCTGGCTGACGAATTCTCAAAAACCGGCGGCCAAAGCGGCGTTAAGTGCATCGCTGTGACTGGTGACATTTCCCGCGAGGCCGACGTCGTAGCCATGGTCGCCAGGACCGAAGCCGGTCTCGGGCCCATCTCCATCCTGATCAACTGCGCCGGCGGCGATATCGGGGCTGCGGGCGGCAAGCCCAAGCCGAACGGCGCGCTCGACATCAGCCTGGAAGATGCAACAGCCGTGATGAACCGCAACTTCTTCGGCACCATGCTGATGTGCCGCGCCGTGGTGCCGGGCATGGCGGCGCGCAAAAAAGGCGCGGTGATCAATTTCGGTTCGCTGAACGGCCATGTCGGCGTGTCGCCCGAAGTGGTCTATGGCTGCGCCAAGGCCGCGATCATTCATTACACCTGCTGCCTGGCGCTGGAGATGCGCGAACATGGCGTGCGCGTGAATGCCATCAGCCCCGGCCCCACCACAACCGCGCGCTTTCTGGCCACGCGCCAGACCGATCCGGACAAGATGGGCGGCGCCTCGCTCGACCGCTATGCCACGCCCGCCGAGATCACCAGCACCGCCCTCTTTCTCGCTTCCGACCAGTCCGGCTTCATCAGCGGCCAGGTACTGCGGGTGGATGGCGGAATGACGCTTTTCGCCGCCTAGTTTTTTTTCAACGCTTCGTCACTCAGGAAAGACCGATGTCCACATCCCCCGAAAACAAGAACAAGAAGAAACTGCGCAGCCGCGAATGGTTCGACAATCCCGACAATCCCGACATGACGGCGCTGTATCTTGAGCGCTATCTGAACTACGGCCTGACGCGCGAGGAACTGCAGTCGGGCAAGCCGATCATCGGCATCGCCCAGACCGGCAGCGACCTGTCGCCCTGCAACCGCCACCATCTGGAACTGGCCAAGCGCGTGCGCGAAGGCATCCGCGAAGCCGGCGGCATCGTGATGGAATTCCCGGTGCACCCGATCCAGGAAACCGGCAAGCGCCCCACCGCCGCGCTCGACCGCAACCTGGCCTATATGGGCTTGGTCGAACTGCTGTACGGCTATCCGCTGGACGGCGTTGTGCTGACCATCGGCTGCGACAAGACCACGCCCGCCTGCCTGATGGCGGCGGCGACCGTGAACATTCCCACCATCGCGCTGTCGGTCGGCCCGATGCTGAACGGCTGGCACGAAGGCGAACGCACCGGTTCGGGCACCATCGTGTGGAAGGCGCGCGAAATGATGGCGCGCGGCGAGCTGGACTATAACGGCTTCATGGAACTGGTGGCCTCATCGGCGCCGTCGGTGGGCTATTGCAACACCATGGGCACCGCCACGACGATGAACAGTCTCGCGGAAGCACTGGGCATGCAGCTGCCCGGTTCGGCCTCGATCCCCGCGCCGTACCGCGAACGCGCCCAGATGGCCTACAATACCGGCAAGCGCATCGTGGAAATGGTGGCCGAAGACCTGCGCCCGTCGCAGATCATGACCAAGGAAGCCTTCCACAACGCCATCGTGGTCAACTCGGCCATCGGTGGTTCGACCAACGCGCCGATCCATCTGACCGCCATCTCGCGCCACATGGGCGTGGATGTGCCGCTGCAGGATTGGCAGACTGTCGGCCACAAGGTGCCGCTGCTGGTGAATTTGCAGCCCGCCGGCAAATACCTGGGCGAGGATTATCACCATGCCGGCGGCGTCCCCGCCGTGGTGAACATCCTGATGGAACAGGGCCTGATCAAGGAAGGTGCCCTGACCGTCAACGGTAAGACCATGGGCGAGAACTGCAAAGGCAAGAAGGTCAAGCTGCCCGAAGTAATCTGGCCGTTCGACAAGCCGATGAAGAAGGATGCGGGCTTCATCGTGCTGTCTGGCAACCTGTTTGACAACGCCATCATGAAGACCAGCGTCATCAGCAAGGAATTCCGCGACCGCTATCTGTCCAACCCGAACGACCCGGAAGCCTTTGAAGGCAAGGCCTTCGTGTTCGACGGACCAGAGGATTACCACAAGCGCCTAGACGATCCGGCGTCGAACATCGACGAGAACACGATGCTGTTCATGCGCGGTGTCGGCCCGATCGGCTATCCCGGTGCGGCCGAAGTGGTGAACATGCATCCGCCGGCCGCCCTGCTGAAGCGCGGCGTCAACGCCCTGCCCTGCATCGGCGACGGCCGCCAGTCGGGCACGTCGGGTTCGCCCTCGATCCTGAACGCCTCGCCGGAAGCCGCTGCAGGCGGCGGGCTTGCGATACTGAAGACCGGCGACAAGGTGCGCGTCGACCTGCGCAAGGGCACCGCCAACGTCCTGATCAGCGACGAAGAGCTGGCCAAGCGCCGCAAGGAACTGGAAGCCGCGGGCGGTTACAAGTACCCGGCTTCCCAGACTCCCTGGCAGGAGATGCAGCGCGGCGTGGTCGGCCAGATGGGCACCGGGATGGTGCTGGAAAATGCCGTCAAGTACCAGGACCTGGACCGGACGAAGGGTGTGCCGAGAGACAACCACTAATTTAATGCCCCCTCCGGTTTCAGCTTACGCGCAGCTTCGCTGCGCACGCTGAAACCACCTCCCCCTCAAATGCGCTGACGCGCATGATGGGGAGGCGGGGCTGAGTTGGTTGAGAGAAAAAGAAAACGGCGCCGGATTTCTCCGGCGCCGTTTTTATTTGGTCGAAACGTTGATCAGACCTTCGTGCGCTTGACGCTCTGCTTTTGCGAACCAAGCTTGTCGATGCCCAGCTCCATCACGTCGCCTTCCTTCAGGAAGACCGGCGGCTTCATGCCAAGGCCGACGCCCGGGGGCGTACCGGTCGAGATCACGTCGCCCGGCTGCAGGCTCATGAACTGGCTGACATAGGACACGATGGTGGGCACGTCGAAGATAAGCGAGGCGGTGGAGCCGGTCTGCATGCGCTTGCCGTTCAGGTCCAGCCACAGACCCAGATTGTTCAGGTCGCCGACTTCATCCAGCGTCACCAGATAGGGACCGAACGGACCGAACGTGTCACAGCCCTTGCCCTTGTCCCAGGTGCCCAGGCGTTCGAGCTGATATTCGCGCTCGGACACGTCGTTGACCACGCAGGCGCCGGCGACATGATCCAGCGCCGCTTCCTTCGTGACGTAGCGCGCTTCCTTGCCGATGATGATGCCCAGTTCCACTTCCCAGTCGCCCTTCTTGGCGGTGGGCGGCAGATAGACATCGTCATTGGGCCCGATAATGGCGCTGGTGGCCTTCATGAAGATGATCGGTTCGGCGGGTTCGGGCATGCCCGATTCCTTGGCATGGTCCGAATAGTTAAGGCCGATGCAGATGAACTTGCCGACGCGGGCGACCGGCTCGGCGATGCGGACATTCTTGTCAACCACCGGCAGGCTGTCGATCTTGGCGGCGCGGATGGCCGACAGATCGGACAACACCTTTCCGTCGATGTCGGCGACAATGCCGGACAGGTCGCGGATCTGGCCGCTGTTATCCAGAATGCCGGGCTTCTCCTGGCCCTTGGGCCCATAGCGCAAAAGCTTCATTGTTCTTGTCCTTGAAAATCACGCGGGAATTATGCGCCGGATCAGTTCGGCGGGAAGGTCTGGGTCAAATACTTGATGATGGTCTCGAACTCAGCGTCCGTGCCCTGGGCGCCGTTGTTGGCCATCTGGTTGACCATGGCGCGCCAGCCCGGTTCGTCCATGCGCTGGTTGGCGACCAGCTCGGGCGAATGGCACTGCGAGCAGACCTTCACGGTTTCGGCGCGGCCGTCACCGGCCGGCAGAGCCTTGAATTCATCCTGCGCGAAAGCGGGCGCGGAAACCGAAGCAAGCAGAAGAGCGATCAGAACAGGGCGCAAGGCTAACTCCTTATATCTTGAACAGCATGAAGGCGGCTCGCGCCGCTTTCAAATCGGTGGCCCCACCGGGGGCGGTGCTTGCCACAAATCGCAGGTTACCGGAACCCCCTATTGGGGCTTCAAGGAACCACGAGACCGGCAAACCGCCCATTTGGGTAATATCCCTCAGGATTTGGGCAAGGCGAAGGCGACAAGCTGGTCGCTTTCCAGCGCCGCCCCCACGATTCCCCCGCCCGTGGCAGTAACCACGACATACTGGCGGCCATCGGCCCCCTGATAGGTGGCAGGGGTTGCCTGCGCGGATGCAGGCAGCCGGGTGGTCCAAAGCTCCTTGCCCGTGGCGGTATCGAAGGCGCGAAACCGCCGGTCCGTGGTGGCCCCGATGAAGGTGAGTCCACTGGCAGTCAGGATCGTGCCGCCCAGACCCGGTCGCCCGGTGTCCTGCAACCCAGCGGGGAAGCTGTCGGTCACGCCTAGCGTCTTGCGCCAGGCGATCTCGCCGGTATCGACATTCACCGCGACCAACTGGCCCCAGGGCGTCGCGGTGCAGGGCATATTGTCGTTGGACGGATCCCACAGGCGGCGCAGGCCCGCGAACTCACCTTCATTGTTGTAGCTGCCGTCAGCGCGCTTCACCACGCGGATCGCCTGGGCCAGATTGTTGATGTTGACGATGTAGAGGCGGCGGTCGGGATCGAAGGATCCGCCATAATAGTTGATGCCGCCCTGCGACGCCGGCAGATGCAGCGTGTAGCGCCCCAGCACCATCGGAGAATATTGCGGCACCAGGATCATCTGGTTGTCGTCCACCAGCTTCTCGCAATAGGCCTGGTGGGACGCCACGCCCTTGTAGAGTTCGGCGCGGCTGAAGGTGGTGCGCGCCAGTGGCTCGGGCCTGGACGGATAAGGCTGGGTGGGCGACAGCTTTTCGCCGGGGATGGTGCTGTCGTGCGGGACCGGCTTGTCGATCACGTCATACAGCGGCTTGCCGGTGACGCGGTCCAGGATGAACACCAGGCTCGACTTGTTGGTGGCGATGATGGCGGGAATGATCTTGCCGTCGCGCTTGACGTCGATCAGCGTGGGCGGCGAGCCCGCATCGTAATCCCAAACATCGTGGCGCGTGACCTGGAAATGCCAGAGATACTTTCCGGTGCGCACATCGACCGCGACGATGCAGTTGCTGAACAGGTTGTCGCCGGCCCGGCCCACCCCGGCGCGGTCGAAATTGGGCGCGCCGATCGGCATGTAGAGAATGCCGCGCTCACTATCGACGGTCATGTGGCCCCACACATTGTTGCCGGAGCGGTTCCTGGTGCTGCCCGGCTCCCAGCTGTCGAAACCCATCTCGCCGGGACGCGGCACGGTATGGAAGGTCCAGAGCAGCTTGCCGGTGGTCAGGTCCCAGGCGCGGGTATCCCCCAGCGGGCCCTCGCCCCTGTTGGTGCCGCCGGGGCCTTCACCCGTGCCGGCGCCGGTGATCGCGATGCTCTGGTAGATGGCAGGCGGTGACGTCAGCATGTAGGGCACATTCATGCCCGTCACCATCACCTCGGGCGTCTTGAGGTTGATGATGCCGGTGCCGCCGACTTTCGTGTTCAACTGTCCATCAGACAGGCGCAGCACATAAAGGCGGCCGCTGCGCGAACCGAACACCAGCGAGGCGGGGCTGTCGGCGGTTCCGGGCCAATAGGCGCCGCCGCGCGTGGCGGGCGTGTCGTCATCGGGCAGCGTGTACTTCCACTTCTCTTTTCCGGTCACCGGATCGAGCGCAATCACCTGCCCATAGCTGGAGCAGATATACATGGTGTCGCCGATGATCAGCGGCGTGGCCTGAGACGGGCGCAGCCGTTCCACCCCGGCGGGCTTGAGACTGTAGCTCCAGGCCTTTTCCAGCTTGCCGACATTGGCGGGCGTGATCTGGGTCAGCGGTGAATAGCGCCTGGCGCCGTCATCGTGATGCATGGAGGGCCAATCGGTGCGCTGGGCGTTTGCCGACCCCGCCAGCAATGCCAGCAGCGCGCCGCCAATCGTCAGACCGAGCTTCATGCATGTCTCCTTTTGTTCAACCGGCTAGTGGCCAGCGCCCTGTGCGTCGGCCAGTTCACCGACCGGGCGCTTGCCCGCCCAGGCGATGCCGCGCAGTACCACGGCGCGCATGCGGGCATTGTCCAGGCTGTCGACCATATGGCCCTGCATCCAGACAAAGGCGCGCGCCGGAACGCCGCCCGGCAGCGTGTGTTCATAGGTCCACATCTGCGGCACGGTCTGGCCGACACCGCCGCCTTTGCGGGCCGCGGGCGTGTCGGGCATGGTCACGGTCAGCAACGGCTTCACGCCCGGCGCGAAGTCCAGCTTGTAGAAAGCCTCGTCGTAAATCTCGGTCGGCATGCCGGCAATGATGGGATTGTCCTTGTCGACCACATTGTAATTCACCGTCGCGGTCCAGGTGTAATTGACCTCGCCATGTTTCTTGCCGGCGCCGACCAGCGTCGCCATGTCGGTCGGTTCGGGCCCGCACAGCGAGTCATGCAAGGTGACAAGGCCGCCGCCGCGCTTCACATAAGCCTGCAGCAGGGCACGCTGATCGGGTGTCATGTAGCCCGCATCGCCGCGATAAATCACCATTACGTCGGTGCTGGCGAGCTGCGTAGCGCTGGGAAACGACAGGGCGCCGTCCACCACCGCGCCATGCTCGGTCAAAAGCTTGCTCCAGGTGTCGAGCCAGCGCGGATAGTCATGCGCGCCCGCGCCATGGCTTTTGAGGCCCGACAGCAGGAAAACGCGCAGGCCGCCCTTTTTCTGGCCTGGCGGACTGGGCGCGGTGTAGCCGCTGTAGCGGCTGTAATCGGCCGCCGTCTGGGCGCTGGCGGTCTGCGCATCGACAAGCGGCGCGGCAAGCCCCAGCACACAGGCGGCCAGAACAATCTTTGCAGCTTTCACGACGAGCTCCCCGCGGATCAGGATTTCTTGGCCAGGGTCGAATAGCGTTCCGGCTCGGTATAGGACATGCGCATGTGGGTGAGCAGCGCCTCCTGCGGATCGGCGTCGCTGCGGCCGGTGATCGAATCCAGGATGATGCGGTGATGCGACAGCCGCCAGCGGCGGATTTCCTGGGTGACATGTTCCAGCGTCTTGTGCGCGAACAATGGCACCATCAGCGCATTCAGGGCCCGTTCCAGATAGGGGTTGCCGGTGGCTTTCCAGATTTCGCGGTGAAATTCCAGGTCGAGCGCGGCGGCTTCCAGCAGGGTGCCGTTCCAGGCGTCCATCTTGCCGACCAGCGCATCGAGCTTGCGCGATATCTCGGGCGTCATGCGCGCCTTGGCCAGGCGCAGCGCCTCGGTTTCCAGCACGATGCGCAGCGAGGAAATCTGGCGGACTTCTTCCGGGCCGATATTGGTCACGAACATGCCGCGCCGCTCGCGGTTCTGCACCAACCCCTGTTCCTGAAGCTGGGACAGGGCTTCGCGCACCGGGATGCGGCTGATGTTCAGTTCGCGCGCGATCTGGCTTTCGTTGAGACGGTCGCCCGGCTTGTACTTGCCCGCCAGAATGTCTGCCGACAGCATGCGCACCACATGGGCGCGCAAGGTTGGCGGCGCATTAGGCCGTGTGGCGGGCGAAGCTGTGCCGGGCTCGATATTTTCCACGCCTGGTCCCCTTCTGGCAGCGCGACGACGCATCGCCCTGCCGCTAAGCAACGCCGAGTTTTCTTTCCGAGCGACCTGGCGCGAAGAGACCTATGCTTGGGGCTTGAACCACCGCCCACGCGTGGAACGCGCGGTATTTCGGCTTTCCGGTTTTCTGCCCTATCCTGTTTGTCTTCCGAGAGACTCTTTGCGGTCCCTGTTCCCAAACTGTATTTTATATTCAGAGATATTGGCGGCTGGCCGTGGGGGCGTCTAGTGGCTTGTGACGGCAAAGCGCCCGACACGCATAATATTATGAAGGGATCCAATGCCGCTTTTTCCGCCATGCCCTGACCAGGGCGGCCACCGGTTCAACCGGGCCAATAGCCGTGTGAGCCGCGCCTGATGGACGCGCAGCAATTGTTTGAACAGGGCGTGGCCGCGCAGCGCGCAGGTCAGATGGCGCGGGCCGAAAACCTGTACCGCCAGGCGCTGAAAGCCGATGCCGGGCACGCCGCCGCGCTTCACATGCTGGGGTTCCTCAAGGCCCAGCAGGGCCAGATGGACGAAGCCATCACGCTTCTGGGCAAGGCCGTGAAGCGCAGCGGGGGCGACATCACCATCCTGGCGCATTACGGCCACGCCCAGCTTGCAGCGCAGCAGTTCGAGGCGGCGCTGGCCACCTATGACCGCATCCTCAGCGCGCAGCCGGGACATTTCGAGGCGCTGTACAATCGCGGCGTCATCCTTTCCCAGCTTCAGCGCTTTGAAGAGTCGCTGGTGGCGCTGGACCAGGCGCTGGCCCTGCAGCCGCGCGTGATCACGACCTTGTACAACCGCGCCGTGGTGCTGGTGGCGCTGGAACGCTATGCCGAAGCGCTGGAATGCTATGACCGGGTGCTGGCGGAAGACCCCGGTTACAGGCCGGCCATGGCAAACCGCGCCAATGTGGTGCTGAACCTGTGCGACTTCGCGCGCGCGGCGCAGATAACGCCGGCCAGCGTGGCCAGCACCGGCCCGGTCCTGACGCTGATGGGCTATAGCGACGACAAGCAGCTTCAATTGCAATGCGCCGCCGCCACCGCGCCGCCCGCGCATCCGCCGCTGTGGCGCGGCGAGAGATACCGTCATGATCGCATCCGCCTGGCTTACGTCTCGGCGGATTTCAACCAGCATGCGGTGGCGTCGCAGCTTGCGCCGCTGGTCGAAAAGCACGACCGCGAACGGTTCCAGGTGATCGGCATCGCCACCGGCCGCCGCGACGACAGCGCGGTGCGCCAGCGGCTGATGAAAGGTTTCGACCGCTTCCACGATTTCGCCGGACTCAACAGCGACGAGATTGCCCGCAAGCTGCGCGAGATGGAGATCGACATTGCGGTGGATCTGGGCGGCCATACCGGCCTGTCACGGCTGCAGATTTTCGCGCATCGCTTCGCGCCCGTGCAGGTAAGCTGGCTGGGCTATCCCGGCACCACCGGCGCCAGCTATATCGATTACCTGATCGGCGATGGCATCGTGACGCCGCCCGAGCATCAGCCTTTCTTCACCGAAAAGCTGGTGCAGCTTCCCGGCACCTATTTCCCCACCGATGACACGCTGCAGGCCGGTCCGCTGCCGGACCGGGCTGCTGCCGGATTGCCGCCAACCGGCTTCGTCTTCTGCTGCTTCAATGCGGGCTGGAAAATCACCAAGCCGGTATTCGATGTCTGGATGCGGCTGCTGAAGGCGGTGCCCGGCAGCGTGCTGTGGCTGAAGGCGCTGAGTGAACCGGCGCGGCACAACCTGGAACGCGAAGCGGCCAGCCATGGCGTCGATGCGGCCCGGCTGGTCTTTGCCGGGGAAGCACCGCTGGCCGATCACCTGGCCCGGCACGGGCTGGCCGACCTGTTCCTCGATACCGTGCCCTACAACGCCCATGCCACCGCGGCCCACGCCTTGTGGACCGGACTGCCGGTGCTGACCTTGCAGGGTGAAGACTTTGCGGCGCGGGTGTCCGCAAGCCTGCTGAATGCGGCGGAGCTGCCCGAACTGGTGACTTACACATTGGGGGATTACGAAGCGCTGGCGTTGCGCCTGGCGCGCGAGCCGGAGCTGCTCAAGCGCTTCAAGGACCGGCTGAAAAACGGCCGCGCCACGGCGCCGCTGTTCGATGGCGATCTGTTCCGCCGCAATATCGAAGCGGCCTTTATCGCCATGCGCACATAGCAATAGGCCCGCACGGTGGTGCGGGCCTGTGCTCATTCAGATCCGTTTAGCGGTCGCGATACGGACGGCCGCAGCGGCGTTCATACGAGCCGCGATCGTTGCGCCAGACCGGGTCACCCAGGTTCAGGTCGCAGGGATCGGTGGCCGCGCCGACGGCGCCGCCGGCGATCGCGCCGGCCGCAGCGCCCATGGCGGGGTTGCCGGCAAGCGCGCCGATGGCGGCACCACCCGCAGCACCGATGGCGGCGCCGCTGGCAAGGCGATCACCTGTGGAGGTACCGCAACCGGCTGGCCTATGAGGCCCGGATTGTCTGGCAAAAAGCCCCCGAACTGAGCCTGCAATTCGTTCGCAGCTACCGGTTCGGCGCGGTTCCCTCGGCGGATTTGCGCAAACATCTGCAGGCCGAGGGTTGAGCGAAACCCTTGCCGGGATTGCTTTTTACGACGGTGTAAATCGTCCAAGCCCTCTGCTAAAGTAGGGGAATGACTGATAGCACCTCCCCCATCCAGCAGCGCCCCAGCGTCGTTGAACGCGCCTTCCAAATCGCCAAGAGCGGCAAGGTCGCCAATGTGTCTGCCCTCCAGGCCCAGCTCGCCGACGAAGGCTATCCCAACGGCGTTCAGGCGCTGGCGGGCCGCGCCTTGTCGAGCCAGTTGATGCGCATGATCACCGAGTCGCGCATCGCGCGTTAGCCCGCATTATGGTGCGCCGCACTTGGCGGTGCTGCATCTGCGCGGTGTACATCCTTCGGAACATGTCCCTATAACACTGGACATTAAACCGGAGAATTCATGCGCCTTGTTGCTTTGACCGCTGCCGCGTGCAGCCTGCTTGCTTCTGTTGCCATGGCGCAGCAGACCCCCGCTGCCGGCTCGCCCGCCGCCGCCGAAAGCACCGCGCCCGGCACCACCGCCTTCAGCGAGCACCAGGCCCGCACCCATGCCGAGCATCGCGGCTATACCCGCCTGCGCCGGATGTCCAAGAATGCGGACGGCTTGTGGACCGGCACCGGCAACAAGGGCGGCACGCTGGGCACGTTCACCATCGAACGGGCCGGTAACGTGAATTTCACGCCCTCCTGAACGGGCGCGACGCTTAAAGGAAAACGGCTTGCCGGGATCGTCCGGCAAGCCGTTTTTTTATTGCCCGATGATCAGATGTGTTCGAGGCGGGTGGTGGAGTCCCCGAAGCTGTCCTGCTTGATGCCGAAACGGTCCATCAGCGACAGATACAGGCTGCACATCTTGCGCTTGTCTTCGGTCTCTTTCAGGTAGTTCAGCGTGCGGCCGGTCTTGAGCGTGCCGCCCAACCCGCCCGCCAGCACCAGCGGCAGGCGCGAATTGTCATGGGTGCGGCCGACCCACATGTTGGACATGAACATGATGCAGCTGTTGTCCAGCACGGTGCCGTCACCTTCCTTCATGCTGTCCAGCTTTGATATCAGATATGCGTACTGGCTGACATGGAAGTTGGTGATGCGCTCATACTCGTCATTGTTGTTATGGTGAGAGGCGTAGTGATGGCCGTCCTTGACGTTGATAAACGGGTAGTACATCGCCGACAGGTCGCGTGAGATCAGCAGCGAGGCGACCCGGCTCTTGTTGGTCTGGAAGGCGATGGCGATGAT
>Ga0164293_10004509_pt1 | contig 11914 bp, 21 predicted proteins | sample GEODES118metaG_FD_111487 | JGI IMG/M metagenome (GOLD analysis project Ga0164293, IMG submission 111487) | Eutrophic lake water microbial communities from Lake Mendota, Wisconsin, USA - GEODES118 metaG | ecosystem: Environmental > Aquatic > Freshwater > Lake | place: USA: Lake Mendota... | reverse complement strand
GACGAATCCACTTTGGTGGTGCTGGTTTTGTACACATTAACTGTACAAGAAACTTACGTGTTTCTTTCAGACTGTTCACTTCTTCGTGTGGTAGAGTCATTTGATGTTTCCGTAGTTTCTGCCACGCACAAAGAAATTGTGTTCCGAGTCGGTAAACCCAAAGCATTCTTTAGCGTAATTGTAAATAATTTCAGAGTCAAACTTGTTGCAGGAATACACATCCAGAGTAATGAAGTGCTTAGGCTCCATAGAGTGAATCTGAATACCACTCTCAATCAGGGGAACCCAGCCACTTACTCCTGCCTTGTCAGGATAGATTTCATCACCATCCCTAGTAGGACCGTGCATCACAACAGGCTGTGACATGCGAGTCATTCCAATCTTGTCCACAACTCGTTCTAGGAACCTATAGTGGAGTTCTAAGTCATCGGCTGCTCCCTCTCTGCAGTCGTACATATCAAGATAATAAGAATATCCAAACGGAATTGTAATTTTATTTGTTTCAGTGTTCATTGAGTACCTCTTTCTTGTAGTGTATTAGGGCTAGGTCTTTGGATTTTGCTTCAATCATTACATCGTATTCGGTACGGTCACACAATACTGGAATACTTTCTTTTAGATAGTCAGAGTGGGCTTGTGGTCGTGAGTTGGGTCTGGACTCGGAATAGTGTATTTTTGGAATTTCTGAAAATCCTGTCCAAGTAGAAAACGCTAATTGGGCAGCAGTCTCTAGGGTATTGCCGCCTTGACAAAACTTGTGATGGTGAATGTCTAGCACCAGTTTCACACCGCAGTGTTTGTAGACCAGATCGTACAACTCCTGTATGCTCCACATAGAGGCTTTGTCGTCGTTTTCTAGAGTGAGTCGTCGTTGCAGGAGTGGTGGCAACTGTTGGTATACCTCGACAAATCGTTTTGCTGTAGCCGCTTTATCTTCATATACTCCGCCCACATGAATGTTGATGGCAAACTGTTCGCCGTAGCCTAACAGGTCGGCAATCAGTGAATGCATACGCAGACTGGTAATACTCTTCTCTACAATGCTAGGATTGGGAGAGGCTAGGCAGGTGTACGGTCCAGGATGGCAAGATAGGCGCATACCACTAGACTGTGCAAACGCTCCTGCCTCAGCAAAATTTGCGATAATTTGTGTGCGATGATTCGGGTCTAAATCTTCTAGAGTGTAACCAAGATCGGCATGATCCATAAAGGAAAATATATCACTGCCAATACGAAAAAATTTAATATGGTTTTCCGCATTCCACTTAAGAATAGGCAGAAGGTCAGCACTATTCTTAACAGCAAGTTCACCTGCTCGTTGCAGAGTAAAGTTGCTCATACGAATAGTTCTGCTAGTTTGTATACGCTCAGATAATTTTCTACCTGTTTGAAGTGACAGGTTTTGGCAAGCATATCCTAGGTGTCTAATCATGATCTAATTATACCACCGATTTAGGGTTTGTCAAGTTTCTTATTTCATCAATGCTGATTGGTTTATAGCCAATACGCTCAACACACACAGAGAAGTAACGAGGATCCTCAGATCGCATACCATTTATCATCTGCATATGATTAGGTGGCAATGTTACATACTTTTGGTGAAGGTGAGCATGAATATTCAACCAATTTTTATTCTTTTTTTCTCTCCATAGGGAATCGAGGTGAATAGGAATGTGTGATAATATTTCACCATTCAATTTATGAGAAGAACGAATATCCTTGAAATATTTCATATACTCCGCAACACTCAGATTATCGTGGTTTCCTTGAATTAGTACCTTCTTGCCGTTGCACTTCTTTAAGATAGACAGGGACTCGCTTGTAACCGCAACATCACCAAGCACATATACCTTGTCTCCTACACCAACAACACTGTTCCAATTCTCAAGCATGACAGCATCTGCTTCTTTGGCGTTTTCGAATGGACGAACTTTCTTGCCGCCTTTGTCTACAAATTTATACATCTTGTCGTGTCCAAAATGTGTGCAACCGATTAAGAATGTTGTTTTACTCATTTGTTTTCCTCTATATCTTCCATTATTTTTTTGTATTTTTTTTCTTGAGTATCTAAATCAATCAACATCTTTTTTTCGATGCTATAACTCCAATAACGATAAACACGCATATGGTCTTTGGCATCACACAGAATCTCGTATCGTACATTTTCATGGTGTTTCGTTGCCATCTCTTTAAGGTCTTGAGTTGTTATGTTGTTTCCTCTTTCTTACGACACTTCTCACGACAAAGTGTCGTGAGCGTTGAAATGTTGTTTTACTCATATTTTTTATTCCCACTTTACGTCCGCTCCTCGGCGGTAATTTTTTATGTTTGGATCTTGTGTTTTGCTTATAAAGTGTTTGTCTTGAAACAAACAAAAATTATTGGGTAGCATTGCAAACTGAGGACAATCTGTAAGAGAAATCAAATTCAGAGGCTTATGCTCTTGCGGATACCTAGAAAATCCATCCTTCCAATCAAACATTAATCCTGTGTGTCTTCCAAGAGGTTTGCCGTTTCTTGCGTCTTTGACATCTAACCCCTCAAGATAGTTTGCAGGAAACACCTCAACCTCGTCACCCATTGCTGCCCACGGAAACAGCGGTTGTTCAGGAATGTTATAAAATTTTATATTGTCTAATGATTTTGATTTGCCGTCATCAACAATCAAATCTTTAACATGAATGCCTGTCCAGTTTGCACCCGACTCAAGAAGAACATGACTCATAAGATGTTGACCTAAACGACAGTAAACTCCCCACCAAATACCTCTTGTGTATCCAGTATTAACACCATTAGTCAATAGGGCATTTGGTACAAGCACATACAAGTGATAAGGCATATTTCCGTGCTTCATTGTTTGCCTCCATTTTTACCTTCTTCCATCCATTTATCTAGAGTATCTACTTCAGCGTCTGTGAGACCTAGAAATGCTTTGGTGTCTCCATAATTCCAAGCTTCCTTCTTGAACCCTTCCCACTTCGGAATGCCTGCACAGTTCCATTCATTGGTTTTAAATTTATCATGGACTAATGAACGAAGAACTTCGTTTACTCCACGCAGCACAGCATTCTCTGTGCGAAGATTGTTTAATTCATTCATCTCATCAATTGCTTTTTCGCTCATGTGACTCATATTAGTATCTCCTTGAATGATCCTACTGGAACTCGAATCCAGATAGTTGCCTTGAAAGGGCAATGATTTAGCCAGTTAATCTATAGGACCTGAGTGTTTAACTCTTCTTTGCGGCGCAGCACTTACGAGATCCCTTTGATGGACTTGGGAGGTATCCCTCATCATCAGAATCATCTCTATCCATAATGGCAGCATCTACTTCAACAGCAAGATCAGTCAGACGGCTATCCATCTCATCAAACAGATTATGCTTTGATACTTCAAAGGACTCCATTTGCAGATGAATATTACGAACCTCTTCTACAATACGGTGCTGAACTGATTCAAAATTTCTCTGAATAGTCTGATTCGTTTGTTGTAGAGAACTATTAAACGTTCTCTGCAAATCACTAATCATGGCATCAGTGTTGCGACCAAGCGTCTCAATTTCATGAAAGAAATTTCGTTGCATATGATTGATTGTCTCAAACACAACACCAGTCAACATAAGCAAGGCACCAATAGCAAACAGGGCATAACTCAAACCAGTCGGATAACTTGCAGCTAACGTAAACACACCAAACACCACACTAGTAATACCAAACAAACTAAAAAAAACATTATTACGCATAGTAACCTTTCTTGGGCATAGCCCGTTGTTAAATCAAACAGTAATTTAAGATTCTAAACGTTTTGCTTTTACTTTTCTAGGCACTAACGGCATTTTATTATTTTTGCCGTATAGAGAACTACAAATAGCAAATATACCATTTACATGTTGAGGAGTCATCGGAACTCCTGAGTGTTGTAAATAGGAAACGATTTTAGAAGTCAGTTCTTTACAGATTTTATTTTGTGCGTCGTTCATAATAGGATGCCAGGGAGTCGAACCCTGCGGTAGATCGTTATAAGCAATCCTGCGCCACCAGGCACGTACATCCCATAAGAGAATTATACATCCTGATTTTCCGTTGTCAAGTTAATTTTAAGTTTTTTATTTGCCACGTGACCATTCTGGTTCTTGATTAGGTAATTAGACTTTTGACGATCTTGGTCGTTGCCTAATCGGTAGTTAATCACATCAACCGCAAATATATTTCTACTAGGATGCGCCTTGTGTTCCAATAACGCAATAATAGCCTGAGCAGTTTGCGCTGCTTCTTGTTCAGTACCTGATAGAGGAATATCAATGTGTAGACGGAACATTAGGTTCTCCATTATTTGTTTGTTCAACGAACTCTTTTACTTGGGACTGCAAATCTTTTAATCTTTTATTCAACACAATATAGTTTGCACTGATATTATGAATCTCTTGCATTACTGCTAGTAAAACTTGTCTATCTCTTGGATCGGTCACGAGCAATTCCTTTTGGTATTAGATTTCTTTTTACTCTTCTTTTTTTTAAAGATCATGTCCCAGTTTTTAGCAAACTTCACTTTATCGACAGGACGATAACCATCACCTTTACCTGCATCATGTTTACTGCTCATAGGTTAATCCGACGAAGCAGTTCCCCATTCGTCGAGTTCTAATGACTTTGGAAAAGTTGAATTATACTCGGCAATAGTTTCCTGAACATCAATATGATTAAGAACCTCATTAATCATGTTACGAATAGAAACTAATTCACTATAGGTGTATCCGTCAATTGCTTCCTCTGTGTTCATGTTATCAAATGCCGCTAGCATTGCTCCAGAACAATGAGGATCTCGATACACCTTGATTACTGGCTTTCTCTCATGAGTAACCGCAGACACTCCATCAACCGTAAAATTTTTATCTACCATGTTATTAATCCTGTAAAAATTGTTTATTTTCGTTAATGTCTTTACGAGCAGACTCGATTATGCCACGATCAGCATCAAACCAGCCAGCACGATATTCGTCCCAATACACACCGACATTACCACTATCGGGCATATCTCTTCCGCTTAGTCTTGCTTGATGACCTTGTTTGTATGCGTGACCTGGAATGTAATTTTCTGGCATCTTGTTTTTCATTTTCTTTACTCCTTAATAAACCATTCTCATACCCAATTAGGTATAACTGTATACCTTGTAATACGATAAGAAATGTTGCAATAATTATAAATGTTATTTCCATGATATTTTTAACACACCCGATTGGATTCGAACCAATGACCTGCACTTTAGAAAAATGCTGCTACTATCCAACTGAGCTACGAGTGTTAACTCTTTTAAATTATTGAGCCCCAACGAGTTGCATTCCGCCTGGACCAACCACGTTCTTCTGTGGTGGACTTACTAGACCTGTCTTGAAACCCATATACTGTGTTTCAATGCTAGCCTCTGGCTTGAATGCCAAATATACAAAGTCGTTTGGAATCTGCAGACCATCCTTGGAATTAACATAAGGCATCCATCCAACAAAAGCCAAACGACCATCTGGTGTTGGAACAAGAGCCATAGCATCTTGAATCAAATAGCCAGCATCATTCTTGGTTGCACGACACAAAACATCTTCACCAGTCTTAACTCGCAAAATCATAGTTTCCATATTAATCTTTCTTTTCTTCTTTGCATTCGCAAAGATTAAACATTTTCTTCCACAAAGAACATCCTTGCGGTTTCTCGGTTGACCAACAGTTACCAGGATTACTCTCACAGACTAATTCACAATTAGTCATTGCAAGTTTAACTCCATCCAAAATTTGTGATTCAGTAAACACTAGGTCCACATCACGACCACTAATGTTTGCTTTAGCGTAAAATAGTTGTTCTTCCATAATGAACCTCCATCTTATATATTCTGAAAAAGAGATGCATTGTTTTACCAATGCATCCCCATAATAAAAAGTAACCACTCAAAAGTATCTTTAGCGAATAGTGAAACGAGTTCCGTTCTTACGGAAACCCATCTTTCGCTTGCCCTTGTACATATCCTTCATGGTGTAACGTGTCTTGCCAGTTGAACTGGTTTCACGAATAACTTGCCAGTTACCAAAAGCCTCGACAACTTCACGAATATCGCTGATTGTTGCACGAAGATTAGCCACACCAAAACGAGAACGAGCCTCAGGCGCAGTGAGTGTCTTACCTGTAGCAAGATAGGAAATAACCTTTTGCATCTTGGTTGCAGGACGACGAGAAGAAGTAATCATATAGTAACCTTTCTGTTAAAAATCGGACTAAGTTTATTGTGAATTGTGTCCGTTCCAATTCACCAACGATAAGTAATTATACCACACAAAATCAAGAAGTCAAGTAATCTTTAAAATATTTTTTAATAAGACGAGTGGGAGTTGAACCCACACTACAGACATTTTAAGTGTCTTGACTCTGCCGTTGGTCTACCGTCTCGTAATAATATTATATCACACATTTCAAACAAGTCAAGTATTATTTGCCACCAGCAGCATAATACTGTGCCAAGGCAGAACGAAGACGAGTCATAGTTTTGGCTAGTTTACGCCAATCTGTTTCGTCTAGTAGATATAATTCATATATGTCGATACTCTCTTCGGATGCTTTGGCAAGATTCTCAGAAGCTTTTAATAAAATATCTTTTGGTTTATCTTCAAACATATCAGGTTCTCCCATATTATTCTGCATCCGTCTCTTCGTTTCGTACCAATTTTAGTATGCTATTATGATAAAAACTTCTCCAGTCACCTTTATCCAAATCCCATACCGTAATAATGCCTGGTTTTATTGGATTTTGTGGTGTTACGTCTTTGCCTTGTAGAGTACATCTCATTTTTCGAAATTCACCTCGTGGACGAGAAGTACGCTTATAAAAATCCACAGTACATACACCTTTATTCAATTCGGAAATATATTTTTTAATTCCAACTTTAGGACCTAAGGTAATAGTTTTAGGTTTTTTTTCTTTTTCTTCTTCTCTTTTTTTATCTTTGAGTTCTCTGTCACGAGCAAGACGTTTTGCCATCCAAGAAATACCATCTTCTAGTTGAGTTTCTTGTTCAGAAGAATTAAATAATTCTTGTTCTGCTTCGTTTGTTTTTTCGGTTTTAGATTCTTTATCTAATTTTAGTTGTTTTAGTTGAAGATCTAAAGAAGAAGGAACTTGCTTTTCCGTAATTTCTATAGAGGATTCCGCAGGAAATTTCTTTCCTGTTTTTGGATTTGATGGACCTTTAGGCTTTGCCATAGGTTACTCGTAGAAGTCTGGATTTTGTTTACCGTACAAACGAACAATTTGACCAGCCATAGAGTTGGCATGGTTTTCGCAGTCTGATCCTGTTTCGCCGTCCAAGTATTCGCCCTTTTCTTGCTGGTCAGCGTGAACCAGTTCATGAGCAATACTGCGACAAACATCAAAACTAGCTCTGCCTTTTGCGTACACCTTTACCATTTTAGTCTCTGGGCAGTAACTAGCAGTGGTCATATTAGCGTCTCGCTCATGAACCAAGTCAATCTTTGGCTTTTCTTTTAAACCCAGATGATTGCTGGCAAAATCAATAAAGCTTTGAATGTGAGATTCCAGCAAAGCATTTTCGGTCAGGTATTGGGTAAATCGTTTCATACATCATTATTTATGTTAAATATATACTTTATATGAAAACATTTATTGAATATATTCAAGAAGGTTCCCTATTGGCTCCGTTTGCTTTGGCTGCTGGCATGATGGCAGGAAATCCTCAGACCGCTCCAGTTCAAGCACCAGCCGCACCCACAACCCAAGCTGCTCCAGCAGTGGATCCTTATGCTCATTTTGGTGGGCAACACCATAGCAATTTATATAAAGCTATTGTTGGAGCAGAACATAGAGGAACAAAAATTGGAAATCCTTTAGATTACAACTCAGGTCAATATATCAGAACAAGAGATACCACAGGAAAGTCTACTGCATACGGTCCAGTTCAAATTACCAAATCAACTGCCGCTGGTTTTATGCGAACTCAACCAGATCTGTTCAAAGGTCAAGAAGATTACGTGAATCAGTATGTGGCGCAAGGAAAGAGTATGTTAGGAAATGTAAAGGCAGGAGATGCCTGTGGTCCTGGTGGTTGCGGTAGTTTGAGTGATGAAAAATATCATAAACCATACCAACAAATGGCGAGTGGTGTGATGCGTGGAAAAATGCGTGAACTAAAGATTGACGACAGCAAAGAAATGTCGGCACAAGATCGTGAAAGGTTTATTCAGTCTTGGCGTGGTGCGTCTCGCCAGCAAGATCCCAAGTACTATGCAGCAATCGATGCCGCATATAAAACTAATTAATTATTTACGCCTAAGTGGTCGCCAAATTCCTTAACCTTTTCGTCCATTTCACCACGAATACGATCTAATGCATCAGCCGTAATGTCTCCGTCTCCTGGATCATTATCGTCGTATGAACCATGAGATCTACGACCAACAGTTTCGTAATCTTCTCCTGGAACAGCATGATCATCTGGATCAGCAGTAATAAATTGACTTCCTATTTTGTGAACTTGTTGCAAAGTTTTATAGCCTCCCTTAGGAGCATTCTTATTAAACATCCTCTTCCAGTAGTCAAACTTTCCGTATGATGAGTTGTTGTGCCTAGGCATATTTTCCGACATAAAATCTGAAGCATGATTTATCATATGAGTTTCAATTGGATGAGGAGCATTAATTGATTCTTCATTTAAATACTTTTGTCTGAAACGATCACCAACCCAGTCGCTAATCCAACTGGTATTTTCTGAAATATTATTAGGATTTAGTTGAGGAAGAGAAATTGAAGATTGTTTTTGGGTTGCAGGAACAACAACAGGAGTTCCTTTGTTGTCTGGCATCTTGACAGCAAAATCTCCAGCCTTAGCCAACATCTTTTTTCCACCCTTTAATCTTAAACCAGCAATAACTCCTTCATCAGGAGAAATATCATGATATGTTTTATCCAAATGGCGATGATCGTGTTCGTCACCATCAATAACTCTAAATTTCTTTCCTGTTTCTTGATCTATAACATGAGAAGGAAGCGGTTCGCCTGCACGTTGTACCTTTTTTCCACTGACTCCTGCTCTAGCATTAAACACCATTGCCACAGTTCCACCATTATTTAAATGTTTTTTAGCATGATCCCAATTATTATCTTTACCACTAATTCCTGTAGAGGAAAATGTTAAATGATAATTTGATGGAAGTTGTTTAGGAGAACCATCAGGATGAAGAACTCTACCAGCAATTTTAGTATAATCATAAAATTGTGTTTTTGGATGATCAGTAAAAATTTCTGGATGAAGTTTTTCCCAAGGAAGATCGGAAACAACATTCAATCTAACTGCTGCTCGTTTGCCAGCCTTGGTAGCAGATTTTTCGTGTGCAGCAATTTCGTGATGAAGAACAGTAACTGATTCCTTTGGACGATCAATCATCATATTAGTTTTTTGTAATCTTGCCTTTTGAACACCAGTCATAGCACCACGACCAGCTTTATTTAAACAAGCAGCACGACACTCATCTGTTGCACAAGAACAAGTGTTTACTCGACCAGATTCGTTTGCAGGAGAAAGAGATAATCCAATAGTCTGAAAACTAGGAACATTAATATTTTCTTTTGCCAATTTAGGATTAGATCCCTGAGCACCGAATAAACTTCTTCCACCCAAACCAAGAGCATCTCTTGATGCTTTTAGTCCTCCTTGCCATGCACCGCCCTTAGCCTGATCAAAACCTTGTTTGATTGTGTTCCAAGAAACTTTTTTTGGTTCTTCCATGCTTCCACCATCAACTTGTTCAGTAATATAACCAGGAACAGTTTGTTCTGTTAAATAACTGATGTAATCAGCAAACATATAAAAATGATTTAGTTCCTGAAGTTCTTCTGGCGACCAATTCAGGTCTTGTGAAACTTCACGAGTTTTCCATTCTGTTCCAAAAGCACGTTCAATAAAAGATCGGTGGAGTGGGTTCATATAATTTCCTTTATTCTATTTAGTATTATTCTGAAGGTGGAGCAATCCAATCACGATCATGAGGAAATCTCACGGAAAAGTGATGGTCTCCTACATTTGGATACTCTCTTTTAAGGGATTGCATGCTGCGAAGTCCTTCAGCCATTGCTGTATCTTTTCTTTCGCTGTTCAGTTGCTTTACCGCAACCAATTCGTTGCTGTCTTTGTGATGAATCTGAATCTGAAACGGATAATTCTCGGTCAGACTCAGTTTTTCGTCTTGTCGTGAGCGTAAATACTGGGTCATCTTGTCAATTACTCCACGATTTCGTAATTCTTTGAATACCAAGTTCTCCATAGAGAATTCCCCGATTTTTTTCAAGCCTGAGGAGCGCATATTCTTGAATTTTTCTTTTAATTTGGAAAAACTCTCATCTTCCGCATTCGTAGAGATCAGGGTGTCGATTCTTTCTGTGTATTGCTTCACTTTTGCCAGCAAAGCTGGTCCACGAAAGTCCACCGCTTCAAATTTCGGCTGTGCAATCCAAGATTTATCCTTGACGCTGTAGACTCCCTGCTTTTTCGGGTAAGCAGTCTGGTTGTCTTGAGCGTAAAGCTCTACGTCGTGACCGTAAATCGTGATGTCGTGCACCAAAGCCCATAATTGTTTTTTATTTTGCAGATAATCGTCGAGCAGGTCAGGACAATCAGCCAGATCTTCACGATTCACGACGACATGTAGGTCAAGATCCGAGAATTTTGTCCAGTTGTAGTTCGCATTGCCGCCAACCAGGATGATGTCTGTGACCGCAAAGTCTGGAATCTTGGCGAAAACCGCCCATTTCTTGGCAATCTGCAGCAATTTAGCCTGAACTTCTGGTTTCAAGTCGTCTCCGTCCCAAATTTTAGGGTTCAGAGTGTCGTGATACTCCAGAGTAAGGTCCTCTTCTCGCAGATATTCAATAAAAGGCTTCATTGTACTGTATTTATAATAATATTATTTAAATCATGCGATCTATTGTGCTGACACGCTCTGTGTTTACGCCAAGTTTTTTTGCCATTCTCTGGTAGATGGAGTGTTTTCTTGCGCCAAGTGCGTCGTCGTCGGTATGGTACTGTAGTGTTTTAATCGGAGAGCCTGCGGCTGCATTAGTCTTCAGGTAATGCTTCACATGCCCCAGCACAGTGCGCATGGCTTGCATGGAGTCAGGAGTAATAGTGGCTGGATTTGATACGGCACCTGACTCGGAGCGTCTGATTGGTTTTTTGGTCAAGCCCTTCACGGAAAAATCCACCCAGGCAGAGGTAGGTTCTTCTCGTGAACGAAGCATGCTAGTTCTTACTCTTTGGTCTTGATTGAAGTAGCTGGCGTGATCACTCTCCAAATAATCGGTGTCAGGATGAAACAGAGGAACTTTTGTGGGAGGAGTCAGAATCTCTGTCAGGTATTGCAGAAAGGATATCATAATATTATTTAACCTTCGTGTGTGGCGTGTATAATACCGTTACGAACAGCGGCATTTGGTAACACGGTTTGTACCGTGCTTAAATAATTACCTAGACCCTGATTGCGCTGCCAGGAATCCTTTTTGGTTTGACGACCAACTCCACTCTTGTCTCCAGCATATACTGATAGGAACAGCCTGCCACCAGGCTTCAGATGTTGTTTAGCGGTTTCCAGAACCTGTTTGTGAGAAGATTTTTAGTTAATAGTATTCAACACATTAAATACGGTTACTGTGTCTGCACCACCACGACTCTTTACAGTTTTAGCGACATTGCTGTTGTGTTCGGCAGAGCGATTGTACGGATCCAAGACGTGACTGGTGACACCATGTTTTTTTAAAAATTCAACTCCGTGTTCATACTTGCCTCCGCCCAGATCCAGATTTGTTGCGCCACTTTCCCAGCCGACGTGTTTTGCCACAGTAGCAAACCCTTTGGCTATTTGAGATTG
>Ga0164293_10004506_pt1 | contig 11916 bp, 9 predicted proteins | sample GEODES118metaG_FD_111487 | JGI IMG/M metagenome (GOLD analysis project Ga0164293, IMG submission 111487) | Eutrophic lake water microbial communities from Lake Mendota, Wisconsin, USA - GEODES118 metaG | ecosystem: Environmental > Aquatic > Freshwater > Lake | place: USA: Lake Mendota, Wisconsin... | reverse complement strand
CCGCCATCGACAGCTTCGGGAGCCACGTGGCCGATGCAGAAACCCCACGTACCACCGCTGAAGCGACCGTCGGTGATGAGAGCGCAGTCCGCACCACGACCCGCGCCCTTGAGCGCACCGGTGATGGCGAGCATCTCGCGCATGCCGGGGCCACCCTTCGGTCCTTCGTAACGGATCACCAACACGTCACCGGGCTGGATCTTGCCGGCGAGGATCTCGGCCATTGCTCCGTCTTCTCCGTCGAAGACGCGGGCATTGCCTTCGAAATGCATCTGGTCCTTCGTGAGGCCGGCCACCTTCACCACCGAACCCTTCGGCGCGAGCGAACCGGTGAGGATGTTGATGCCGCCCTCGGCGTGGATCGGGTCGGACAACGGGTGGATCACGTCGCCGTCGGGTGCAGGCGGATCGATCTCCGCGAGGTTTTCGGCCATGGTCTTGCCGGTCACGGTCATCACGTCGCCGTGCAGCAGACCCGCTTCGAGCAACATCTTGAGCACGACGGGCACACCACCGATGCGGTCGATGTCCGACATGTGGTACTTGCCACCGGGCTTGGTGTCGGCGATGTGCGGCACCTTTGCGGCGACGCGATTGAAGTCGTCGAGGCTGAGTTCGACCCCTGCTTCGTGGGCGATGGCAAGCAAGTGCAGCACCGCATTGGTGCTTCCACCGAAAGCGTTCGTGACGGCGATCGCATTTTCGAACGCCTTCTTGGTCATGATGTCGCGCGGACGCAAACCCATTCGCAACATGTTGACCACTGCTTCGCCGGCACGACGGGCGTCGTCTTCACGGCGCGAATCGATGGCCGGCGGCGATGCAGTGCCGGGGAGGCTCATGCCGAGAGCCTCGGCGATCGACGACATCGTGTTGGCGGTGAACATGCCGCCGCATGCACCTTCTCCCGGGCACGCGTTGCGTTCGATCTCGGTGAGCTCGTCGTCGGTGATGTGCCCGAGAGCATGCGCGCCGACTGCTTCGAAGACGCTCGTGATGTCGAGGGCCTTGCCGTGCAACTGCCCCGGCATGATCGAACCGTTGTAGACGAACACGGAGGGAAGATCGAGTCGTGCGGCAGCCATCAGCATGGCGGGGATGCTCTTGTCGCATCCGGCCAGACCGACGAAACCGTCGAAGCGCTCGGCATGGATCACCGTCTCGACGCTGTCGGTGATGACTTCTCGGCTGACCAACGACGCGCGCATACCCTCGTGGCCCATCGAGATGCCGTCGCTCACGGTGATCGTGCCGAACTCCAACGCGACACCGCCTGCATCACGCACGCCACGCTTGGCATGGTCGGCCAACTTGCGCAACGTCATGTTGCAGGGCGTCACCTCGTTCCACGAGGAGGCGATTCCCACTTGCGGCTTCACCCAATCGTCGTCGGTGAGCCCGACCGCGCGGAGCATCGACCGAGCCGGGGCCTTCTGTGGGCCGTCGGTGACGTCGCGGCTCCGGGGCTTCACATCGACAGGGGTTCCGGGGGTGTTCTCAGCCATGTGCGTCACCGTAGTCGCGAGGCATTTCGCCCAACCTGTCGATGGGGCTGGAGACGAACGGCTTGACAGCAGTTGTTAGGCGTGCCTAACCTCTTGGCGTTAGGTATTCCTAACCCTCTTCAATACACTACGAAAGGCCATGATGAAGACACTCCGACTCCCCGTATTCGCAGCGGCGGCTCTGCTCGCCACCGTTGCACTCGGTGCCTGCGGGAGCAACGACTCCGCCGACACCAGCGCCGACACATCCGGAGAAGCGACCGGCACGATCACCGTCTACAGCGGCCGCAGCGAAGAACTGGTGAAGCCGATCCTCGATCAGTTCTCCGACGAGACGGGTATCGAGATCGAACTTCGTGCTGGCGACAGCGGCGAACTCGCGGCGCTTCTCCTCACCGAAGGCGATGCGTCGCCCGCAGACCTCTTCTTCTCGCAGGATGCCGGCGCACTCGGCGCAGTGGAGGATGCCGGCTTGTTCGCCGATCTTCCCGAGGCGACTCTCTCGCTCGTGGATCCCGCATATCGCTCGGCGAACGGCACGTGGGTCGGCACCAGCGGACGCGCACGCGTGATGATCTACAACCCTGAGCTCGTCACGGAACTTCCCGAGTCGATCGACGGACTTCTCGACCCGTCATGGTCGGGCAAGATCGGATACGCACCCACCAACGCCTCGTGGCAGTCGTTCGTCACCGCACTCCGTGTGCTGCGCGGCGAGGAAGGAGCCCGCACGTGGCTCGAGGGATTCGCGGCCAACAAGCCGGTTGCCTACGAGAAGAACGCCGCTGTTCGGGATGCCGTGAACGCCGGAGAGGTTGCAGCGGGACTGATCAATCATTACTACCTCTACGAGAAGATCGCCGCCGAAGGCGCCGACGCAGTCGTGGCCAAGAACCACTACTTCACGAATCAGGATCCCGGCAGCCTCGTGAACGTCGCCGGTGTGGGCATTCTCGCAGGAAGTGACAACTCAGCCGCCGCACAGGCACTCGTCGACTACTTGTTGTCGAAGACCGGCCAGAGCTTCTTCTCCGAGACCACGTTCGAGTACCCGTTGATCGAAGGTGTCGCACCCACCGATGGGCTGAAGACTCTCGAGGAAATCGATCCGCCGACCATCGATCTCTCGGATCTGAAGTCGATCGAAGCCACACAGGAGCTGCTCGCCGACGTGGGGTTGCTCACCAAGTGATCACCCCATGTTGATTGCTCGCCGCCACGTGCGGGTTCCCTGGCCACTGGCGGTACCCGCCGTGGCGGCGGCAGTCATCGCCCTCATTCCGCTCGTCTATCTCGTCGTCGAGGCCTTCTCGCGCGGCGCGGCGAACGTGTGGGATGAGATCTTCCAGGCACGAACGTGGGATCTCGTACGGAACAGTTTCCTGCTCACCGCGGTCGTCACCGCGGCGAGTGTCGTTCTCGGCACCGGCGGAGCGTGGGTCACCACGCGGTTTGCACTGCCGGGAAAAACGTTGATCCTCGTTCTTCTCACTCTCCCACTCGCCATTCCCTCGTATCTCTCGGCCTTTGCGTGGATTTCCTGGCAACCGCAACTCGCGGGGTTCTGGGGAGCGGCGATCGTGTTGACGTTCGCCTGTTTTCCCTACGTGCTGCTACCCGTTGCCGCTGCGCTGCGCGGCCTCGATCCGGCCCAGGAAGAGGTTGCTCGTTCGCTCGGCAAGACGCCCCAGCAGATCGCAAGTGAACTGGTTCTGCGCCAGGTGCGCCCGTCGATCACCGCCGGGGCTCTCCTCGTTGCCCTCTACGTTCTGTCGGACTTCGGTGCCGTTGCCGCCATGCGGTACGAGACATTCACCTGGGTGATCTACGGCGCGTACCGGGCCGGTTTCAATCCCTCACGGGCAGCGATTCTCTCGATGGTCCTCGTCTCCGCGGCGGCAGTGTTGGTGATCCTGGAGAGCAGAGCCCGCGGACGCGCCGGTGCATCACGTCTCGGCAGCGGCGTTGCACGGGTCGACCGCCGCACCACACGCGTCGGCGCAAAGATTGCTGCGCTCGGTGGTGTTGCCGCGGTTCTCGGTGTCGGACTCGGAGTGCCGGTGGCGAGCGTGATCAGTTGGATGGGTCGCGACACGCAGCGTGATGTCCAGTGGTCCGAGGTGATGACCGCCGTCGGCGACTCGTTCATCGTCGGACTCCTGACAGCGATCGCCACCGTACTCATCGCGCTCCCCGTGGGTATCGCCGCTGCGCGCTACGCCTCCCGATTCAGTTCGGTCGTCGAGCGCACCACATACGTGTCGCACGCACTCCCCGGCATCGTCATCGCCATCTCGGTCGTCTTCGTCGGGATCCGCTTGTTGAGGCCGTGGTACCAGGAACTGCCACTCCTCGTCCTCGGCCAGGTCGTGATCTTCCTGCCGCTCGCGGTTGCAGCCATCCGCAACTCGATCGAACAATCGTCGCCGCGCATGGAAGAAGTGGCCCACAGTCTCGGTGCCGGAACGATGGCCACGATTCTGCGTGTCACCATTCCACTTGCCCTCCCGGGGATCGGCGCCGCGGCCGCGATGACTCTCTTGAACGCGATGAAAGAGTTGCCGACCACGTTGCTGTTGCGACCCACCGGCTGGGAGACCCTCGCAACGAGTATCTGGAAATACAGCACCGTCTCCGATTACGCGGCTGTCGGACCCTACGCTTTGGCACTGATGTTGCTGGCCGCGCTCCCCACCGCAGTCCTGAGCGGGCTCACACTCCTGCGGTCCCAACCGCGTCCACACCATTCGCCCGTGACGACGGAGGCTCCACTGTCGTGAGCGGAATGATCACACTCTCGGTCGACCACGTGTCGCACGCATTCGGCGCCCACAAGGTTTTGAACGAGGTCTCCCTACAGGTGCCCCAGGGATGCATCACCGCCGTTCTCGGACCATCGGGCGGCGGAAAAACCACGTTGCTACGCACGATCTGCGGCTTCGAGACACCGGACAGCGGAAGCATCACGATCTCGGGTGTCGACGTGTGCCGCGACGGGCGCTCGCTCGTACCGGCCGAGAAGCGTGGCGTCACGATCGTCCCCCAGGAAGGTGCACTCTTTCCCCATCTCTCGGTCTACGACAACATCGCCTTCGGACTGAAACACCGGCGCGGACCGCAAGTTGCCAAGCGCGTCGCGCAACTCCTCGAGCTCATCGAACTTGCCGACATTGCCGACGAGCGACCGTCGTCGTTGTCCGGCGGGATGCAGCAGCGCGTCGCACTTGCCCGCGCACTGGCCCCGTCCCCGGCACTCGTTCTTCTCGACGAACCTTTCTCCGCACTCGACGCGTCGTTGCGCCAGTCCGTTCGCGACCACGTGGTCGAGACACTGCGTCACGAGGGTGCAACGGCACTGTGGGTCACGCACGATCAGCAAGAGGCGCTGTCGGTAGCGGATCAGGTTGCAGTTCTGATCGACGGGCGGATCATGCAGATCGCCGATCCGGCAACGTTGTACCGCCGCCCTGCGAGCACACAGGTGGCACAGTTCGTCGGTGAGGCCACCGTCGTCGAGGCCACGGTGTCAGGTGACGGGCGCACGGCAACGTGCGAACTCGGAACCGTCGAACTTGCATTGCCCATTGCCGCCGGCCCGGCCAAGGTGGTGGTCCGTCCCGAACAGATCGAGATCACGGCCACCGACACCGATCCCAACTCCTCATCGTGTGCCGGTGTCGTGCAAACGAGCCGTTTCTACGGACACGACGGCGTCGTGGAGGTTCGCCTTGCAAGCGGACGACAGGTGTCGGTGCGTGTTCACGCCCGCAATCTGCCGCCGGTGGGTGCGTGCGTCGATGTCAGCGTGAACGGCGACGTGATCGCGTTCGTCTGATCATCGGGCGAACGGTCCGGGATCAGCGACGGTCGGCGGGGACGCCGAAACCGAAGAGATTGCTGCCCACCTTGCGCATCTGGATTTCCTCGCTGCCCTCGGTGATGCGGTAGCGGCGGTGGTGGCGATAGATGTGCTCGAAGGGCATGTGGCGTGAATAACCGACGCCGCCACAGGTCTGCATCGCACGGTCGGCCGCGTCGCAGGCCAGACGGTTGGCGCGGTAGTTGCACATCGCGACCAAGTGCGTGACCTCCATGTGGTCCTTCTTGTCGAGCATCCATGCCGTGTAGCGCACCAACTGGCGCAGCATCGCAGCCTCGGTGTGCAGCTCGATGAGGGGGAACTGAATGGCCTGGTTGGTGGACAGTTTCTTGCCCCACGTGACGCGGCTGTTGGCGTACTTCACTGCCTCGTTGACGCAGTACTGCGCGGCGCCGAGCGACGACGCGGCCTGACGGATACGGTTCTCGTGCACGAAGTGCTGGGCCAGTTCGAGTCCGTGATCGACTCGGCCGAATACGGACTCGGTCGACACGCGGACGTCGGTGAGGCTCACTTCGGCGTGGTCGGTGGGCATGTTGAAGGTCCACCAGAAGAACTCGACCTTGAAACCCGGAGATGCCGTGGGCACGAGGAATGCCGTGATGCCGGTCGGCTCTCCGGGGTTGCCGCTGGTGCGGGCGAAGATGATGTCGTGGGTGGCGTGATGCAGACCGCTGTTCCAGCGCTTCATGCCGTTCAGCACCCACTCGTCACCGTCCCGGTAGGCGGTTGTCTCGAGATAGGTGGCGTCGCTGCCGTGGTTCGGCTCGGTGAGCCCGAAGGCCAGTCGCTTCGTGCCGTCCAGGAATCCCGGCATCCACTGCTTCTTCTGCTCCTCGGTGCCGAAGTCGCGCATCATGAGAACGGTCGGAAAGTTGCCGACGATGCTGGATTCGTTCTGCAGGTCGTTGTGCAGACCCAGACCCTTGGTGGCCAGGTGCTCGCGGATGATCGCCATCTCGAGATTGGTTGCATCACGTCCGCCGTATTCCTTCGGAAGGGCCAGACGCAACCACCCCGCCGCATCAGCGCGACGACGCATCTCTTTCAGCAGGTTCTCCCAGTCCTCCCGCGGCACACCGCCATTGTCGAAATCGGTACGCGCCCACTCCCTGCGGTGGTCGAAGAAGCGCATGTTGTCGTCTTGCTGCTCCAACGGCTTGATCTCGCGCTCGATGAAATCGTCGAGCTGATCGAGCGTCTTTTGGATGTCCCCCGGTATCTCAAAATCCATGGTGACCACCGTAGGCGAGACCTCTGCGCATCGGGAAAGCGACACAAAACGGGGTTACCAGTGGGTAGGAAGGGCAAGATAGAGGGGTTCGAATGTATACAAAACACACGTTGCACAACACGTGTGCGAGAGAGCGAGACAAGAGTCATGACACAGGTCCCCATCACCCGAGTCGGCGTCGTCGGATGCGGTCTCATGGGCTCTGGCATCGCCGAAGTCTGCGCACGAGCCGGTCTCGACGTGATGGTCCGTGAAGCCAACGCAGCCGCGATGGAGGCCGGCCAGAAGCGACTGATCGGCTCGCTCGACCGCGCCCTCGGAGCCAACAAGATCACCGAGGAAGAGCGTGACTCGGCCTTCAGCCGCCTCAGTTTCACCACCGACTTCGCCGAACTCGCCGACCGCCAACTTGTCGTGGAGGCAGTGATCGAGGACGAGGCCACGAAGACCGACGTCTTTGCGCAACTCGACCGTGTGATTGCGGACTCCGACGCCATTCTCGCCACCAACACGTCGTCGATTCCCGTGATGAAACTGGGCATGGCGACCAACCGCCCGGAACAGGTGGTCGGCGTGCACTTCTTCAACCCGGTACCGGTGTTGCGCCTCGTCGAACTCGTGCCGTCGCTCCTGACCTCGCAGAACACGATCTCGCGTGCCGTCGACTTCGCGGAACACACCTTGAACAAGCGCGTCATTCGGTCGAACGATCGCGCCGGGTTCATCGTGAATGCATTGCTCGTCCCCTACATCCTCTCCGCGGTGCGAATGATGGAGTCAGGCTACGCCTCCGCCGAAGACATCGACCTCGGCATGGTCGAAGGATGCGCACACCCGATGGGACCGCTGCGCCTGGCGGATCTCATCGGTCTCGACACCATCGTTGCGATCGCCGAAAGTCTCTACACCGAATTCAAGGAACCTCTCTACGCAGCACCACCGCTGCTCTCGCGCATGGTCGATGCCGGATTGCTCGGCCGCAAGGCGGGACGCGGTTTCTACGACTACACGAAGAAGTGAAAGGACGCAGAAGATGACCAACCAGCAGTTCACACTCGATGACGAACAGAACGAGTTCCGCAGTGTCGTTCGCAAGTTCGCCGAAGAAAAGATCGCGCCGCTTGCTGCGGACGCCGACCGCAACGAGCAATTTTCCTGGGAAGCCTTCCGCGCTCTCCAGAGCATGGAGTTGACGGCACTCTCCTATCCGGTCGAGTACGGCGGCAGCGGTGCTTCGCTGGTGACCCAGGCAGTGGTGGCCGAGGAACTGTCGCGGGTCTGTGCCAGCACCGGACTCATGTTCCTCATCTCGAAGCTCGGCATGTTGCCGGTCATCAACTTCGGCAGCGAAGAACTCAAGCAGAAGTACCTGCCGGGCATCTGCTCCGGAGATTCACAAGCCAGCTACGGACTCTCCGAGGCGGATGCCGGGAGCGACGTGGCCTCGATGACCACCCGTGCCGTACGTGACGGTGACGACTGGATCATCAACGGATCGAAGATCTGGATCACGAATGCCAGCATCAGCAATCTCTACACCGTGTTCGCCCGTACCTCCGACGACCGCCACAAGGGCATCACTGCCTTCCTGTTGGAAGCCGACTGGGGTGTCCATGTCGACAAAATCGAGCACAAGTTGGGTATCAAGGCCTCGCCGACCGGAGTGATCCGTTTCGACAACCTGCGAGTGCCGGATTCGCACCGCATCGGTGAGGTGGGCCAGGGCTTCACCATCGGCATGCACACCCTCGATCGCAGCCGTCCGACCATCGGTGCACAGGCCGTGGGCATCGCCCAGGGTGCCATCGACTTCGCGGTGAACTACATGAAGGAACGCAAGACCTTCGGCTCTCCCTTGGCAACCCGTCAGGGTCTGCAGTGGATGGTGGCCGAAGCACAGATGCAGGTGGAGGCAGCCCGCACCATGGTCTACCGAGCCTGCGCGGCCGCAGACGCCGACGACCCGCATGGTGACCTCTCTTCGCTCGGCGCCATGGCCAAGTGGTTCGCCTCGGACGTGGCGATGAAGGTCACGACCGATTGCGTTCAGCTGCTCGGTGGCTACGGCTACACCAACGACTTCCCCGTGGAACGGATGATGCGCGACGCCAAGATCACCCAGATCTACGAAGGCACCAACCAGATCCAGCGCATGGTCGTGGCAAAGAAGATCTTCGGTTAGAGCGCCGATACCAACGGCGCCAACTGGGTCGTGACACCGGCCAGTTCGGCGGCCACACGCGGCAAATCGTCGAGATGCGAACAGTCGAGGTCGGCGACCGCGACGATGAACGAGTGCTCCCACCAGAACTTGATGCCGGCGAAACGCTGATTGAGGTCGTTCAGTTCGGCGAGGAGGAACTCACTCGACCCGACCTGATCGGCGACGAGGGTGGACACGCGACAGACGGGGCGCCCGACGTCGTGGAGTTCCGCCCGTACCTGAATGCCTCCGCGCATGAACTCGACGGCACGGCCGTTGTCATCCTCGTGGTCGATACCGGCCGTCGCGAGAACACCACGCAGTTTCGAGCCCCACTCTTCGACGACGGCATCGATGAACTGTCCGACGACTGTCCAGCCGGGCCCCGTGACACGACAGGCGTGACCATTCTCGGGTGAGTCGGCTGCGAAGGTGACATCGGCATCGGGGTCGAGCGACGCGTTCGACAACAGACGCTCGATCTGACTGATGGCAGTGTGAAACTGAACGCTGCCGGTTGTTCGTGCGGCAACGATGCTGGTGATGCGACCGTGTCCGTACCGCGACCAGTCGGAATGGAACTTCACCACGCCTTCGCCGATGGTGCACCACATGGCTGGACCATGACCGTCGAACTTGAGGCCGAGCGGCGGCGTGCGCGCGGCGTTGAGAATCTCGGAGAGATGCTGCGCATTGACGATGGCCGTGGCGACGATGTCGACGGGCTCGGGGCGCACGAGAGGCGGCGGATGGGGCGGATCGAAGACGACGCGCTTGTCTCCGCTGGAGATGCTGAGCGAGGTGTCGTCGACGAACTCGAGTACGCCGTCGTCGCCGGGCTCCACGATGTCGGTGGCATAGAACACCGCACGCGGCGAGACTGCGACGACGAAATCAGGCGTGCCCGGCGACTCGCCCCCTTCGAAGTCGAAGTGCGTGAAGTACGACTCGTGGATCCAGTGCCGTTGACCGTGACGGACCTCGAGCCACAACGACGACGGATCGACATCGGAGACCGTGAGTGCAGTGGTGTACTGCCAGATCTGCCACCACTCGTCGAAAGGGATGCGCTGGGGATGAGCGGCGAGGACCGCGTGTGATGTCATGACGAGACACTCGGATGGAAACGCGACGACGCTGCCGCCGGAGCGATGGGAGATGCCACCGGCACGAAGGGCCCCGTCACGGCGATTTCGTACTCCGGACCGGTGATCATCGGTTCCCACGGAACACGCTGGGCCGGACACGATGTTCCGGCGGCGAGGTCTTCGAGCAAAGTGGCGAGGCGCGCCGCCGTGGCCACGGAGAGTTCCCCGAAGGCAATGTTGTCGTTTACCACCCGCACCCATGTGGGGGAACCGTCGTCGACCGTGACGGGGGTGATGCCGAGATCGGCAAACGCCCGTGTGAGACGCCGATAGACGGCAGTGTGGGCGGGACTTGGTGAGACGGGATCCGGGGAAACGGGTGGTTGCAGAGCCATGCCCCGAGTGTGACGACAGGGTGGAACACCGGGTCGACAGGGTGGAACACCGGGTCGACGGGGTGGAACACGGACCGCCAGACCCACTAATTTCAAGGCCTGCCGCTGATCCGAGCGGCCCAACCAGGGGGACACCATGTTCAACTTCAAGGGGAAGACCGTTCTCATCACCGGAGCCTCGTACGGCCTCGGAGCCAGCTTCGCTGCAGGTTTCGCCGACGCCGGTGCAAACCTCATTCTCACCGCCCGGTCGAAGGACCTGCTCGAGGCCACCGGCGAGGACTGCCGGAAGCGTGGCGCCAAGGTGCTGTGCGTCACCGGTGACGTCTCCAAGGAAGAAGACGTGAAGCGCGTGGTCGCTGCGGGCATCGCCGAGTTCGGCGGCATCGACACCCTAGTGAACAACGCCGGCATCTCCGACGTCCTCGGCATCGGCGCCGAGCGCTTCCCCACCGAGACCTTCGACAACATCATGGCCGTCGACCTGCGCGGTGCCTTTCTCTACATGCGCGAGGTCGGACTGCACATGTTGATGAAGAAGAGCGGCAACATCGTGAACATCTGCTCGATCATGGGCAGCGGTGCCAACGAGATGAACATCATCGCCTACACCGCCGCCAAGGGTGCGCTGCGCAATATCACCCAGCAGCTGGGTTGCGAGTGGGCCGACCGCGGTGTCCGCGTGAACGCCGTGAGCCCCGGCTTCATCATCACCGAGATGACCCGCGCCGCACTCGAGGGCATGGGCATGGACAAGTGGATCGCCTCGCGCACACCGATGCGCCGCCTCGGCGAGATTCCCGAGATCGTGGCACCTGTGATGTTCCTCGCCTCCGACATGGCCGGTTACATCACCGGTCACGATCTTTTGGTCGACGGTGGCACCAACGCAGGAAATGGCTATTACCAGATCCAGCCGATCCACCACGCCTGGAACGCCGACACCGCGCCCATGGCCCCCGGTGCCTACGAAGGTCTCCTGCCGCGCCCCGAGTGGGCGACGCCATTGCTGCCCGGTATTCCGGGCGTGCACTACCCGTTGCCCGAATAAGCAACCCGTCAGCTTCCAGCGTTTCGCTACGGTCGGGACGTGGGAAAGAAACCGAAGCCCAGCAACGACGAAGTTCTCGATTCGTTGCGAGGCAGTGTTTCTCCCCACGTCCCGATTCGTTTTTCCGAACAGAAAAGCACGGACAAGAACACCTCGCCGACCCGGCGCATCCTCACCGTCGAGTTCGTCGAGCCACACGACGACGCCTGGGAGTGGCACGAACCAAATGGATCGCTCGGCGGCGTCTTCACCGCCGAGCAGCTCGGCGGTCTCGACATCGATGTCGCCGACACCCTGCGCGTGCAGATCTCCGTCGCTGACGGAACGATCGAGTTGCTGCAGGTGGTGCCGAACTCGCTCAAGCGACTTCCCGACAAGCAGCGCAAGGAACGGGTACGCGAACTGCGTCGCCTGCGGGCTCCCGTCTTGGAGAAGAAGATCACCCATCTCGACGCGGCGCCACCGCCCGGACTGCGCCGCGTCATCGCGGCCGAAGTGGTGGCTATCGACGGCGACCGCATCACGTGGCAAGCACTCCATGGCGACGAGACGATGACCAT
>Ga0164293_10004505_pt1 | contig 11916 bp, 4 predicted proteins | sample GEODES118metaG_FD_111487 | JGI IMG/M metagenome (GOLD analysis project Ga0164293, IMG submission 111487) | Eutrophic lake water microbial communities from Lake Mendota, Wisconsin, USA - GEODES118 metaG | ecosystem: Environmental > Aquatic > Freshwater > Lake | place: USA: Lake Mendota, Wisconsin... | reverse complement strand
GGTTCTGGACTGGTGGGATACGCCTTCTTCGTCCAGTCGGCGAACCGGTACGGGAAACCGTAATGCTTGCCCTGTTCGATGTGGTTGAGTTCTTCCGGAGCGTCCGCATCCGGACCGTTTTCCGTGGCAAACATCTCCCCGGCATCGTTCCAACAAAAACCGTACGCGTTGCGAGTGCCGCGGGCGTACACCTCCAGAACGGGAGGATTGGAGTCGGACTTAATCCGCCAGAGACAACCCGTGATGGGCGTTTCGCCGCCGCCGTACCACTCCGAATCGGCTCCAGTGAGCCCACCGTCGGTGCGGCCGCCGTTGCCGGCATACAAATGGCCGTCGGGACCAAAGGCGATGTGCTCCACAGCGTGGATATAAGCCGGGCTTCCCGGGTAGTTGGTCTGGAACCACGGCTTGAGCTCCGAGGGATCTCCGCCGGCGATGGCCGTGCTTCGGTAGATGGTGACGATGTTCTGGTAAGGCCGGGTCGCCTTGTTCTGCTGATTGGAGGCGATGTAGAGCCGCTTCTGCCGATCGAGAGTCATCCCCAAGACGAAGAGCGGCCCGCCGATATCATCCGGACGGCGTTCCAGATAGCGGTTGGCTGGAAGGATTTGTTTCAGCGCCGCATTCGAAGGATCCAAGCGCCACACGTCACCCTGCTCGGTCAGCACATACAATTTCTGACCTCGCCCCTCACTGGTGATGCGCACCGGACGGAATGGCAACCGAGCCACCTCCCGCAACCGGAACCCCTCCGGAGCCTTGGGCAACGGCGGGTAGCGATTGGCCTGCTGAAGCGCTTCAAAGGTCGGATAAGCCGTCGTCGCCCGCACCTTCTTGACCTGCTCGGAAGTCACCTCAGGGCCTGCATTGCCCCAGTTGCGCAAAACGTAATTCAAGACGCTCGCCACCTCCTCGTCTTGCAAGATCGCCGGCGGCATCACACCGGCATACCGACGCGCGTTGACCGTGATCTCGCCATTCAACCCCTCGCAAATGATCCGGATGGCGCGATCGATGTCGGCCAGAAGGTAGTCGGAACCCGCCAACGGCGGAAAGACTCCCGGGATCCCCTGCCCCCGCATCTGGTGGCAGGCGAAACAGTTCTTCAGGTAGAGGTCACGTCCTCGGGAACTCTGGGACTCCGAAGTGGAGGAGGTCCCAGAGTTCGTACCCTGGGCCACCAGAGACGCATTCCCAAGAACCCATCCCAAAACGGCCCATAGCCCGAGCGCCCGGAACCACCGAGAAGCCCCCGAATTGTTCAAACTGAAGTTCTTCATTCGATCACCCACCAGTTCATGCCCTGAGCCGGAACACTCACGGTCACCTCCACCCGACCATCACGACCCACCGGCAAGCGCTGAACCTTACCGCCGCGCTCCCGCAACCGTGCCGCGCGGGTCAAACCGGTGTAATAGACATTCGGCTTGAGGACCTTTCGGACCGGTTCATTCAAGGGATTGAAGACCACCAGCATCCCCTTTTCTTTCAAGGAAGGATTCACGTGGAGCATCCAATCCAAATCCCGGGCGTCGGCCCGCCGGCCATGGATCACATCACTCTCAAGGATGTCCCGGTGCGCCTTGAACCAGTCCACCTGGGCCTTGACCATGACCCGTGTGGCCTCGCTGTCGAAGAGGCGCGGACCGCGGTAGCAGGCCTGGACGCCCAGGGCGAGATTGCTCTCGAGCATGCGCCGATAATGGTCCAGATGCTCCGACAGCGGTTCGATCGTCGCCGCGGCCCCGCCGCCCTGATACTCGGTCAACGGCACGAACATCCAGCCCATGCTGGGGCACTTCTCCCAGGTGCCATCGTAGATGTTCTGACGGGTGTGGATCACCTGCTGCTCACGGGGCAGCGACCAGTTGACCTCTCGATACCCCATGCCGGTCTTGGTGGAACCGCCCAAGAAATAATGATCGGGCACGTTCAGGTAGAAGCCCTGCCCCCGGCACCAACGGTAGAAGTCCCGGATCTCCACCCACTGGTTCCAGCGGGAATCTTCCCAACCACGGTGCCCCGGGTGGTTCGTGGACGCGCAGGGATCGCCTGGATAGGAACCATCGTGCTCCAGCAGGGTGAAACCGCTCTGGCGATGGAACTCGTACAGCCGTCGGAAATAGTTGGTGCCCCACCGGCTTTGAAGGCAGGGAGAATTCCCAAACACCGGCTTGAGCCCGGAGGGCAAGACCACGTCATGCCCGCCACCGACGCTGCGCGAGGCCAAAAGAGAATAGCTTCCGATCTCCACGCCCCGGCTCCGCGCATGGCTGGCGAAGGCTTGGGCTTTTTGCAGCGTCTCCGGCCGCTCATTCTCCATGTCGAAGCCGCTGCCAAAACTCAGGATCAGCATCTCGAAACCCGTGGCTGCACACTGATCGATGGCATTGGTCACCGTCGGCCCGTGGGAGGACACCACATGCATCATCAGGGGGTTCTCGGTCACCCAGGGGGCGACCGTGCGCATCATCCGGCGCACGGCCAAGCCACAGCGCTCACGGTCTGTGCTGTCCTGCGGCAAAATCCAGGCCCGGTAGGTCTCGAAGGTCGCCCCCGGAGCCACCGTCTGGTTGGGCCCCAAATCAGGCCCCACATCCAGCAGGCATGGGGTCTTCTTCTCATAATTGACCTGGGAATGGAATTCCGGATCGGGCAGCCACCGGTAGGAACGCCGATTGGCTCCCGCTCCGGTCATTCCACCAAACGACATGTCGGTCTCGACATGGAAGTTGGGAGGCGTCAGCCCGACCGAGAGCTCATCCACTTCTGAAACCCGCTCGACCGCCGCGAGGAGCTCGCTGGAGAACCGGTTGATCGTCACCGGCGAAGCCGTTGCGTTGCTCACGGTCAACCACTTCGAATAGCAGGGAAGGCCGTCGTACAATTCGTAGTGCACTGAAATTCGGAGTCCCTGGAGCAACGGCTCGGAGACCGCCGACAGCGGCGCCTCGAAATCGAGCCGCAGGGTCACTCCTCGCGGAGGCCACTGCACCCCGGGCGCATGATGGCGCACCCGCTTCCATGCCATGCGTTCCTGGGGGACTCCGACCTCATGACCCACGAAGCGGAACGCCTCGGGCCGGGCTTTGAGTTGCCCTTCCCATTCGGGCCGGAGGAAGGCGTAGTTCGGTTGCCCCTGAAGCCCCCCGATCTCGAAGCGTTTGCCGTTGAGCTCCACCACGGCCTCGGACTTCACCCCGCGGATCAAGGACTCGCCGCTGATGCGGTTCTCCATCGAGACCGTGGCCGCGTTGGGCTCAATGCGGATGACGCGCCGCAGCAGACCGTTGTCGAGAACGAGCTCGCGGCGATCCGCGCGCACCTGGACCTGTGCCCGATACGGTGACGGGTCGATCAACCAATCGGGATCAGCGGCACCGGCCAAAACCACCGAGTGGACCAGCAATCCGAAGATCGCCCAAAGAGACGGATTCTTGAACATGGGAAAGTTGAGACAGACCGCAATCGACCCCGGGGCATTCATGGCTTTGAGGGAACCGAGACCGGAGCCGGAGCACTGGAAACAAACTCCAACAAGTCGGCCACGGCTTCCAGGGACAATCCCGATAGGAGTCCTTCGGGCATCAACGACTGGCCGGAGCTGCGCATGGAACGGACCGCTCGACGCTCCAGAGTGAGTTCGCCTCCGCCGCCAAGGCGCAGCGTCACCTGAGTGGGGGTTTCCCGGGCGATCAAGGCCGAGTGGGTTTCCCCGTCCATCGTTTCCACCGCAAAGGCGATGTACTGAGGGGCCACCTCGGCGTGCGGTTGCACCAGGCTGGTGAGCAGCTTGGTTTTTCCGGCGGTGCGCACGGTCACCAGATCCGGCCCCACTGCATGCCCCTCGGAACCGGCACGGTGACAGGCCGCGCAGCGTTCGAGGAAGATCAACCCACCCCGGGCCTTGGAACCGGACAAGGCCAGGGCCGGTTGGAGCGCGGCCACGGTGTCGGCGCTGGAGGGTTCCTTCGGGAGCCATCGCAACGCAGCCAACGCCACGGCGGGGCTCGAATGGGCCTGAAGGCTGCGGGTGTTGACCGCGGGGATGTCCGCCGGGTCGACTTCACCCCGCTCCACCGCCGACATCAGCGCCAGGGCGCGCTCCGGGCGTTGGGCCATCAACGCCACCGCGGCCGCCCGATCTTCAGCCCGATAGCCTTTCCAGGGCTTGAGAATCCTTTCAGACACGCCCGGGTCGTTCAATCGCCCCAAGGACTGGAGGGCCGCTGCACGAACACGGGGCGAGCCTGTCACCAGCAATCGGCTCAAGGGTTCGATGACCTCACCCGGACGTGCCACCGCGAGCAACTCCACCGCTTGGATGCGATCAGCCTCCGGCAGGCCTTCCTCAGCGGCACGAACGAGGGCGGATCGAAACAGCTTCTGCAGTCGCTCCTCCGATTCCCGGGAAACCGCCGACTTGCCGGAGCGAGCCGCCGCCGCGAGGAAGCCACGGAGCATGCGCGGAGCCACAGCGGACCATTCGGGGCGGCCCACCCGGTCCAGAAAACGGTCCACGTCACCGGGAAGCCCTTGCGAGCCCATCACCGTCGCGATCGCCTCCAGCAACTCGCCACTGCGGGGTCGCTGGATGAATCCCGGATCTTGAGCCAGGCCTGCGAGCACCTCTCCGGCGCCCGTGGAAAGACCGCTCAAGACCGCCGCCTGCACCCACGGATGACCACCATCCCGCAGGAGGAGGCGGGCCAAGGCGTTGTTGCGTTCGGTCCCCGACCAAGCCCCCAGGGTCAAGGCCACTTGGCATCGGACTCGCAATGACGGATCTTCCACCAGGCTCAGGAGCCGTCCTTGCAGACTCTTGGCCTCCGGATCCGAGCCCGCCACCCGGGGCTCAACCCATTTCACGGCATGCTCGCGGACCCGTTCATCCCGGTCGGCCAGGGCTGTTTGCAGGTGGCGTGCGCCCTCCAGCGCCTTCAACCCGTCGAGCGAATACAAGGCATGCAGTCGAGCCAGCGGGACGGCCGATTGCTGGAGCAACCGCTCCAACTCCGGCACGGCAGAACGGTCCTGACGTTCGTGGATCAATCGGGAGGCCGTCTCACGGACCCATCCATTCGGGCTTTCGAGAGCGGCGACGCACTGGCTCACCGAAGCTTGGCTCCACCGCCGCGGAGCGGGTCTTCGGAAACCCTCGGGAACCACCCGCCAGAGTCGTCCGCGGTCGTTGCCACTATTGAGGTCCAAGTGCTGTTTGATGGCCTCCGGGATGGACCACGGGTGCTCGATGACCTCCCGGTACATGTCCACAATGTAGAGGCACCCATCGGGCCCATTCTGGAAATGCACCGGCCGGAACCAGGTGTCTCGCGAGGCCAAAAACTCGACGCCCTGTTCATCGGCCGGACGACGTGCCACCCAACCCACCCCGTCGGCGTGCAGCACCTTCCGGTGGACCAGGTTGCCCCCGGCATCACCGATGAAGACATTGTCGACAAACTCCGGACCGAAGGCATCTCCGCGGTACACCGTCGCTCCGGTCGCACCCGTGAAATAGCCGGAGACACGGCCTCCCCCCTCGACCATGCCGGGGACGACACCACTGATGCGCCAACGGGTCCGGACTATCCGCCAAGGCTCGTCGGGACTGATCCGGAACACCTCAGCCGCGGGCCCATCGGCCGCGATGCTGACCCGCGGGGACGGCAGAGCGACCCAGGGATTGCGCGCGGCATGCGCCCAGTCCATGGCCATCCACTGGAGGTGATCGCTATTGCTGGACACGAAGCGATTGCCCACCGAATCGAAGGAGAGGCCATACTGGCCGCCGCCGGTCTCGGGACGGAGCGTCTCGGTGGCGGGATCGAAGCTGAAATCCAGCCCCCGCAAATCGAGCCCGGGGCCTTCTGAGCCCGCCGGAGCCACACGGTTGCCTCCATTGGGTCCGGTGGCCCCGTAGAGGCGGTGATCCAACCCCCAATTGAAAGAATTGAGGAGCGCTTGGACATTGAGTCGGGCCACCCCGCTACCGAATCCGCTCACCACGACACGGCGCTCATCGGCCCGGCCGTCGCCTGTGGTGTCCTTGAGCCAGACAATGTCCGGTGAGGCTCCGACGTACAGCCCGCCCCGAGAACAAATCAGGGCTGTCGGCCACGGCAAGTGATCGGCAAAGACCGTGGAACGGTCGAAGCGGCCGTCACCATCGAGATCCTCGAGCATTCGGATCCGCCCGGCATGCGGGGTTTCATCCCGCCGCTCGGAATAATCGATCATCTCAGCCACGAACGCGCGACCATCCTCGTCGAAGGCCATCGTCACCGGACTCACCACCTGGGGCTCACTCGCCGCCAATTCCAGATGGAACCCTTTTCGAATTTGGAACGTCTCCCGGGCTCGATCGGGGGGCACAGGTGCGAAGCGGGTCAAGTCGGCCGCCGCCACATTCGTCGCCCGATCGGTCTTCCCGTAGGCTTCCGAGTAGCTCACCCGGGTCTTGGGGTGCGACGTCGACTCCGCCCCTGAGCAACCCCAGGTGATCGCGAGGACGGCCACGGTGTAGCGCACGACTTCCCAACCCGGAGAGTTCACGCCCCTCACAATGCTGGGAATGCGCGACCAAAACCAACCCGCAATTACGCCCAAGACAATTCCAGACTCAACGCTGGGCCGCCCGCTGCAACGCCTCAGCCACAATGCCTGGTGTCAGCACCACGGGCAGAACTTCCGGGGCTTTGGTCGGGTCCGCGGAATACACCAGAACCAAGGGCACACCCCGGCGGCCCTGTCGTTTCAATTCTTCGGCAATGAGCGGATCTCCATCGGTAAAATCGCCCTCGAAGACCCGGACTCCCAATTCTTGGATGCGCCCCCGAGTAGCGTCGATATCGATGGCCGTCGCCTTGTTCCACTTGCAGTTCAGACAACTGTCGGCGGTGAAATCCACCATCACCGGATGTCCCTCGCGACGGGCTTGCTCGACGGCCGCGGTGCTCCACTTCCGCCACTCCAACCCCTGGACCCGTTGGCCTGCAGGCGTGCGCCAGTCCAATTGACGTTCCAAGAATCCGAAGTAACCGGCCAGCACCAGCAAAGCGGCGACGCTCATGGCCCAACCTCGGCTCCGGGTCGAACGCTGCACGAACTCTCCCCAGACCCAAGCCGCCGCTGCCAAGACCACCAGGAACAACCCGAACCACAACACACCCGTGCCCGATTCCCCCAAACGGCCGGCGGTGAACCAGAACAACCACATCGCCGTCGCCAGCATGGGGAAGCCCATGGCCACCTTGAAGCGAACCATCCAAACACCCGGCCTGGGCAGGAAGCGCAACCAAGCCGGCTCCCAACAGAGGGCCACAAACGGCAATGCCAGACCTGCTCCGATGGCGACGAAGAACAAGAGGATCACCAAGGGGGGCTGGAGGAAGGCGAAGGCCAAGGCCGAAGCCAAGAAGGGCGCCGTGCACGGAGTCGCTAGAACGGCCGCCAGCACGCCATTGAAAAAGGCCCCACTCCACCCCTCTTTTGAGGAAAGGTCCGAGGCCTTCTGCATCGCAGATCCGCCCAGAGTCAGCTCGAACACGCCGAAAAGATTCAGAGCCACCAGGGTGATGAGCACCGTGATCAGCACTCGAAAGATCGGGTTCTGAAATGGCGCGCTCCAACTGGCCGTGCCGCCCGCCGCCTGCACCGCCAAGGCCACTCCGGCCAAGACCAAGAACGAGGCCAGCACCCCGGCCCCATACACCAAGCCGAGCGTCCGGACCCGCCGGGGCTGCTCCTTGGCCTGCTGGACAAACCCCAGCACCTTGAGAGCCAAGACCGGCAGCACACACGGCATCACATTGAGAATGAGCCCGCCCACGAAGGCCGACAACAGCTTGACGAGCAACTCCGCCACGGAAACCGGTTCATGGATTGTCGTCGTAGGGGTGGGCGATGCGGCCACAATGGGCACACTGAATTCCAACGGTTCGGCCGCCGGCCCAGACCCCTGCGGAACCAGCACCCCTTCCAATCGCTGGGGCCACCCAGATTCCCCGGCAGGCACCGTCTTGCGGAGGCGCAGAAACCCGTTCTGCGGATCCAGCGCTTCGGTGTTGACCGACACCGGTGCCAGGCCACCCACGGACTCGAAGGGAAACACATCGAACCCCGAAACCCCAGATCCGGGCTTCCAGGATACCAGCAGCTTTCGGGGCACGACTCCCTCGGCCGTCTCCCAAGTCGCGATCACGGGAAGGTCTTGAGCCAGGCGCGGCACGCGTTGTCGGGCCGCCTGGATCTCCGCTGCATGGACTGAGGCCTCGGCCTGGCTGCCAACCGTGACGGTCGTCTCGACCGTGGCATTCCCCGGGACACATTCTTCATGACATTCGAGCCAACGAACCTTGGCCTTGAGGGTTACGGGACCCAGCGCTTGGCTGGCAGGAATCTCGATGGGCACCCGCAGCAACACCGTTCCGGAATAGGTGAGTGTCACGAACTCCTTTTCGATGGTCTTGTCGGGAACGGGCCACTGGATGGCTCCCGCCGTGATGCCCGATGGCAGGGTCCACTCGACCCGAGTCTTCATCCCCACCTCGTCACCGGCATGACGCCAGTAAACATGCCACCCCTCCGCCATTTGAAGGCGAATGGCCGCCGTGACGGTGGAACCGGGCCGGACGGTGGACTGGTCGACCCACAATTCGACGCGAGTGGCCGATTCCGCCCGCATTTCCCACTGTCCGGCCATCCAGCACAGCGAGAGCAATAATCCGATCCAGCGCATGAAAGAATCAAAAGGGACTCCAAGCCCCTTGTCCAATGCTTCTGCCGGCTCTCTGGCCTCCTTCAAACGCTCAGACTGCAGCGGGCGAGCGGGGATGGCTTCGAATCGGCGCATCCCCGGACCGAGCGATGGAAAAGAGCCGACCAAATCGGTCACCGTGCTCTGTCAGGCGCAGAAAAAATAAAAAAGGCGCGATGGAAACCATCGCGCCTTAAAAAGGACGAAAAACCCGAACGGCCGATCAGCGGCGGTTGCGGCGGAGGGCTGCAGCGCCCAAGAACGCAGCACCGACCACACCGAGAGCCACCGTGGTGGGCTCCGGAACATTGGCGGTCACGGTGAGCTTGAAGTTGTCAGCCTGAGCATTGTTCAACTTGCGGAGAGCCCAATCGCTGCCGCCAGGACCGGTCTTCTGCCAGAAGTCGTCGCTGGAGACACCCACATTCAGGTGAGGCTGACCAGCGGTCGAGGTCGCACCACCGATGAGCAAACCCTTGTCGGCTGCCGAGGTGGCGCCCGAGAAGCTCACGGTCACCGTGAAATTCTTGGGGAGCTTGAGTTCGCCATACTGGGCCACAAAGGGGGTATAGTCGAAGGTCGCCGTATTGATGCCCGAAGAGATACCGATGTTCGGGACGGACAAAAGCTTGGTGCCCGGGGAAGCCACGCCGCCGACCAACGCGCCATCATTGGCGTAGATGTTCAGGTTCATCGAACCACCCAACGAGGCCGAGTAGTAATCGAAATTCAACCCGGTGAAGCTGTACCCTTCGGAAGGTAGGGTGATTTGGTCACCGTATTCATACCCGCGGTGGCCATTGGAGATGAGAGTACCGACACCGTAGAACTCCGAGGTGGTTCCGGTGGTCGAGTAGATGGTTCCGGCGAACGCCGACGACGTTGCGAGGGCGAGAGCTGCTGCAGCAGCAAGAATCGAACGCTGAATCATAGTCAGATAATGGTTATGTTGTGACGGAGGAGAGCCCTCTTTAAGACCCGTCCTTTTGAAAGTGTTATGATTAAAACGGGGTATCCGGTCAAGCGGGGTTTTGAATTTTTTTGTCCCAAGTTGACAACCATGGGGCCAGCTGTCTCAGCGGTTCAATTCGAACCCGATTTCACGGGCTTCCGATTGGGCTTGCTCCCAAGGTTTTCCGGCGGCCATTCCCGGCCTTTGGTGCCCAACGAAGCTCAATGCCGCATCTTTGATCAAGCGCTGACGGCGTTGGATCAAAGCCCATCCGTCGCGTGATCCGCGCGAAAGATCCACCAACCCCTCCGGGTGGAGCGAATCGATCCACGACCCGGCAGCACCCAGAGCTCGAAGGGTTTCGCGGGCCATCAACCAATGTCCCTGGCGATTGGCGTGGACCCCATCGCCCGATACTGTGAATCCCGGATCCTGAGCGCGTCGAGAGTCCAGGAATTGGCGCATGGGCCCATGCACATCCACCACCTGCCAACCGTTGGTGCGCTGCCCGACCAACCACTGGGAGTAAGTCGTCAACACCGAGTCGTATCCCTCGAAGGGCTGCGGATAAGCCGTCAATCCCGCGGGCAGGGTGCGCCCCTTCAATGGCTGGGAATCAAACACCGGCGGGGTGATGTGGACGACCCGGACCCCTGCGTGGGCGGCGACCTCGTGCAATCGCCGCATGCCATCGCGGAACTTGGAAAAGCGCGATTCATCGAGGGGAAAATAGATTCCGTCGTTCATCCCATAGCAGGCCAGGATCAGGTCGGGCTTCAACCGGCTGAGAACCCGGCCCAAGCGTTCGTTCACGTCCGGCCGGGGAAAAGCGCCGCCGGCATGGCCCTCTTCCGACAGGCCTGAGGCCGTCTCGCTGGGCAATCCCAAGTTGAGGATCTCCGGACGGTGGTCCCGCTGGACCTGTCGCAAGCCGGCCTCGAAGAACTCCACCCACTCGCCCGCATAGGTGATGCTGTCCCCCAGCACCACGATGCGGGAGGCGGCTCGGACCATCCGGGCAGCCTCATTGGGCAAGGCCTCGCCAAGCGTCGGCACCAGGCGAATTTGGCGCAAATCCATGACCGCCCCGCCGACTTTGTGAATTGGACGCACTTCCAAGGTGTGGCGTCCCGGCGTGAGCGACACACGACCCAATCGGCGGACGACGAAATTCTGGAAATGCCCCGTCTCTTCCACGGTCCAGGGAATGACCTGCTCTCCGATACGCAACTCCACCTGGCTGCCGGCAGACCCTCGTCCGCAACCCTGGGTCAACTCCACCTCGTAGGATCCGCCCTGGCTCACTTCAAAACTCCAGTCGACCCAATCCTCGGCACGAGCCCACCAACCGAGCGTGTCTTTGAACGGCATCGGCTCATACCGCAGCACCGTCCCGTGCACGGAGGCTGAACGCGAATGGAGCAACACGGTCCGATCGGCCGAGGCGGACACGGGCTGCGCCTGATGATCCGGGTTGGCCAGAGGCCACTGGGCCCCAACACGTCCCTGCCAATCGGCCAAACGCCGCGCCAGTTCCATCACCCGGGCCGGTTGCTCGCCAGACAGGTCGCGGGTCTCGCCCGGATCCTTCGCCAGATCGAACAATTCATGCCGACCGTCCTCATAGTACTGGATGAGTTTCCAATCCCCGGCTCGGATCGCCGAATAAGGCGAGGCGCCGCCCGGATGATAGTGAGGGTAGTGCCAGCCGATCACCTCGCGGCCGAGCCGGGCCGAGGGTTCCTTCAAGAGCGGTGTCAGATTCACCCCATCGTTCAGACCTTCCACAGGGCCCGCCGACACGGCCGCCGCGACGGTGGCGGCGACATCCATGGAGATCACCGGTTGCTCCACCTGCCCCTGCGGCACGCCGACTCCCGGCCACCGGACCACCAGCGGCACACGGATTCCTCCCTCGTAGGGGGATCCCTTGCCCGAGCGCAGCGGCGCGTTCGAGGTCGGAGGGTTCTTGCCCATCACCAGTCCGCCATTGTCGGAAGTGAAGACCACCACGGTGCGATCGGCGAGGCCGGCATCGTCGAGAGCCCGTAGCACCTGGCCCACCGCCGCATCGAGGCTTTCCAACATCGCGGCATAGACGGCGTTGGTCTGGGCCCCGCCGACGGCCGCGGCCTTGCGGCGGTATTTTTCGACCAACTCGTCCTTGGCCTGCAGGGGCGTGTGCACCGCATGGAAGGCCACCTGC
>Ga0164293_10004503_pt1 | contig 11917 bp, 8 predicted proteins | sample GEODES118metaG_FD_111487 | JGI IMG/M metagenome (GOLD analysis project Ga0164293, IMG submission 111487) | Eutrophic lake water microbial communities from Lake Mendota, Wisconsin, USA - GEODES118 metaG | ecosystem: Environmental > Aquatic > Freshwater > Lake | place: USA: Lake Mendota, Wisconsin... | reverse complement strand
TCAATCAAGAAGACAGTTCAAAACAGTTCGAGACGATATACGACCTCCTCCAGACTGTAGTATAGCTGTTTTTCACGGTGAACCAAATCCTCAGGATGTTCAGGACAAGTTTGTAGTTGACAACTGGCGGTAACGGTGTTATAATAGTAGTATGCTTATTCCATACTCTTATGACGAATGCCGTAAAAAATTGCAAGACCTATATGAAGGTCGTACTTTGGTTATACCGGCCGACCTAGATCATGCTTATCAAATGATGAATCTATCAATGATGTATATCAGAGACGACCGACAACGAGTAATGAGTTATTTAAAACAGGATACTGTAAATGATTAAACGCATAGGCTTTGCCTGCAAATGGATCAATGATCCTTCCGAAGTCGACGGCATGAAAATCAACGCTCGAGACCGTGAACTCAATACAGGGTCAACTACAGTGGCTTGGCTCAAACGCCAGACTGCTGATGTAGCAGAGCAGAGATTATGGGATCTCATGGTAAGAAACATTGAATCAGTTCGCAAACTTGTAGAAAGAGTAGGTACATTAGATGATGAACTTCGCATGGTCCGTATTGGCAGTGATGTGCTGCCTGTTTATACTGAGCGTAATTACAGCTGGTTTTGGCGTCAAAGCCATGTGGTTGCATATGCCCAACAGCATTTTGCTGAGGTGGGGCGTATTGCTAGAGATCGTAATGTTCGTCTCAGTTTTCACCCTGGCCAGTTTACTGTGCTGGCATCTGATAATCCCGATATTGTTGATCGTAGCATAGAGGAGTTTGAATATCATGTGGACATGGCTCGCTGGATGGGGTTTGGTAAGACGTTTCAAGACTTTAAGATCAATGTGCATATCGCTGGCCGGCAAGGCCCAGCCGGTATCCGTAGTGCTCTGGCACGGATGACCCCCGAAGCCCGCAACTGTCTTACTATCGAAAACGATGAAATGACCTGGGGTATAGAACACAGTCTTGAATTAGTCAAAGATTGTGCTTTGGTCTTAGACATTCATCATCATTGGATTAAAACTGGAGAATATATTGAACCTACTGATAATCGTGTTAAAGGGATTATTGATAGTTGGCGTGGTGTGCGCCCTGTCATACATTATAGTGTATCACGGGAAGACTGCCTTATTGAGCATCCCGGACACCTCCGCCCCGATCTTTCGACCCTCTTAGAGCAGGGCTACAAAAAAGCCAAGCTGCGGGCACACAGTGAATTCTATTGGAACACAGCCGTAAATGAGTGGGCTTTGACTTTTAGAGACCAATTTGATATCATGTGTGAAAGCAAGGCCAAGAACTTGGCCTCATTTGCCCTATACGAACAAGACAAATCTATTAAGAAGTCTTTGGCTTGCGAGGAGTCTTTGCTGCTGCTTTCTTAGCTGGTTCTTTCTTAGCTGGTGCTTTCTTAATCTTAGCCACAGCCGCTGCTTTGTTTTCGGCAGTAATATCAGATACATTAGGTACAGGTGCAGTTGGTGCAACGTCAGCAACTTTGACATGGATTTTACCTTCCGGAAGTTTTTCACCAAACGGCCAAGGCTCATCAGCACCAGTATTGAATTTTGCCAAGGGATGTTGCTCTGGATTTTTGCCAGGGCCACCGGGTATCCATTTATCAATGGCGTCATCAGTCTCTGCTTTTTTGGTTCTCACATAACCATTCCACAATAGGGCTGCGCCCACGATAATTGCTATAAAAATAAAAATTTCCATGTGTAAATCTCCTTGTAGGTTATTTATACGGTAAATACAAGCATGGCATATAATTTTATACAAAAATTCATAGTTGAAGGCAAAAAAGACAAACTGATCCAGCTGACTCTGCCCTACGATCGCAATGACCTAGCGCCAGTAAAAAGCAAAGCTACTTTAGATTATCACTACGGAACACTGTACAAGGCCTACGTTGATCGTTATAACAAGGGCGAAGGCGATGACGATTTCAACGAAGCTGGCGCTTTCCTACATAATATCTATTTCGGACAATTGAAATCGCCCGAGGGATCTAACAGGCCGTATGATGCTGCTTTGCAGTTTATAGAAAACCATTTCAAAACTTTTGATCTATTCAAAAATGAAGTTGAACGGGCCGCCATGAAGATACAGGGCAGCGGATGGGTGTACTTGTCCAGGAACGGTGAAATCAAAACTATTGTTAATCACGAAATCAAGAACGATATTGTATTATTGATAGATTGGTGGGAACATGCATGGGCATTGGACTATCAGGCAGATAAAAAAAGCTATCTATCTAACGTATGGAAAATAATTGATTGGAGGGTAATAAATGGCGTACTCGGACAAAGTAATTGATCATTATGAAAATCCACGAAATGTTGGTAGTTTTGACAAAAATGATGTTGACATCGGCACTGGCATGGTAGGTGCACCTGCCTGTGGTGATGTAATGAAACTACAGATAAAGGTAAACAATGAAGGCATTATCACGGACGCGAAATTCAAAACATACGGCTGCGGTTCAGCAATCGCAAGTTCATCACTCATTACGGAGTGGGTCAAAGGTAAGACGTTGGCAGAAGCAGGATCTATTAAGAATTCTGAGATCGCCGAACATCTTGCACTCCCCCCAGTTAAAATACATTGCTCAATTCTTGCTGAAGACGCGATTCAAGCGGCCGTAGCAGACTACAAACAAAAACATGATCTCATTAACTGAACTTGCTGCATCTAAAGTCAAACAGAATCTAGAGCGCAGAGGCAACGGTCTAGGAATCCGACTTGGCGTAAAAACCACAGGTTGCAGTGGTCTGGCATATGTTATAGAGTACGTTGATCAACCTGCAGTAGAGGACATGAGTTTTGTCAGTCACGGAGTAAATGTTTTTGTAGATCCTAAAAGTTTGGTATATCTTGAAGGTGTAGAAATGGATTGGGTCCGCAACGGACTCAACGAAGGGTTTGACTTTCAAAATCCACAGGAACGAGATCGCTGTGGCTGTGGCGAATCATTTAGAATTTAGACACAGGTAAGTCTACACTAGCTGGCATATTCCATATCTGCTTCTGCTCTACTCCTGTGCGTTGAGCAAATCTCTTAGCATCACACGACCCGCAACAATGAAAGAAATTGTTGCTGAGTCGTTTCTTGTCCATGTGTTTGAGATCTCTTTCAAATACCGAATCACAGGCATCGCATCTCAGCACCGCCACGGTCTTTTTTCTAGTATAGTTGTGTGTTGTCCCACACTTACTGACCCTAACATATTGATTTAATTGTGTTTGTGTTTTTAGAAACATCGAGTATTTACATCCGGCTTATAAAACTTTGGGCTAAATATTAGAATATTAGTTTAATCTAGGATTCTAAACATGGCAAGAAAGACTATTGATATTGGTGCAGTTGGCAATGACGGCACTGGTGACAGCATAAGAGATTCATTCCGTAAAGTCAATGACAACTTTAGAGAACTGTATAGTTCGTTGGGGTTAGGAGAACGACTGAAATTCACTGGGCTAGAAGACGCTCCTAGTACCTATGTGGGACAGAATGATGCTACTACTGGAAACACCCCGGTGGTCACGGTCAACAACACAGAATCGGGACTGGCCTTTAAACAGCTGATAGCAGGTAACGGTATCAGTTTAGATTTTACCACAAACCCCAATCAAATCGCTATCAACTCGGACTTTGCTGAAATCGTAGCAGACTCCACGCCCCAATTAGGCGGTGATCTTTCTATGCGATCTGGTGGTAATCAATTCCGTATAATTGACGCTGGTACTACAATCAGTCCCCTTGCACCTATTTTCAAACACGAACTGGTCAATAAAAATTATGCAGATTCTAAGATTGCCAGAGCAGGAGTTAATGCTGTAGACCCTGCCACGGGTAATATTGACGAATCGTTCGGCAGAATGAGTGGTCCGCTGATATTGTCACGCTCACCAGAACCAGATGACGACACAGTATATGGTGGATTAATTGCAGCTACAAAATCATATGTAGACAGTTCTGCATTTGGCAGCAGTGTGAATCTCTATGTGGCACTCAGTGGCCAAGACGATCGCCCTGGAGTGTCACCAGCACTGCAAGGTCGTGCGTTGGCCTATGCTTATAGAACACTAGAAGCCGCACTTAAACGTGCTGAAGAGCTGGTTCTAGAAGCAAGACCTATCATAGGTCCATATGAAAAAACTCTAACGTTCAATAACGGTGCCACAGAATGTTCGTTGACTGCCATTGAAGAATCTCCTACCTCAGGCACAGGCTTTGTAGGAGCCATACGCATGAGTGTAGACACTGTGACACTGACGTCAGTGGGCACAAATTATTATACTGGTGACATTCTAGAACTAGTAGGTGGCACTGTGCCTAGTGGCGGTGGCAAGTGTTTTATCGAAGTGCTGTCTACACTGACCACTCCCGGGGCTATTGTTACTTTTAAAATTGTATCTACTGGTGTGTATCAAAACTCATTGCCTGGCAGCAGTAATGTAGCCACAGTGATATCCAGCAGTGCTGCACCTGTAGGCATTGGCTCTATTGGTGTAGGGGCGCAGTTTAATGTCACTTACAAAGTGGGATCTGTAAGTATCACCAATGGTGGCACTGGCTACAGTTTGGTTTCGGTGAGAATAACCGGTGGCGGTGGCACTGGCGCATTTGGTACCGCAGTGGTCACTGGCGGCGTGATCACTAGTATAACCATCACAGACAAAGGCACTGGATTTACCAGTTTGCCAACTTTTCAAGTAGATCTTCCACGATTCCTTATCTATACCGCTGGGCAACGCACTGACTTCACCGGTGATGTTACTACTTCCACACCTCAAGCCATACGAGGCAGAGATATCAGAGAAGGGCTGTTTATCAGAGGCAAGACCAGTGATGCCCTTGCACAGATCGTTGCACATTCGGGCGCACTAGACAGCGGTGGCAACGAAATTTTTGATGTGGATATTATATATGGAACATTTCAAATAGGTGAATCGATCACCTACGGCGACATTGCTAGAAACATACAGATCTCAGTGTTAGTAGAGAGTGGCGAATACTACGAAAACTATCCTCTGAAAGTTCCTGCCAACGTCTCTGTGGTCGGGGATGAATTCCGCAGAGTGATATTCCGTCCACGTCCAGGAACCTCTAGTTCGCCTTGGGCGTTTTATAAATTCCGTAGAGACAAAGTTCTTGATGGGTTAAGCATAGCTAGTCAGGAATTTGGTTACCATTATCTACAAGATATCACCCAACCCGTATATCCAAAAATTGACAACAAAGGCGGATACAACGCTGCTGCCGATCTCATAAGATTGAACAGAACTTTTTTACAAGACGAAATCGTAGCCTGGATCAACTACAATATAGTAAACAACATTGCTCCGTTTACTTCGACTTTTACTTATGATAATACTCTCTGTAAAAGAGATATTGGTCTATTAGTAGATGCTTTTGTATTCGATTTAGACTATGGTGAATACAATCGAACAATATCAGCTGGTTTGAAATACTATCAGAGCAGCAGTGGATTGGTGGCCATAACCACCCAACTATCAGAGTACATAGCTGTATTGGCACACCTAGAAGATCTCATGCAGGATATTATCACCAATACTGAGATCGTTGATGTCAAGCAGACGTTATTTTTACAGGTTATAGATCCTGCGTTCCAGGCCGAGGCAGGTGCTGACGCGGTAATAACCGACTTACTTGCAGCACTTCAGGATGTTATCGATGGTTCTGGTTCCGTAAATTACCCTAAAGAAAACGAAGAAATGGATGTGTTCCTAGCCAACGACACTGTGCGCTGGCAGGCCATATCTGCGATCGGACACGGCGGATTCATGGGTGTTTTAGACCCCACAGGTCAAATATTGTCTAGATCACCTTACTTCCAAGAGTGTGCGAGTTTTTCACGTTCAAAAGATAGAAAGGTGTGGGCTGGCGGTATGTTCACTGACGGATTTGCAGGCAATCTAGAATTCAACATAGATGTCGTGGTAACTCCTACTAGATTAGAAGTCAGTGATCTAGATAGATTTCCGCAATTACCAGGTTCATTCATTGTAGATGATTCAGTATATCGCATCAACTATGTTAGAGATTTTGTCTACGACAAAGACGGCAGCACAGCTACATTTGTTCTAGATGAAACCACACCATGGCCGTTCCAGGTGTTCACCTATAATTCTGCTGCCTGTAGTCGAGACACAGGACTGATTTTAGATGGTCTGGGTAGAGATATAGTATTGGGCACCAATTATTGGACACGACAAAACGGAATTACCTATAGACTTAGCCAGAGCATAGTGGTCATACAAGACCAACGAACTATTACCATAGAAGCAATTGAGTTCGCACATGATTCTGTGAATGCGTTGCTGACTGCATATCCTACCATTCAGACTATTGTGGATCAGAGCAATACAACTATTGCTGACATAATTAGACGAGGTATAGTTGCTGCTCCCAGTCTTTCATTCACATTGCCCGCTGGAGTATCAGCAAATGTTGGCTATGCCTATGACCTACTAATAGCAAATAAATTATATGCCATAGCTGAAATCACAGCATACATTGCTAATCAAATATCTGGAGCTACTGCTCCTTTCACAGCACTTGATACATTTGTAGCCAGTGAAGTTGAAGACCAGTGTAGACAGGCTGTGGAAGCTGTGATACATGATCTCATCTATGGCGGTAATGTGGCCACTCGCACCAGAGCACTGAAATTCTACAACAATCTCACAGGTGCGGTAATCACTGATTCTAATTTATCACAGGCCAAGACTGCTGCGTGGCACACATATCTAAACTATCTGCTAGGACAAGTAGTACAGAATCTAGCACCTGCTGTGAGTTATTCTGCACTGTCTAGAACCACCGGTACTGCTGCCTCAGCAACAGAAGCTGGCACTATCAACACGCTGATGACCAATATGAGTTCAATCATTGGTGCAGCTAATTTCACAGCAGCTCAGGCAGTGGTAGCTGCTACAGAACCCAGTTTTGTGGGATATACAGCCAATAACATCACTGCCAGAAGTATCATACAAAGCAACAAGGCCACTTTACAAGCCAGCACTGTGGCCTATGTGGACTTCTATGGTAACAGATATGAAGTGTTGATGCCTGGAAATAGAAGTATGTTGTGTAATGACTTCACACAGATCAACGATCTTGGCTATGGTATTGTTGTAGCCAATGGTGGTTTGACTGAGGCTGTGTCCATGTTCACTTACTACTGTCAAATTGCCTACTACGCTATCACTGGTGGTCAGATTCGTTCTGTGGCTGGTTCTAATGCACACGGTATCTATGCATTGGTAGCAGAGGGTGCAGATCCGCTGGAAGTTCCCACACCAACTGATCTCTATGAAGAACTCAGCCAAGGTGTAACCTGTTATTTCCCCAGCGGTGCATATGCTAACGTGATCAATGGCCTGCTGATATTTGTCACAGGCTACGAATATACACCCATAGGCAGTTCAGAACTGGAAGTGGTACATGGCAATGCTGTGTATAGATATCCAGTGACTTCTACAACCACTACTGATTTACCAGCGGGAGTGTGCAGACTGAATCTATCTGTAGGTACTGAAGGATCAGCTACTGAAGGTCTGTTTGCTGCGGTACCAGATGGTACTAAAATGACTCTTCGCATGAGCAATAAAATACTGTTGACCGGCGGTCTCGAAGATGTAGCAGTAAGACCATCTACTGGCCTTAAGCTGAGAGAAACACCAAATACTGTGTATCGAGTGCTGCAATTTGATGCAGACTCTGACGAGAATGGACCGTATGACATCCTGGTTGACATAGCCACTCCTACGATATTCAAGGTGACACTTACCATCACCGACATAACCAGTGATGTGTGTACCACCAGCGGTAATCATAAACTGCGAATCGGTGATAGGACCATTCCTACCAGCACAGCCAACGGCTTTACCAGCGGTATAACCTATTTCATCAAGTCTGTACCGGCCTATAATCAGTTCACTGTCAGTACCAGTCCCGGTGGAGCTGTAACAACGTTGTCCAACGGATCACCGCTGACTATCAAGGCTGTGAAAAGTCATAAACTTGTGGAATCATATACTATAAGTTTCTCAACCACTGGTACTCTGCCAGCACCATTGTTGGCAGGAGAAACTTATTTTGTTACATCTTCTGGACTTACTGAAACAGAATTCCGTGTGTCTGCGATCAAGAATGGTCCTCAGATCAGTATCACTACCGCAGGCAGCGGCATTCATAGATACAACATTGTAGGTTTGACTCTCACAAATATGAGAGAAAACTATGACTATGTAGATCTCACAGTATTAAATCCTGGAGAGTTTATATCATCGGTACCCACTGGCACAACCTGTACTATCAGCATAGCCAATCCAGCTGTGGTCACACTAACCAGTCACGGTTTCGTAGCAGGTGATGTGATCAAATTTACCACTACTGGTGCTCTGCCTACCGGTATATCCACACAGTCGAGATTTTATGTATTAGCTGCTGGACTGGGTCTAAACAGTTTCAGAATCAGTGATGAGGTTGGGGGTACTGCAATAGAAACCACCGGATCTCAAAGCGGCACACAAAAAGTTGGATTAGTAACTGGCCGAGCAGGCGATGATACATTTGCTGTAGTAGCAATATCAACAGAATCGGTGACCAGAGCTCAGGGTAGTAAATTTGTATGGCGTGGCGAAGAATACGTAATCAGCACTTATCAGTCCGAATCAGTGACCAATCAACCGTTTGGTCGAGTGGTTCTAAATCGCGGGTTGGTAGATGCGATTAACAACACCGACAGTTCATATACCATCAAGGCAGGTATAGCCGCACGTACCAGTGGTGCGTTAGGCACACTGACTATTCGTATTTCACTAACTCGTGTCACCGGACACGATCTGCTTGAAATAGGCACAGGATCATATGCTGATACCAACTATCCTTCAGAAATTTTCGGTGCACCAGTTAATGCTCTAGATCCAGATTCCGAAACTGAAGAACGTGATGTAGGACGCTGCTTCTATGTAACCACTGACCAATTTGGTAATTTCTCTGTAGGACCTTACTTTAGAGTTGACCAGGGTACAGGTCAGGTCACATTCTCAAGTTCTATTGCACTGAGTAACCTCGATGGTATTGGATTTAAACGAGGTGTTCCAGTTTCAGAATTTTCAACTGATTCGGGAATGACCGACAATGCCACTGACACTGTGCCCACTGAAAATGCCACACGTATCTACATAGAACGTAGACTGGGATTAACTCATGTCGGAGCACCGGTCACTGCCAGCCAACTGATACCAGTAACCACTGGTGGATATATGAGTTTAGATGGACAGTTGGGAATGAAAGCAGACATGAACTTGAATTTCAATAAGATATTCAATGTCTCAGATGCTACTAATCCACAGGATGCCATTAATCTTAGAAGTTTAACTTTGAACAATTTCCAGAACTGGGCTGGTTCGAATGTGCAGGGCGGACAGTTCATGGTGTTCACTGGTGTTGGCAATACCTTGATTAACGCCAGCGTGACTGGTGACTTGACCTTTGATCTACGCACAGGTGCGGATTCTACACTGAATAACGTAGATGTACAGTTAAATGCTGGTGTGGTCAACAATGCAGAAGTCAATGCTGCTGCGGCGATTGCGCAGAGCAAGTTAGACATGACCATTGCTACTGCGCAGTTAGCAGCACCCACAGGCTCAGCCGCGACCATACAAGCAGCCAGCGGACTTAGTAGTTTCAGCAGTGCAGATTTCACAGTTAACAACGGCTTTGTAATACTCAAAGCCAATTCGGTGCAGTTCGGTGATATTGAACAGATGGCGCCTGATACCTTGACAGGTAACAGCACTGCTGCTACTGCCAATGCTGCTGCTGTGGCATTTACCACTGTGGTAGACGAGGGATTGGCTGTTAAGAAATCACAGTACAGCACTGTGGGATTCCTACGTAGAACTGGCGCTTCAACTGCCAGTGATGCTAACTTTGTGGTTGTGGCAGGGTCTGCAGGATCCAGTGCCAGTGTGGGAGCCAGTGAAATCATAGTGAGAGACAGCAACGGTGATTTTGGTGGAAGGACTGTAGATGTATCAAATATCAAGATTGACACACAGTTAGGCATAGATTCTGCTGTCACTGCCACTGGCGGATATTTGAGATATTACGGGTACAACAGTGCTGGTGGTATATTGATACAAGATGGATCTTTGGCTGCAGATAAAAAGATAGCATACTGGAATGACAGTCACGAATTCAAAACCCAAAATGGCATTTCCAATGCTCCTATAACCTGTTCTACAGTAACCGCAACATCAGTACAGGCACAGACGTTGACCACAGGTGGTAACACCACAGCCGGTACAATCACAGGACGCTGGACACTGAGCGGTACATCACCAAACGAATCGAGGCTGCAGGCCACATACTCCGCCGACTTAGCTGAAAACTATGAAGGTGATCGAGACTATGAAGTAGGAACTGTTCTAGTATTTGGCGGTGATAAAGAGGTCACAGCAACTAACATTAAAAACGATACAAGAGTAGCAGGTGTTGTTTCTAATACCGCTGCTTACACCATGTACGAAGCATGTCCGGGACTGAAAAATCTAGTCGCACTTCAAGGACGTGTGCCCTGTAAGGTAGTTGGTAAAATCAAGAAAGGAGATATCTTGGTAACATCTGGAATTCCAGGAGTTGCTGCTGCTGCGCACGGCGATGTTAAAGTTGGAACAGTGGTCGGTAAAGCTCTAAAAGATTATGATAGCGATCATATAGGTCTATTAGAAATAGCGGTAGGGAGAACATAATGCCTTTCAATACAAACATAACCCCAGGTCGTCCTCCTGTACTGTGGAGCGATGTTAATGAAGCATTTACAAAAGTAAATGAAAACTTTGACATTCTAGTTGCGACTATTGGTAACGGTAGCGGACTTACTCCGATAGATTTCACTTCACTGGATACTGATGTTACCCCTACTACAGATAATTTACGTAGTCTAGGTGATATCACACACAGATGGAAATCAGTGTTTACCAGTGAAACTACAGTTGCTGATCCATTGAACGGATTATGGTCTGGTAATGCACAGATTAAAGGAATTGGACTTACTGTTAATCTACCAGATGGATCAACCGTAGGTGGAGATCCAATCACTGGAATTGGAACCAGCTTGATTATAGATCCCGAAAAAACATTCTTCAAAGAAATACAGGTAAACAATGATTTATCTGTGGTAGCCACTACATTCGGCGACACTGTGAATTTTCTGTCAAGTTCAGGCATAAGTCTTGCAGTGAGCTCGGGCGCGGACTCGATCACCTTTTCAAACACAGGCATACTGAGTGTAACCAGCGGATTGGGAATAACCTCTTCCACAGCTAGTGGAGTAGCCACAATAACCAATGCTGGTGTTCGCAGTTTACAGAGTACTACTGCATTGCCCTCGGGTAGAAGCACAGGCGCTGGTATTAACATAAACGGCACAACCGGAGATAACTTGAGAGTAACCAACACCGGAGTGATCAGCATATCATCTGGTGTAGGTATAACTGTGTCTCTAGATGCTGCTTCCGGTGATGTCACCATCACAAACTCTGCACCAGCGGTTAACGCATTTACACAGATCGAAGTCAATGGTGATTCTGCTAATAGACTACAGGCTGATGCAGTTAGTGACGTGTTAAACATCACCAGCGATGCAACCATCACTCTGACAAAAACAGTAGGTACTGATACATTGACCATTGCTGTGAATCCAGTGTTTGATCTTAGAGGTTCAGTGTTTGCAGATGATTCTACAGTGATGGTAGATGCTGTGAGTGGTACACTGAGAGGTATATTCATAGGCTCTGTGTTCACAGACAATTCAACACAGATCATAGATGGCAACACTGCCACAGTCTACGGTAATATAGAAGCCAC
>Ga0164293_10004502_pt1 | contig 11919 bp, 11 predicted proteins | sample GEODES118metaG_FD_111487 | JGI IMG/M metagenome (GOLD analysis project Ga0164293, IMG submission 111487) | Eutrophic lake water microbial communities from Lake Mendota, Wisconsin, USA - GEODES118 metaG | ecosystem: Environmental > Aquatic > Freshwater > Lake | place: USA: Lake Mendota... | reverse complement strand
GTGGTGCGCGATCCGGCGGTGCTGGAGCGCCGCAGCCTGATCCGCGCCGTGATGTGCGACTTCCAGGTGGAGCTGGACCTGGAGCGCTACGCGCCGGAATGGCTCGCCCTGCAGGAGCTGGCCCTCGATGGCCTGGTGGAGCTCAGCGAGACGCGGGGGCGCGGCCTGGCCCGGGTGACCCTGCCAGGCCGCTGGCTGATCCGCACGATCGCGGCGGTGTTCGATCCGGAGCAGGTGCGCCGGGCCTCGGGGTCGCGGTTGGTGTGAGGGAGCCGAGCTTATTGAGCTACCAAGAAGACGCTTAGCCCTGAACAAGCCTTGGGTTGGCATCAGTCATCAACCTGTTGCGAATGAGCAGCGCTGAGGCGCTTACGCAACAAGATGGCGCTCGTTACATCCGCTCGATGCACTTGATCGGCGGGCGGCGCCAACTGAATGCAGCCGTCAAGGCGGCATCACCCAGAAGCAGCACACCGAAAGCGATGGACCCATAGCGCAGGACCCGCGGCCCTCAGTGATGCATCCAGCCATCGATCCGGTCACTCAGGATATTGAAGCGGGCCCTGCTCAGCCCGCGGAGGCGCTGGCATGAAACGAGCGGTGAGGGGCGCAAGGGTTCAATTCAGTGCTCCGCGAGAGGGACAGAGGCCAGCAGGAATCGCCCGATCAGCCGATCGAACGTCCCAGATGGCGACGGCCATCGCCGGTGGGAGCGGGACCAGCGCAGCAGCTCTCGGTTAGGCCGCTATTCAGCAGCCTCCTTGACACGGAGCCCGGGCCAGCCCGCCACGGCGCCATAGGGAAGCGGCTGTACAAGGCCCTTGAGGACCTGGTCCGGCCGGAGTTACTCAATCGGCCGGAGGGAGAGAGTTCTCTCAGGAACTCAGCCGATTCCGCCTGCGGATCCGGCGGGCGACGGCAAAGGCACTTCCCACACCGAGAAGGGGAAGGGGGGCCGGAACCTGCGAGACCGGACCCGTTGAGGATTCACCGGCGACGTACACCCCCGCCCAGCTGAGGCTGTCCTCCTCGGTTTCACCTTCGAGCGCCATGCTGGCTGCGAAGGCGATCCTTCCGTTGCGGTAGCCATCCCGCTCGATTCCCACGGCCACGATCGGGATGCCGGCGGCCTCCGGATCGATGAGCCCGCCATCCATGCCGGTCTCAACGATGGTACGAATGTCAGGGGTTCCATCGGTATCCGCGGAATAGAGACCCGACATCATCTCTTTGAAGACCTCGTCCATGCCAACCACCGTCCCGAGGTCGACACCCTTGAAGGCGAGGCTGTCCTCATCGAGGGCCAGGAAAGCGGAGGAGCGCCAGCGGGCCAGCTCCTGATCACCTTCCTCATCCCCCCCTTCCCCGACCCCAGGCGGGCGGCCGGAGAAGTTCCAGGACAGGAAGGATGAGAACTGCTCACCGGTGCTGGCGATCAGCCTGGTGAGCTTGGAGGCGATATCGGTGACGAAGATGCCCTGATGGCGAGGAATCTCGAACTGGAAATTGCCGTTGCCCACCCCACCGGTTTCGGGTTTCGCGGATTGCTCCTGGCAGTACTGAAGCCTCGCCTCGTTCCCTGAGCCCGCACAGGAGACCTGCTGGGTGATGGTCTCGGAGCCCCAGGCGCCCCAGTAGGCCACAGAACGACCATTGAAAGAGAGGACTTCGCCGATGTTGGTGAGCCCACCGGCATCCGTCAGATCGGTGCGGCCGCCGATGCTGACCAGGGACGTGAGGGTCGTCGGATTCCCAAGCAGGGATGACAGATAAATGCCCCCGACGGAGGGTGCGTCTTCGTTGTCCACACCGAGGAACACCGCCTTGTTCAGCGCCGAGCTCGGTGGTGCGGTGGATCCGAAGTTGCGGTTCTGGGCATCACCAGGAATCGGCGTGGTGCTGTCGGCAATGAACCGGACAGGGGCCACTCCGCCCTCGGCAACCAGATCGCGGAAGTACACCCCGGTTCTGCCTACGCCCTGGGCATCGGTCCAGTTGCCCTTGAAGACGACCTTATTGTTGGTCACCGAGGGGGCACCGGGAAACTGATCGAACTTCAGGCCTGTCGGACCGGCGGAGGACGGCACGCTGAAGTCGTTGAACGCGGCCAGTGCTCCGAGTTGACTGGCTCCAGTGATCAGGCTGCCCTGTGGGTTGCTGTAGATCCCCGACGTCCCCAGCGAGCCATCTGGGGATTGCCAAACAGGGTTGGACTGACCACGGAAGGCGACGGTGGACGAAGCGTTCAGATCGATGCGCGGGAACGAAGGGAACTCGGTGAAGGTGGCACCCGTGTTGCTCGGAGCCGGCACGAAACCTCCCCGCGGCGCGATCGCAAAGATCGGACGGGGCGAGGCGCTATCGAGGAGATCACGGGTGAAGATGCCCGTTGGCGGCTGGCCACCACTGCCACCCCGGCCCCTGGCCCTGAACACCACAAGCCCGGAGCCATTGATGGACGGTGGGTTGTAGGCATTGAAGAGACTGGAGGTGCCCGGAATCAGGTCGGCATTGTTGACCACCGTCTCGAACCGGAACGGGGCTGCCTCGGCGGGTGAAGCCGCCGAGAGGATCACCAGGGTGCTGCCGAGAAGACAGGTCCAGCGCGATCGCCCTGCCCCGATGCGGATGGAACTGGATGCAAGAAAACGCCGCATGGGAAGGCCGGGCCAATTTTAGCCGGATTTTCACAGAGACAATTGCGTGTTCACTCAGCGGCTGCAGATGCACCGCTGAAAAGGCGCGCGACCGCAGCAGTGGTGTCATTCCCCCGGCACCTCAGGCGGCTGGCATAGCAAGAGGTGGGCAGGCCGTCTATGGCGTGATCATGGAGGCCTAAATCGGTGGCGTTTCCACCCGAAAGGTCGATTCCCTGGTGGGTGCTCTTGGCTCCCAGGGCGGCATCTCCAAGTCGCAGATTAGTCACATCTGTAAGGAAATCGACCAGCAGGTGCAGGCGTTCCTGAACCGTCGCCTGCAGGTGGCCGACTATGCCTACCTCTACCTGAATGCCACCTACCTCAAGGGCCGGCTGGGCAAGGCTCAGCAGATCTGATCCCGCGCATTCGTCGTCGCCATGGGGGTGAGGGAGGACGGGCGCCGGGGCTGCTCGGGCTCAAGGTGGGCGACGGCGAGACCGAGGCTTTCCGCCCCCAAAGGGCGCAGCGGCTTAGATCACCGCCCGGGGGCCGGTTCCACAATCCCAGGCCCCCTGCTTCACAGGCGCCCGCGGCTCAACACACATCCGCGAACGAACGAAAGATGATGTGCGACTTCCAGGTGGAGCTGGACCTGGAGCGCTTCGCACCGGAATGGCTCGCCCTGCAGGAGCTGGCCCTCGATGGCCTGGTGGAGCTCAGCGAGGCGCGGGGGCGCGGCCTGGCCCGGGTGACCCTGCCGGGCCGTTGGCTGATCCGAACGATCGCGGCGGTGTTCGATCCGGAGCAGGCCCGCCGGGCCTCGGGGTCGCGGTTGGTGTGAGGGAGCCGAGCTTATTGAGCTGCCAAGAAGACGCTTAGCCCTGAACAAGCCTTGGGTTGGCATCAGTCATCAACCTGTTGCGAATGAGCAGCGCTGAGGCGCTTGATCGGTTGGCGGCGCTAACTGAATGCAGCCGTCAAGGCGGCATCACCCAGAAGCAGCACACCGAACGCGATAGACCCAAAGCGCAGGACCCGCGGCCCCCACTGATGCATCCAGGCATCGATCCGGTCACTCAGAACATTGAAGCGGGCCCGATAGACTCGATGTACCGCCACGAATGCTAAGAGCGGGACCACGAACACAAGGTTGTAAACCAACAAGCCGATCAGCCACTCCAAAGGTGATAACGATGCCTCACTCATCAATGCAATCGCCGCAAAATACGGCACTGCTGTCGTCACCTCGTTGAACATCTACACGACCCCGAAAAGGAACGGACCGAACAGGCCTCCTGGAGGCTTGCGAACCGTCCTACGATCCGCAGATGCGCGGTAGAACAGACCAAAGACCACCAGTCCGAGACCCAGCGCAACCTGAGCATGAAGCCAGACCTCGTCCGGTAGCCGGGAGAAGTGGGAAGCCAGCCATCGCGTCAAACCGCCAGCGAGGAGCAATCCACCGACCACCATCACGACGAAGACGCCGGCGATGAAAGCGAATGCACGCCGCTCTGGGTGCGGGCCCCTGAGGACGTACAACTCACCCGCGAACAGCATCGGATTCAGGCTGTCGAGGAGGGCTAATCCCAGAACCGCCATGAAGAGCCGTAAGTCCAAAGTCAGCCGCGCTAAGGGAAAAAATACTGTTCTGTGGCCTAACCGTGCATGGGTTGGGAACTTTAACCTAAGTCCCGAGCAACACTAGAAGACGATACATCCTTCACCAGCCACAAAGCAGTTTGCTCCAACGTTGTTATAGTGTAGCCTAGTAACTAACAAAAAGCGGGTGGGCGCCTGCCTGATCTAAACCCCTAGATTGGCGTTATGTTCCGGTTTTCCAGCTCCCCGATTCGGTACCCATTGCCGGTTTCCCCCACCTGGCGCGTGGGTTGGGGACAGGATGCTCAATGGGACGGCGCCACCTGGCAAGAAGGGCCGTTGGCCATCGCCGTAGGAGCTGGCCGTTCGGTTGAAGGGCAGCTTGCCTTCAGCCCTTCCGGCCGCTACGTGGTCGTGGGGGATATTTGGCTCTCGGATCGACGATCGCTGGTCAGCAAGCTCCGACTAGAAAATCCACCGCACTTGTCCGATATTCAACTGGTAGCCATCGCCTGGGAAAGGTTACAGACGTCAGTCTTGGCGAAACTGGTTGGTTCTTTCTCTCTGGCAGTCTGGGATCGGGAGCGCGAGGTATTGCGGCTGGGGCGAGACCCGGCGGGAGCTAGAACGCTGTACTACACCCCCCAGGGGTCGACTCGCTGGGCGGCGGGAGATCTGCGCTCGCTGGCCCCCTTCCGTTCCAATACGCTTGACCCAATCGCCCTGCGCGACTATCTGTGCTGCGCCTTTGTGCCTGCCGATCGCACCCTCTGGCAAGATGTGCGCGAACTGTGCATCGGCACCCAGCTCACCTGGCCGGGGGATGATTACCACGCCTACTGGCAGCTAAAGGAACGGATAGATGCTGAGGACAAACAACAATCTTTAGGCTGGCATGGAGAGCGGCTGCGATCGCAGCTCGACCAAGTCGTCCAAGATTCATTGCCAGCCGCTCCGGTGGGGGTTTTTTTATCTGGCGGACTTGACTCTAGTGCCATCACGGCTTTGGCAGCTCAGCATCATTCTCAACCCGTCCACACCTACTCCATTCACTTTGGCGAGCCTTACCCCAACGAGCTGGAGTTTTCGAGCCTGGTGGCCCAGCACTGCGGCACCCAGCACCACATTCTCGATATTTCCCTCCGCCAGATGTGGGAGACGCTGCCGGAAACCATGGCCTGGCTCGATGATCCGATTGGCGACCCCCTGACGGTGCCGAATCTATTGGTAGGGAAGCTGGCGCGCCAGCAGGTTGGAGTTGTGCTCAACGGCGAAGGGGGCGACCCCTGCTTTGGTGGCCCCAAAAATCAGCCGATGCTGATCAACCAGCTCTACAGCCCGGTCAGCCAGCAAGACCCGATTCGGGCGTACCTGCTTGCCTTTCGCAAGTGCGCCGCGGACCTACCCCAGCTCCTCAAGCCCGAGTTGTGGGCAGCCGTGCAGGCTGAACCCTACTGTTTTGCCGATGATCTGCAATCTGCGGCCAGCTACCTGAATCGCTTGATGATGCTGAACATCAAATTCAAGGGCGCCGACCAAATTCTGACCAAAGTGAGTAACCTCACCCGCGCCGCCGGGGTAGAGGGGCGATCGCCCCTGTTTGACCCGCGTATTATCGATCTCAGCATGACCATTCCGCCCCAGTACAAGCTGTCGGGGGTGGAGGAGAAGGCCGTACTCAAACAGGCGGTGGCCGATCTACTGCCCGAGGTGATTATCAAGCGCCCCAAAAGCGGCATGATGGTGCCAGTCCAGGCAGGGTTTCAACGCGAGTGGCGGCGGGCGGCGAGGCAGTTGTTACTGAGTCGGCAGGCGGCGATCGCGCCCTATCTCAATCAAGCGCTGATTCAACAATGGCTCAACTATCAGGGCGATCCTTGGCGCCGTTACGGCGTCAAGCTGTGGCTGCTGGTTAGCCTGGAAATTTGGCTGCAAGTCAACCTCAAGTGATAAGCTAATTTTTAATCAACCAAAATTGTCAGAGGCGTAGATGAAGGTGCCATCGCCACCGCCGCCATCGACCACAAAAATGAAGTTGTCATCAACAACTTCTCCCAGGTTTTGCATTCTAGCGATGCCCTGACTAACAATCTGCATCAGCCTTTGTGGAGCAAAAGATTCGAGATCAACAAAGTAGCCTGCCTCTAGCCACTTCAACTCTATTGCTGTCAGCGACTGCCTGACCTTCTGGGGCATGGATCGGGCATATCTGGCAAATTGATCTGAGAATTGAATGTAGGCATGACCACGAGCAGCCGCGACTTGCCGAGGCAGCAGGCCCAGGTCGAAGATGACTTGGCCGCTGTCTAAATACCAGTCGGGGCTAGTGCGCAGCTCGTTAATCAAAGCAACACCCGAGGGGCTGCAATTGTGCAGCGCAATCACCTGTAAATCGGGGTTGCGGCGCAGCATGGCCATGGTGGTGGCAAAGATGGCTTGGGGGTAGCCGGAAATGCTGAGCACCGCGCAGTTATGCTCAAAGTGGATATTGTTAGCGATCAAGAGTTGGGCGATGGCAACGCTGTCGCACACCAGCACCCGATCAAAACTGTAGGCTGTCACATCGTCGGCGGCTGCGGGAGCCAGGGTTGCCGAGGCGCTGGGGGGTGGCAGCAGCCGGGTCGGCGGCGGATTAAATCGCTGCCACTGCTGGAGCCAGTCGTCCAGCATGGCTTCGGTAATCAATACGCTTTTGTTTATTTTCTTTGGTCGCAGGAAGAGCCGCTCAAACCGCTGCACCAAAGAGATAAAACCAATAACACACAAAATCATAAATATGGGGACAATCCACGCGAGGCGATTGGAAACCAATATACTCATACCGACAAGAGTCGCAGGGATAAACAATGATAAAGCAAGAAAGACTGCTGATGAAATTCTCGCCTTGCGGAGAAGCCGCTTTTCCAAGAGATAGAGCAACTGTTTGCGGGTAAAATACAACGTGCCGTTGGCGGAGATATCGGCCAACGCCTTGGCAAAAAAACCATCCGTAAACCGGAACCTGGACTCCATGGAGGTGGGTTCAAAGGCAAAGGGGTGTTTGCAGTTGCTACAGCGGCCCTGGTTTGCGGTGCGGTCTTTGAGATTGTTGTCGACATTACACTGAATGCATTTCATGGCGGTTTCTCTTGTGCTAAGGACTAGGAGAAATAAAGGCTAAAAAATTTGATTGAGAATGAGCGCTGGATAGCCCTCGCGCCGGCGAATCATGCGATGCTGACCGGCCTGAAGCAGCACTTCCGCCGGGCGCGGGCGGTGCAAAAAGTGAGACGCCATAGCATAGCCGTAGGCCCCCACATCTAAAATGGCCAGGGTGTCACCGGGGGCTAGTTTTGGCAGTTGGCAGTTGCGCCCCAGGTAGTCGCGGGAGTAGGTGGTGTTGCCGCACACATCCGTGAGGTAGGTCTGGGAACCTGGACTCGCTCCCAGAGCAGCAATCTCCCGGAAGCCGCCGTGGACGGAAGGCACCGACAAGTTGGCCACGGTGGTATCGACACCAACAAGTTGTCGATCGCCCTGCCACTTCACCGAAACCACAGTGGTCAGTAAGGCCGCGCAACCTGCGATCGCAGCCCGCCCCGGCTCAATCACGAGGTCTATCGAAGGCGAAAGCTGGTTCAACTTCGCTGTGATGGCTTGCCCAAACATAGGCCAGTCAAAGGCTGCGCCCCCATGACGGTAGGGGTGGCCAAAGCCGCCGCCAAAGTCGAGATCGGCCCAGTCGGGGAGGCGTTGCCCTAGCTCGATCACACGGTCAATCACCTGGGTAAAAGCCTGGGTTGCATTGGTGCCCGTGCCCCGGTAAAAGTGCAGCCCGCCGAGTTTGATGGTTGCAGCACTTGCGGATTCGTTGGCCATAGCGACGAGGGATTGGGCCGCAGCAAATTCTTCAGGACGCACCCCAATCCGGCTATCACCCGTGAGAGCAGGGTCGTTCAGACGCAGGCCAAGACGGAGCGAAGGCTGCCTCGCGGCGCTGTCCAGGGTTGGATACAGATCGCAGAGTTGCTCCAGTTGGGCCAGGCTATCGAGGTTGAAGGTGGCAATGCCCCAGGCCAACACCTGGGCCATGTCGGCTCGGCTGAGGTTGCTGCCGCTGTAGACAATCGCCTCCGGCTTAAACCCCGCATGCAGGCCCAAGTAAATGTCGCCCGGAGTGTTGGCGTGCAGCCCCCAGCCCGCCTCCCGCACCAGTTGCAGCAGCGCCACGTTGCCGTTGGTAACGGTGGCAAAGTGAAAGCGGGTGCGTCGGTAGGGGATGGCCTGGGCAATGTGGTGCAGGGTCTGCTGGAGGAGATCGCCGTCGTAGAGGTAAAGCGGCGACCCGTAGAGCTGCAGGAGGCTTGTCGCCAGCGCTGCCGAGGGCTGGAAGGCCCCTGGCATTGGCATCACTGGGGGGCAGGGTTGGGTGGTTAGAGCCATTGTTTGCGATATCGCCAAACTCGGTGGGGTAACCAAAATGGATGCTGCCACAAATGATCCACAGATTCGCCGAGTACCTGGGATCGCCACTGTTGCCACATCACCAGCAGCCAGAGGATTTCACCAATGCGCCGCCCCTGAATCGTACCGCTGAGATCCCCAAGAGCTGTGACCAGGGCCAGGTCTGTTTGCCAGTGTCCCTGGGAAGCTAAGACACCAGGATTAAGCCAATGACCCAAATCTCTCCACCATTCATTGAAGCACCAAGAGGTTAAGGGCACCCCCATGCCGCGCTTGGGTCGCCACACAATATCGGCGGGTAACCAGGGCTCCACCGCCCGCTTGAGGATGTACTTCTCACAGGCTCCCTTCAGACAAAGGCTACCGGCCAGGCCAAAGGACCACTGCGCCAGGTCGGGGTCGCAAAAAAGCGATCGCACCCGGAGCCCCTGGGCAAGCGCCAAATTGGTCGCGCGGGGATGAATATTCTGTGCCCCCTTCAGCATCAACGTGGCTCGCCGCAAACGATGTAATAGTCCCTGGGTCACCGTTGGCTCAAGGGCTGGGTACAGCCAGTTCTGGGGATCCAGAGCACGAATTTCACTCAGCACCGCAGGCTGAAACACCCGAGCCTCGTGACCCCACAGCCGGTGGAAGGTGCGCAAATACTGCTGGGCAAAGGTTTCTCTGCCCTCGGGGTGGTCGAAGTGATAGATGTTGGCTGCAATCAGAGGCTTGTTCGTCCAGCCGGCAAACAGCTGATCGCCGCCTTCGCCGTTAAAGATAATCCCCACGTCCTGGCTGGCAGCCTGGTTGAGCAGATACAACGGCACCGTAACCGCATCGCCAAAGGGAAGATCCAGCGCCCGAACCGTGGCCGACAGGGCCTCGCGGATGCGGCGGGGACTGGCGTCCACCTTGACCAGGGGAATACCCAGAGCCTGGGCCACCTGCGCGGCGTAGGGCCATTCGGGCAGGCTGCTGGAGCCAAAATCAAGCGTGTAGGCCCGCACCCGCACCCCCGCCTTGACTAACAACGCCGCCACCAAAGAAGAATCCAGCCCGCCGGATAGCAACACCCCGACTGGTTCAGCCTCCAGATCGCCTATCTGGCGCTCCACAGCGATGTTGAGCAAGGCCTGAAGCTGGGTAATCGCCGTTGTCTCATCCTCAAGCTGGGTCGGATTTTCCCGCCAGTTCACCAGAGTGCGGCGGGTGGGAGAGCGCAACTGCCCCTGGCCATCGAGCGCCCAAATTTGCTCAGTACCCGCTGCTAGCGATTGGATTCCTTGTACCGGCGTGAGGGGCGTGGGCACATAAGAAAAGCAGCTGTAGCCATAGAGCGCCGCCAAGTTAATCTCAGGCTTTTTGCCCTGGGAACGCACCAGAGGCAGCAGCCATTGCAGCCGCGAGGCAAACCAAATTCCCTGATCTTTCTGCATCCAGAATAAAGGCATGCGCCCAAAGACATCGCGCCCTAGGGTGAGGCGATCGGAAGTCACCGAGAACCAGGCATCGGCATCAACCCCCGACGCCGAGAGGCCAACTCGACTATCATTTGGGATAGCTGGGCGTTGCCAGTTGTTTAGCTTTGTTTGAGTCAGCAGATCGTTCAGGCTCCGACCCAGATCAACTTCTTCGCCGTAGCCCCAATAACCAATGCAGCCCCAGGAGTGGGTTGCTGCCGCTGCGATCGCATCCCATCCCATCAAGTCGCTAGTCCACGCTGAAGCTGGCATCGCTAAGCTGACGATCACCCAAAAAAGCTGCCACCTTCCAGGCACCTGCGGGCGACTCAGGGCCAACGGTGTAGCGGCAGGAGGTGGGCCACACCGGTGTCGTTATCGGCTTGGTGCGGTATTGATTTTGATGGACGACCTGGCCGCTGGGGTCGGTCCAGCGACAGGAGAGGGCAAGCTTCTCACCCACTGGGGCGTCAGCGACGTTGATGCGATAAACCAGCTCACTGCCGCCCGCCTGAGGCTTCACCCGGCTGAGATTGCCCCCGTCGTCTTGGCTCAGGGTAATGCGATCGCCCTGGGCCACCACCTGAGCGAGCTGCTCCTGGTGTCGCCTCCCAAGCCACAGCCAGCTCGCCAGGCCTATCCCTACCACCACCGACACCCCTGCGGCAATCCAGCGCCTGCGCCGCTGCTGCACAACTAGAGAGTCTTGGCGCTTGAGCTGCACCATGGCGTCATCTAAAAACTCGGGCGACAAGTCGAGCTGCTGCAAAATATCTTTCACCTCTTTGATGTCGAGCTCCTCCCGGTGGCGATCAGAGAGTCTCTGGACCTCTGCCACCAAACGCTGCAACTGGGCATCTGTCAATCGCTTGTCCATGGTGAGCGGGGGATTAAGGGGTGCGATGACTAATTCCTGGTCAAGACTATCGTCTACGCAGCAACTCGGCTAGAAAAGGTGAATTCCCCCAATTCCCCCAGATCTGATCCCCAGATCTGTATTCCGGCCAGTTCACGGAGGTCTTCCAAGGGCGTGAGCCCCACGACATCAGCCATTACGAGCGGTTGTTGTGCCAGAACCGGCATGAATCTAAGGGCTTGTTACGCGGCCCTGGAGCGCGGTGAGCTGCCGATGAAGCGGGGCCTGGTGGTGTGCGACTCCAGGTGGAGCTCAGCGAAGCGCGGGGGCGCGGTTGGTGTGAGGCAGGGCCTCAGCGGGCCTCGCCAGGATGCGGCGCAGCTCCTCGTTGAGGTCGCGCAGCACCGAGCGGGGGCTCACCGCATCCAGCAGCTCCAGGATGGCGTTCACCTCGGCCTGGCTGATGGCGCGGTTGCCGGTGACCGCCTCGAAGTTGGCCTTCACCACGTGGTCGCGGATCTCCGCCTCCGAGGCGCTGCGGGCCACGAGCTCGCTCACGTAGGGGTTGGAGCGGGCGGCCTGGATCAGGGCCTTGTTGAGCAGATCGTAGGAGATCTCACCCTTCTTATTGGTGTAGGCCTTCACGATCGCCTGGTAATCGGCGCTGTTCACCGTGGCCAGATCGGCGCCGGAGGGTTCCTCGGCCAGCTCCGGGGCGGCCGGTGCTTCCACGGCGGCTGCGGCCGGGGCGCCGGGCACCGCCGCCGGCGAACGCACCGGGCCGCGGCTGCTGTAGGGCAGCCCGGAGGTGAGCTGCAGGGCTTCCTGGAACGCCTCCAGCGGGTAGAGGTCGGCAGGGGTGTTGGCGGCTGGATCGGGCTGGCCGCTCTGGTGGTTCAGCAGGGCCAGGCCGGGCTGGGCGGTGTCGGGGCGC
>Ga0164293_10004500_pt1 | contig 11921 bp, 13 predicted proteins | sample GEODES118metaG_FD_111487 | JGI IMG/M metagenome (GOLD analysis project Ga0164293, IMG submission 111487) | Eutrophic lake water microbial communities from Lake Mendota, Wisconsin, USA - GEODES118 metaG | ecosystem: Environmental > Aquatic > Freshwater > Lake | place: USA: Lake Mendota... | reverse complement strand
TCGCTGAGATCACCATGGCCGCACGCGAGCAGGCCCAGGGCATTGAGCATGTGGGCATTGCCATCGAGCAGATGAGCAAGGTGGCACAGGACGCGGCCGACAGTGCCAGCCAGATCGCCCATGCGGCCGAGCAGACCCATGACCAGGCGCGCGAAGCAGAAAGCCTGGTCGGACAGGGCATCGAAGTGGTGGGCTTCAAGCTCAAGCGCAGCCACAGCGAGGACGCCGACGAGGGCCAAGCGCTATCGAGCGTCACCCGCCTGGCCTCGCGCCCGCAGCGCAGCGCCGGCGTCAAGGTGACGGTGGAGCGGCCGAATACCGAGCACGGCCTGGCGCACCAGGGCAAGCCCAAGCTCAATGCGCCCGAGGCTGACGGAGACCGCCACTTCAAGGACTTCTGAGGCGATGGTCGCTGCGGCTGCGCAAACTCGGGCACATCGGGACGGCCCGATGTCGCCAGAAATTTTCGACCAACTGTGTGCCTTGATACACAGGCACAGCCGCATCTTTTTGGGGCCCAACAAGATCACCCTGCTCAGCAGCCGTCTGAGCAAGCGCCGGCGGGAGCTGGGCTTTGAGGATTGGGACGCCTATTTGGCCTGGCTGCTGGCGCAGGGGGCCGATGAGATCGAGATCCTGATCGACCTGGTTTCAACCAACCACACCCACTTTTTCCGGGAGGCGGTGCAGTTTGAAATTCTGCAGTCCGAGTTGCTGGACACTTTGCTGGCGCGCAGCCCGAGCGCGCGCCGAGGCCTGCGCTGCTGGTCGGCCGGTTGCTCCAGCGGTGAGGAGGCCTTTACCCTGGCCATCACCCTGGCTGAATATGCTGAGCAAAAGCAGCCGGACTTGCGCTGGCAGATCGAGGCCACCGACATCTCGCACCGGGCGCTGAAAAAGGCCCAGAAGGCCATCTACGAGATCGAGCGCCTGGGCCTGCCGCATCCGGGCCTGCTCAAGAAGTATTTTCAAAAGGGCACCGGCCCCTACGACGGCTTTTGCAAGGTCAAGCCCGAACTGCAGCACAAGGTACAGTTTCAGCGCATGAACCTGTTTGCCGACAGCTATACCGTCGCGATGCCCCAGCATCTGGTGTTTTGCCGCAATGTGCTGATTTATTTCGAGCTGGCCTCGCAGACCCAACTGGTGCAGCGCCTGCACGACACGCTTGAGCCGGGCGGGTATTTGATTGCCGGCCATTCCGACAGCCTGCTGCGCATCAAGCATTCCTTGCTCAGTTTGGGCAATGGCATCTATCAGCGCCCAGGCTCGCCTTGAGCTCAGGAGACTTCATTGCCTATTAAAGTACTTGTGGTGGACGATTCGGCGCTGGTGAGAAAGACCATCACCGACACCTTGGCGCACGACCCGGACATTGAGGTGGTGGGCGTGGCCAACGACCCCCTGATTGCCATGGACAAGGTGGCCCGGCTGCAGCCTGACGTCATGACCCTGGACATGGAAATGCCGCGCATGGACGGCCTGACCTATTTGCGCCAGCTGCAAAAAGAGCGCTCGCCCATTGCGGTGGTGGTCATCAGCTCCCTGACCCAGCAGGGCTCGCAGATTGCGCTGGACGCCATGGAGGCCGGCGCCAGCGAGGTGCTGGCCAAACCGGACGGCAGCATGTCGGTGGGCGCACTGGCCGGCAAGCTGGCCTTTCACATCAAGGCCGCGCACGCCGCCAAAAAGCGCTTTCGCCCGGCGGGCCCCTTCCCCGTTGTACCCGCCGCGCCGGCAGCGCCTGTGCTCAAGCGGGCGCCTGCCTGGGTCGGCACCGGCGCGCTAGAGCGCCGACTGATCGTGGTGGGCGCCTCCACCGGCGGGGTGGAGGCTTTGCGCAGCCTGCTGCCCAGCCTGCCGGCCGGGCTGCCGCCGATTGTGGTGGTGCAGCACATTCCGGCCTTTTTTTCCAAGGCGGTGGCCGAGCGTCTGAACGAGCTGTGTCCCTACGAGGTGCGCGAGGCGGTCAACGACGAACCGGTGCTGCCCGGCCAATGCTTGCTTGCGCCAGGCAATTACCACCTGATGGTGGTCGCCGGTGCCGGTGGCTATCGCACCCGCCTGACCCAAAGCCCGCCGGTGCATTTTTGCCGGCCCGCGGTCGACGTGCTGTTTCGCTCCGCCGCGGAGCTGGCCGGCAAGCACACCTTGGGGGTTTTGCTCACCGGCATGGGCAGCGACGGTGCGCAAGGCATGCAGGCCATACGCCGGGCCGGCGGCATCAACCTGGCCGAGCATGAAGACAGCTGTGTGGTCTACGGCATGCCGCGCGCGGCGGTGGCGCTGGGCGTGGTCGACAAGTCGGTCACGCTCGAGCGCATGCCTGAGGTCATCATTGATCAGATTCACCAGCTCAGCGCCTGAGACCATGAACTTCAACGAAGCCCCCAGCAGCGCCATCGATACCCCCATCGATACCCCAAGCCAGGCTTTGAGCAACGAGCAGCGCAATGCCCAGATGCTGGAGCAAGCGCGGCTGCTGGTGGTTGACGACAGCAAGATGATGCGCATGGGCATCTCGCGCTCGCTGCGCCAGATCGGGGTGCAGCAGATCGAGGAGGCGGCCAACGGCCGACTGGCCTTGCAACGCCTGCAAGACGAAGCCTTCGACCTGATGCTGCTCGATGTGGAGATGCCCGAGATGACCGGGCTGGAAGTGCTCGAGCAGATGCAGCAAAACCCAAAGCTCAAGGGCTTTCCTGTGATTGTGATTTCTGGCGGGCAGGACATCGAAGATGTGGTGCGCTGCATTGAAATGGGCGCCGACGATTACCTGCCCAAACCCTTCAGCCAGGTGCTGCTCAAGGCACGCCTGACCTCCTCCATCGAGAAAAAACGCCTGCGCGATATGGAGCTGCTGCGCCGCCAACAGTTGCAAGCGCAGCACGAACAGCTAGAAAAAGAGCAGGAGAAAACCGAGAACCTCCTGCTCAACATCCTGCCCCGCTCGGTCTCGCAGCGCCTGAAGGCCGGCGAAAAGCGCATTGCCGACGCCCACCCCGAGGTCTCGGTGCTGTTTGCCGATCTGGTCGGCTTTACCCAGCTGTCCAAAGGACTGTCTGCCGAGCGCCTGGTTGAAATCCTGGACCAGATTTTTTCCGACTTCGACGCCATCGTCGGCGCGGCGGGCGTCGAAAAAATCAAGACCATCGGCGACTGCTACATGCTGGTCGGCGGCGTGCCCGAGCCGCGCCCTGATCATGCGGTGGCGGTGGTGCAGGCCGGTTTTGATATGCTCAACGCCATGGCCCGCATCAACCAGCAGCATGGCACGCAGCTGCAAATCCGGGTGGGCGTCAACAGCGGGCCGGTGGTGGCCGGCGTGATCGGCATGCACAAGTTCACCTATGACCTCTGGGGCAATACCGTTAATGTGGCCAGCCGCATGGAGTCAACCGGCACGCCCGGTCGTGTGCATGTTTCGCCCTCGACCGCCCAGCATCTGGGCCAGCACTTTGCGCTCGAGCCGCGTGGCAGCGTCAGCGTCAAGGGCATCGGCGAGATCGAGACCTTTTTCGTCAATCCCCCGGTGTCGGCGGGCGTGCTGCCATGAAGACCCTGCCGCTGACCCCCGAGCGCTGGTTTGACGGCCTGGCCCAGGCCTGCGCCGAGCTGCGGCGCTCCTGGTCCCAGGACTGGCCCGGCCTGCCCGCAGTTGCCCAGACCTGCATCACCAGCCTGGCGCTCGATGTTCGTGCCACGGCTGAGGTGCAGGCCATGACCGACTTCACCCGGGCGGTGGCCCTGGGCATGGAGGCCCTGCCAACCGATGACGAGCCGAGCTATCACAACCGCCTGCACACCGCCGATGTGATGCTGACCATCACCACCATGCTGCATGTGCTCGGGCCCACCGCCGATGAGGCGGCCCGCCCCTGGGCGGCGGCCACTTTGGCTGCGGCCGCTGCCCACGACTTTGGCCATCCTGGTGGGGTGAACCAGCAGCGCTTTGACATCGAGTCGCGGTCTTGGCGCAGCGTGGCTCAGTATGCCGCCGGCTTGCCTGAGCCCTGGCGTGACCGCATCGAGTCGCTGATCCTCCATACCGATCCGCAGACCGTGCCGGACAACCACGCCCAGGTGGCTGAGCAGGCTTTTGCCTGGACCCAGGCTTGGTGTCAGGTGCTGCTCAATGAGGCTGATATTTTGCTGAGCGCCAGCGCCCGTTTTGGCCCCGATCTCAGCCAGGCCTTGGCGCAGGAATGGCAGCGCGTAGGTTTTGCCGCCCATGCCACTGTCGCCACGCCCGCAGGGCGCGCGCAGTTCCTGCGGTCCATTCGTTTTTCCAGCCCCGCGGCGCTCGCTTTGGCCATGCCCGAGCAGGTTGCCGAGCAGTTGCAGTGATTCATTCCCAAGGGAGTTGTCCGTGAGTTCTAGCCCCATGAATTTTTCGGTGGACCTGGCCAAGGTCGAAGCGATGGGCTCGCTGCCGCCCTACTCGCCGGACGCGATGGCCGCCTATGTGAAGCTGGGGCTGAGCAGCGAGGACAGGCTGTATTACCAGCTGGTCAGCGAGTTGTCCTTGGGCTCAGCCGCATTCAAGCCCGGTACCCATCTGTGCATGCAGGGTCAGCCCGCTCACGACGCCTATGTGGTGCGTCAGGGGGAGCTCGATGTGCAGATCGATGGCGCGAGCTACCGCGTCGGGCCGGGCGCCGTCATCGGTCTGGCTGCGGGTCTGGCCGATATGCCGCACAACATGACCGCCACTGCGGTGACGGTGGTCACCGCCAGCGTGATTCCCGTCTTCAAGGCACTCAAGGCCTTCACTGGCTGCCATCCGGGTTTGCGCGGCATCAATCGCAGCACCGTCATGCGCGTGCTCAACCTCAGTGCCGTGCCGGAGTCTCTCAAATGAGCGCCTTTACCGACGTCAGTTTCGCGGCCGGCGTTCATCTCTTTGATGCCGGCCAGGCGGCCGACAAGCTCTACATCATCAAGCAGGGCAGCGTGGAGCTGCTCGACGGCAAGACGGGTCAGGTGTTTGCTACCTTGAACCCCGGCCAGCCCTTTGGTGAGCAGGCGATATTGGCCGGCGGCGTGCGCAGCGCCACCGCACGCGCCAAAGTCGATACGGTGTGCATGGAGCTGACCGCCACCGGCTTGCAGCAGGTGTTGTCCAAGGAGTCGGACATCAGCCGCATCGTCTTTCGGGCCTTGCTGCTGCAGCTGTACATGGCCAACCGGCTGCGGCAAAAAAGCTAGTTTCAGCCGGCTACCGCTCCGGTCAGACGCTCGAGCGCCTCGCGGTATTTGGCCGCGGTACGGGCGGCCACCTCGGGCGGCAGGGCCGGTGCGGGCGGGGTTTTGTCCCAGGGCTTGCCGTGTATGCGCACCGCCTCCAGCCAGTCGCGCACAAACTGCTTGTCGTAGCTGGGCGGGTTGGCGCCTTGCGCGAAGGCCGCCTCGTAGCCTTCCATCGGCCAGTAGCGCGATGAGTCGGGCGTGAGCACCTCGTCCATCAGGGTGAGCGTGCCGTTTTCATCCAGACCAAACTCAAACTTGGTGTCGGCAATGATGATGCCCTTGGTCAGCGCGTATTCGGCCGCGGCTTGGTAAATCGCAATGCTCACCCGGCGGATCTGATCGGCCAATTGCAGCCCCACGATTTTTTCGACCTGTTCGTAGCTGATGTTCTCGTCATGCTCGCCGACCTCGGCCTTGGCCGCCGGCGTGAAGATGGGCTCGGGCAGCTTGCTCGCGTTCTTCAGGCCTGCGGGCAGCGGCACGCCGCACACCGACTGGCTGGCCTGGTACTCCTGCCAGCCGCTGCCGGCCAGATACCCGCGCACCACCGCTTCGACCGGGATGGGCTTGAGCCGCTTGACCAGCATGGAGCGGCCCTCGATCTGCGGCAACTCATCGGGGCTGACCACGCTCTCGGGCGCCTGGCCTGTGAGGTGGTTGGGGCACAGGTGCCCCAGCTTGTCGAACCAGAACAAGGCCATCTGGGTGAGGATCTTGCCCTTGCCAGCAATGGGCTCGCCCAGGATCACATCAAAAGCGCTCAGGCGGTCGCTGGCCACCATCAGCAGGCGGTCTGAGCCGACGGCATAGTTGTCGCGCACCTTGCCGCGTGCGAGCAGGGGCAGGGAATGCAGGGAGGAGGTGTGCAGGGCGGAGCTGGCGGTCATGGTCGGAGCCTGAAATAAAAAAGCCCGCTGCCTGCGGGCAGCGAGCCTTCGATTATCGGGGTGGCAGCCGCAGTTTCAGTGCACCAGCTGCGCCAGCTCGCCACGGGCGTATTTGGCGGCCATCACCTGCACGCCCTGCACCTTGATCTTGCTGGCTTGGCCCTCGCAGCCAAACTGCTGATATCGGGCCTTGCAAACCTGCTTGGCCGCCTCGCGGGCCGGCTTGAGCCATTCGCGGGCGTCGAATTTGTCGGGGTTCTCCGCCAGGAATTTGCGCGCCGCAGCGGTCATGGCCAGGCGGATGTCGGTGTCGATGTTGATCTTGCGCACACCGTGCTTGATGGCTTCCTGAATTTCCTCGACCGGCACGCCGTAAGTCTCTTTCATCTTGCCGCCGTACTGGTTGATGATGGCCAGCAACTCAGCCGGCACGCTGGAGGAGCCGTGCATCACCAGATGGGTGTTGGGGATGCGGCGGTGTATCTCTTTGACGCGCGAAATCGCCAGGATGTCACCGGTGGGCTTGCGGCTGAATTTGTAGGCGCCGTGGCTGGTGCCGATGGCAATGGCCAGCGCGTCGAGTTGCGTGGCCTTGACGAACACCGCCGCCTCCTCGGGGTCGGTCAGCATTTGGCTGTGGTCGAGCTTGCCTTCGGCGCCCACGCCATCTTCCTCGCCGGCTTCGCCCGTCTCTAGATTGCCCAGGCAGCCGAGCTCGCCCTCGACAGTCACGCCCATCTTGTGGGCCATGTCCACCACCTTGCGGGTGACCTCGACGTTGTAGTCAAAAGAGGCCGGGGTCTTGGCGTCTTCCATCAGCGAGCCGTCCATCATCACCGAGCCAAAGCCCAGATCGATGGCGCCCTGGCAAACCTTGGGTGAGCTGCCGTGGTCTTGGTGCATCACCAGCGGTATGTGCGGCCACTGCTCAACGGCGGCCTGGATCAGGTGCTTGATGAAGGCCTCGCCCGCGTACTTGCGCGCGCCGGCGCTGGCTTGCAGGATGACCGGTGCGCCGACTTCATCAGCGGCGGTCATGACGGCCTGGATCTGCTCGAGGTTGTTGACGTTGAAGGCGGGAATGCCGTAGTTGTTTTCTGCCGCGTGGTCGAGCAGTTCGCGCATGGAAACGAGGGCCATGGTGGGAAGTCCTGGGGATGGGTTGGCAAAAGACCGGGCCGGCGCTGGTAACCGACTGGTAACTGCGACTAGTTTAGCGAGGATCGCGGGCGCAGCACACCATAGCTGAGTGCGCTACTCAGCCTGTATCTGAGCCCCAGCAGATCAAGCCACCCGGCAGATTTTGAGCATATTGGTGCCACCGGGCGCGCCCATGGGTTCGCCACAGGTGATGGCGTAAATGTCACCAGTTTGTACGATGCCGCGCTTGAGCAAATGGCCCTCGGCCTGTTCGAGCGCGGTATCGCGGTCGGCCGAGGTGTCCATCAGCAAGGGTCGCACATTGCGGTACAGCGCCATCTTGCGCTGCGTGCTCAGCTTGGGCGTGAGCGCGTAAATCGGAATGCCGATGTCATGCCGGCTCATCCACAGCGCGGTCGATCCGCTGTCACTCAAAGCCACGATGGCCTTGGCGCCCAAATGCTGGGCGGTGAACAGCGCGCCCATGGCAATGGACTGGTCGATGCGGTTGAAGGTCTTGCCGCTGAAGTCGGCGTCGATCTCGTGCCCGCTGGCTTTTTCGGCTTCCAGGCAGATCTTGGCCATCTCCTCGACGGTCTCCAGCGGATAGCGGCCGGCGGCGGTCTCGGCGCTGAGCATGACGGCATCGGTGCCGTCGAGCACCGCATTGGCCACATCGCTCACCTCGGCGCGGGTGGGCACCGGGTTGACGATCATGCTCTCCATCATCTGCGTGGCGGTGATCACCACCCTGTCATGGGCCCGCGCCATGCGGATCATTTGCTTTTGCAGCGCGGGTACGGTGGCATTGCCCACCTCAACCGCCAGGTCGCCGCGCGCCACCATGATGCCGTCGCTGGCCAGCAAGATCGCCTCCAGATTCGGGATGGCCTCGGCGCGCTCGATCTTGGCGATCAGCGCCGGCTTGTGCTTGAAAGGCGTGGCCGCCACATTGCACAGTTGGCGGGCCATCTCCATGTCGGTGGAGTTCTTGGGAAAGCTCACCGCCACGTAGTCGGCCTGAAAACTCATGGCCGTCTTGATATCGTCCATGTCCTTGGCGGTCAGCGCCGGCGCGGTCAGTCCGCCGCCTTGCTTGTTGATGCCCTTGTTGTTAGAGAGCTCACCGCCGAGCTTGACGGTGGTGTGCACCTGCTCGCCTTTGACCGCATCGACCGTCAGCACAATCAAGCCGTCGTTGAGCAGCAGCACATCGCCAGCCTTGACATCGCGCGGCAGTTCTTTGTAGTCCAGGCCCACGCCCTGCAGATCGCCTGGCTCGGCGCGTGAGGCGTCCAGCACAAAGCGCGCACCTGGCTCGAGCATCACCTTGCCCTCGGCGAACTTGCCGACACGGATCTTGGGCCCCTGCAGATCGGCCATGATCGCCACCTCACGGCCGGCACGCTGAGCCGCCTGCCGCACCAGCTCGGCGCGCTCAATATGGTCTTCGGCCTTGCCATGGCTGAAGTTGAGCCGCACCACATTGACGCCAGCGCGGATCATCTTTTCCAGCAAATCCGGGTCACTGCTGGCCGGCCCCAGGGTGGCAACAATTTTGGTGGCGCGGCTGGGCATGGGTGAGTCTCCTGGAGGGCTAAAGCGCTCCGATTCTCACACAGGGCCTGAGGCCTTGTTACCGATTTGTTACTGAGAGGCTTGGGTGGCTCTCAGATCAGAGCCGACGGCCCTGGATCACCCGCACCAGAACCACCACCACCGCGATCACCAGCAGGATGTGAATCAGGCCGCCCATGGTGTAGGACGAAACCAAGCCCACCAGCCATAGCAGTACCAAGACGGCAGCAATTGTTTCAAGCACGGCAATGGCTCACTTTTTTGTCTTGTCGATTTCATGCCCGATCACCCCGCCGACGGCTGCACCACCGATGGCTCCCGCGGCACTGCCGCCGGTAAGCACCGAGCCGCCGATGGCACCCACCCCGGCGCCAATGGCGGTGTTCTTCTCCTGCTGCGTCATGCCAGCGCAGGCGGCCAGGGTGGCTGCGGTCAGGGCGAGCGCAGCAGTGCGCGCGATACGTGTCGAAGTTGTGGGACGGTGCATGGCTCGGCTCCTTTGAGGGCTTGATGAACACGGGACCGGCAGCCGCTTCTGCGCGGCGGTGGGTCCAAGCAAGCTTAAAAGCCCAGGCCTTCTGAGTCAGTCAGCAATGCGCTTCGATTGCATCAAGAAGTGGCTTGAAGAACCGCGGCCCGGCCCCTTGGCTGTGCTCGGCAGCTGAGGGACGGCTTCAGCGCCTTTGCGGGCCTTAAAGCCGCCCAAGCCGCCGCATCAGCGCTGCAAGACCGATGGCCTGCGTGCCGTAGCGCGTAGGAAAGATCTCCTGCCCGGGGTAGACGAGGTAACGCTGCTCGATGTTCAAATCGTCACAGGCTATGGAAAAACCTTTGCTGAGCGAAGGAGCGCTAGAGCGCTTGATCTCTATGCCCACCAAGGGCCTGCCGCCGCGCTCGAACAGGAGGTCGATTTCGGCGCCGGCATGACTGCGGTAGCTGTAAGGCTGCAAGCCCGGCACAGCCGCGATCAGGTTGTCGATGCAAAAGCCCTCATAGCTGGGTCCGCATACAGGGTGGCCGGCCAGCGCATCCAAATCGCCCAGGCTCAGCAGCGCATGCACCAGGCCACTGTCGCGGACGTACAGCTTGGGCATCTTGACCAGGCGCTTGCCCCCATTGCCACTCCAGGGCCGCAGACGGCGCACCAGTTGCAGATCCACCAGCAAATCAATGTAGCGCTCCACGGTGGGGCTGCTCACGCCCAGGCTGCTGGCCAGGCGGCTTTGTTGGAGCAAGGCGCCTTGCTGATGCGCCAGCATCGTCCACAGGCGCCCCACCGACTCTGTAGGCAAACGCGGCGCAAACATCGGCACATCGCGCTGCAAATAGCTGCGCACGAAATTCGCACGCCAACGCAGGCTGGCCGCGTCGCTCTTGGCCAAGAGGCTTTCGGGAAAGCCGCCGCGCAGCCATAAGGCGTCCAAGCCGGTGTCGGGCCACTCCAGCGCATGGATCGGCCCCACCTCCAGGTAGGCAATGCGTCCTGCCAGGGTTTCGCTGCTTTGCCGCATCAGATCAAGCGAGGCCGAACCCAGAACCAGAAAATGACCGGCGCGCTGACCGGCGCGGCGGCGCTCGTCGATGATGCCCCGCAGCACTTCGAACAAGTCTGGCATCCGGTGAATCTCGTCGAGGATCACCAGCTTGCTGCCCTGGGCTCGCAAAAAGGCATCGGCGTCGGCCAAGCGCAGGCGGTCTGCCGGGCGTTCCAAGTCCAGGTAAGTGGTGCCCTGAGGCCAGGATTCGGCCAGGGTCAGTGCCAGGGTGGTCTTGCCCACCTGACGCGGCCCGAGCAAGACCACGGCAGGCGACTCCTGCAGAGCAAGGTTTAAAGCATCCAGGCTAGAGCGTCTCAGCATCATTGAAATTCTAACGTCTACCGCTAGAATTTCAATGTAAAAATACAGCGCACGGGGCTTTTTATGAGAAGCGGCGCGGCCACGAGGCCGCGCGGCATGAGCGCCTGAAATTGCGCCTGCGCACAAGCTGGGGCATGATGGCCCGCAGGCCCGCAGGCCCGCAGGCCCGGAACGCCTTGCGCCTAGCCACTCCACGCCATCACCGCCCATCCAGCCATGAACACCACGCTTGAAGTCACCGGACAGTGCCACTGCGGCTCGATTTCCTTTACCGCTCTGGTGGACCCCAGCAAAGTCCTGGTCTGCCACTGCGCCGATTGCCAGCAGTTTTCCGGCGCACCCTTTCGCGCCGTCTTGCCCACGCTGGCTGAGCAGGTTCAGGTCTCGGGCCAGCCCCGGCACTACATCAAGGTGGCCGCCAGCGGCAATCGCCGGGCGCAGGCCTTCTGCCCGGAATGTGGCACCCATCTGTATGCCACTGAGGCCGATCAGCCCAAGACCATGAACCTCAGGCTGGGCTGCGTCAAAGAAAGGGCGCAGCTGGCTCCGTCGGTGCAGATCTGGGGCCAGTCGGCCATGCCCTGGCTGGCTCAGATGCACGGCAAGCCGGTGCATGGGCAGGGCCTGGCCAGCCCTTTGATGACGAATTCCGTCTAACTTGTCGGCACGCCGGGTCGATGGCGGCGATCATCCAGATTCATCACGAGCACTTTAAAAATGCACCCAGCCGTCCTGCAGTTCTGGTTTCATGAAGTCACTGCCGCGCAATGGTGGAAGGTCGACCCCGCTTTTGACCGCCTGATTGCCGAGCGCTTTGGCGAACTGCACCAACAAGCTTGCAAGGCCGAGCTGTTTGATTGGCGGGCCGACCCGCACGGACGCCTGGCCGAGGTGATCGTGCTCGACCAGTTCTCCCGCAACATCTACCGCGGCCAGCGCGGCGCCTTCGAGGCCGACCCATTGGCTCTGGCCCTGGCCCAGACGGCGGTGGCCGCAGGCGACGACCTGGCCCTGAGCGAGGCCGAGCGCGCCTTTTTGTACATGCCCTATATGCACAGCGAATCGCGCCGCATCCACGCTGTTGCCGACGAGCTGTTCAAGGAGCGCGCGTCCAAGGACAGCCACCAGTTCGAGCTCAGGCACAAAGCCATCATCGACCGCTTCGGCCGCTACCCCCACCGCAACCAGATCCTGGGCCGAACATCTA
>Ga0164293_10004498_pt1 | contig 11923 bp, 11 predicted proteins | sample GEODES118metaG_FD_111487 | JGI IMG/M metagenome (GOLD analysis project Ga0164293, IMG submission 111487) | Eutrophic lake water microbial communities from Lake Mendota, Wisconsin, USA - GEODES118 metaG | ecosystem: Environmental > Aquatic > Freshwater > Lake | place: USA: Lake Mendota... | reverse complement strand
GGGTGCCGCCCAACCGATACCAATTTGGTTTGATGGCCGTGCAAGTTGTGCGCGCGCAAATTCGTCGTCAATGATGAGCTGATGAATGGGGTCAGCTCCCATTCCATACGGAGCGGGCCAATGCGGAGCCACATACCCGCTCTCTGCCAACTCTCTATTAGTGGGTGCCGGATGGTCCGCTATCCACTGACGAACAGCACGCCGGCGCGGGTCGTCGGGGCCTGGCAAAAGTTCGTCCATGTGGTCAGAGTAAGCGGTCGGGACTACGGTGAACTACATGAGCCAATTGACATATGACGGAAAAGTTGCAGTAATCACCGGTGCAGGTGGCGGTCTTGGTCGCCAACACGCACTTCTTCTCGCATCGCGGGGCGCACTGGTCGTTGTCAACGACCTTGGCGGCACCGTCGACGGATCGGGTGCAGATTCAAGTGCAGCACAAAAGGTTGTCGATGAAATTCGTGCCGCTGGCGGAGAAGCCGTTGCGAATCACGACAGCGTGTCCACCCCCGAAGGCGGCGAAGGAATCATTCAGACAGCCATCGATGCATACGGCCGCGTTGACATCGTGATCAATAACGCAGGAATCTTGCGCGACAAGACATTCCACAACATGACACCAGATCTTGTTGACCCCGTCATCGATGTTCACTTGAAGGGCGCATTCAATGTCACTCGTCCCGCATGGATTCGTATGCGTGAACAGGGCTACGGACGCATTGTCTCCACATCTTCTGCCGCAGGCATCTTTGGAAACTTTGGACAGGCCAACTACGGCGCAGCAAAGATGGGCCTTGTCGGATTCTCACGAGTACTTGCTGCCGAAGGTGCTAAGTACAACATAAAGGCAAACGTCATTGCGCCACTCGCACTCACACGTATGACCGAAAATCTCATGGGCGCAGTGGGCGACAAACTTGATCCCGCTCTCGTTACGCCAATTGTTGCGTGGCTGTCGCACGAAGACTGCGACGTATCGGGCGAGATTTACTCCGTTGGCGGTGGCCGTGTTGCTCGCGTGTTCATCGGTGAGACGCAGGGTTACTACACCCCACATCTTTCTCTTGAAGACATCCGCGATAACTGGGAACAGATTCGCAATACCGACGGCTACCAAATTCCGGCCAACCTTCCCGAAGAGACGGCCATGTTCTTCAACGTTCTGAAGTAAGTGTCCACCGAGTCGGTTGACGAATTCCGTGTTCGCGCGGCGGCGTGGTTGGCAGAACACCGCCACCATGCGCCTCGCGACTACGGCGCAATCTGTCCGCCCGATCTCATTGACGCAGCTGTCGAGTGGCAACAGCTCATCTATAACGCTGGCTTCGCTGGCCTTCACTGGCCGACGGAACACGGCGGGCAAGGGCTGTCCCCTGTACATCACGGTGCATGGGTAGAAGAGTGCGCAAAGGCCAGTGTGCCGCCACTTCTCAACATGGTGGGCCTTGTACTCGCTGGCGGAGCAGTGATGGCATTCGGTTCCGACGAACAAAAGCGACGACATCTTCACTCAACACTCACCGCCAACAGTGTGTGGTGCCAATTGTTTAGTGAGCCTGGCGCTGGCAGTGATCTTGGGTCTCTCGCCACCCGCGCAGAACGCGATGGAGACAACTTCATCGTCAATGGGCAAAAAGTGTGGTGCAGTGGCGGACGATGCAGCAACTGGGGCATCCTCATGGCGCGCACCAACCCCGACGCACCAAAACATGAAGGCATCTCGTTCTTCTTAATTCCGATGGACCTCCCCGGAATTGAAGTTCGGCCACTTCGACAAATGACAGGTGAATCAGAATTTGATGAAGTGTTCTTTACCGACGTTCATCTTCCCGCTGAACATCTCATCGGCCCACTGCACGGTGGTTGGGGTGTAGGAATGGCGGTTCTCACCAACGAACGCGGCCACATCGGAGCCAGTGTCATTGGGTTAGAACGACGACTTGAATCAATCGCTGCTCTTGGCCGTGGACGTGGACTTGATGCATCGCGAAGAGATGAGCTTGTGTCACTTTTGTCTTTAGGAACCGCATTCAAAGCAATGGCACAAACTCAAGGACCCGTTGCTTCCACTGCATCGTCGTTAATGAAACTTGGAATAACGGAAATGATGTTCGGAGTGGCCATGCTGCGTGGGGACATTTCTGGTGCAGATGCCATGTTGGACGGATCAGACGCAACCGGGATGCTCGCCGCGCCTGGCGGTCGCATTGCTGGCGGCAGCAGCCAAGTGCAGCGCAACATCATCGGAGAACGTCTCCTCGGATTACCGCGAGAACCAAAATGACTCAACACATTGCGTGTACCGACAGCACATTGATTCCTTCGATCGATGGAGTCACCATTGCACTTCATGATTTCGGGGGGGCAGGTTCACCGGTTTTGCTCTCTCACGCCACGGGTTTTCACGCACACTGCTGGGAACCACTTGCCGCAGACCTACGTAGTGACCATCACGTTGTTGGTTTTGACCATCGCGGATACGGCGATGCAGAAACAGTTGACCCCGCACATCTTGAATGGCGTGACTACGGAATCGATGCACTTGCAGCTGCGCGCGCGTTGTCTGCGCAACATGGCGGTGCACCACTCGTAGGAATTGGTCATTCAATGGGCGGGGCTTCTCTCCTAATGGCGTCGCTTGTTGAACCATCACTCTTTACGGCGTTGTTTGTTTTTGAACCCATCGTGTTTCCACCCGCCGATCCCGCAGATGGCGACCGTCCACCAAACCCACTTGCTGGTGGAGCGCGCAAACGAAAAAGCACCTTCCCCAGCTTCGAAGCAGCGCTCGAGAATTTCTCTTCAAAGCCCCCAATGGCGTCGTTTCATCCGGTAGCGCGCGAAGCGTACGTTCGGCACGGTTTCAAACCCGCTGCCGATGGAAGCGTTGAGTTGAAATGTTTGCCAGAGCATGAGGCACGCACGTACGAAACTGGTGGCTCGCACGGGACATGGGAAGACCTCACTCGCGTCTCCGTACCCACGTGGGTCATTGCTGGCGCACAAGCACCGTTTCAGCCCTCAAGCATTGCGCCACGAATCGCAGAACTCATTCCGAACTCAACATATGTTCAGTACGACGACATGGGACATTTTGGGCCGCTCGAAAATCCACATGAACTCGCCATACTTGTTCGCACAACACTTGCAGCACATCAATGACAACTTTCGACGACGCCGGAGATCGGCTGCTTGAACCACTGCGAAACAACTCGCTCTCCGTTCGTTTCTTCAATGCCGCAAGCACCATTGGTGACTTCAGCATTGTGTGGCACATCATCGGACTTCTTTACGCAATTGGCTCACTTCACAGACTGCGTGAAGCACTCGCACTGTCTCTTGCCCTTGGTGCAGAGAGTCTCATTGTTAATCAAGGAATCAAACGCATCTTCCGGAGAGAACGCCCCACCACTTCAGGCGACCACCGATTCGATGTTCGCACTCCAAGCACTTCCAGTTTCCCTAGCGGCCACGCATCATCTGCCACATTCGCCGCTGCAATCCTTACGTCATACACGGGATGGCCACTTGTTCTTCTGTGGGTGGCAATTGCACTCGTTGTAGCCCTGAGTCGCGTAGTGGTTCGTATTCACCATCTCAGCGACATTGTGGGCGGAATCACTACCGGCGCAATCCTTTCAGTGCCTGCTCTTGTCATTCTTTCATCAGTGTTTTCATAACATCGAAGGGAATACGTTCTCTCCCTCGTAGGTTGAGGTCACTATGACTCGCACATTCGGACTCACGTACGACTACCGATGCCCATTTGCTCGCCTTGTCCATGATCATGTTGTCGAGGGCCTGCGTGCAGGTGCCGACTGGAATGTCACATTCCTTCCGTTCTGCTTGGGCCAAGCACACGTAGAAGAAGGCGACCTCGATATTTGGGAACGTCCCGAAGAAGACTCTGGACTTTTTGCCTTACAACTCTCCATATCGCTTCGCGATCAGCAGCCTTCGTCATTCATCGACTTTCACCAAGCCATGTTCAATCACCGACACATGGGCGGAGGGTCACTGAAAGACACCGCGGTTCTCTCTCGCATCATCACCGAAGCCGGCGCAGACCCAGCATCTGCAATTGCCGACGTCGAAACGGGACGACCACTTGCCGTCATCAAGGACGAGCACACCCGCTTTGTGCACTCTCACCAGGTATGGGGAACTCCAACCTTCATCGTGGATGACAAAGCTGTCTTTGTACGCCTTCTCGACCACGCCCATGGCGATGCCGCCCTCGCAACCGCTGCTATCAACCGAATTCTCGACGACATTGACTGGCCCATTCTGAACGAGTTCAAGCACACCAGCGTGCCCATGTAACGGTTGTAGGTTGGTCTGCATGGCCGACCACGAAAAGCGAATGAGTGATACCGAGTCGCTGATGTGGCGCCTCGAGAAAGACCCTCACCTGGCGTCCACTTTCGGCAATGTCACCATTCTCGATCGTCCACCAAATATGGATCTGCTGTACGCGCGCATGGAACGCACCGCGCTGCTTTTTCCTCGCCTGCGCCGTCGCGTGCTTCCTGCTCCAGGAAACTTTGGTAATCCAACATGGGTCGACGACCCCACATTTGATATTCGCTACCACGTTCGCCATATCTCACTTGCCGAACCGGGCGACATGCGTCAACTACTCGACCTTGTCACTTTGCTCATTGCAGATCCCTTCGATCGATCACGACCACTGTGGCATTTCATCATCGTCGATGGTCTTCAAGGTGGCCGCAGTGCATTAGTGCAAAAACTGCATCACACCGTCACCGATGGTCAGGGAGGTGTTGAACTTTCAATGCACTATCTCGACCTTGAACGAGACCCCGGCCCACTTCCTGCCATTGACCCCGCCATTGCTAATGCAGCCGTAGACATCTCGTCTCCCGACGCCACCGAAGCACTGCGCGGCGCGATGACAGATTCACTGCGTCTTCCGCTGTCGGTTCTCAAACAAGTGCGTGATGTCCTGAGCGATCCATCACTCATCGGAACTATCGGATCTTCTACTTCGGCAACAGTGAAGGGTCTGCTCGCCCAACTCAGCGAAACCGACGGCTCACGCTCACCACTGTGGACGCAGCGTTCACTTCGACGTCGATTTGAAACAGCTCGTGTCTCGTATTACGACATGCGTGGAGCGTCGAAAGCCCTGGGCGGAACACTGAACACAGCCTTCGTCACTGCTGCAGCACATGCATCCGGCAGATACCACCGAGAACTTGGTGCGCCCGTGGAATCGCTTCGCGCCTCTATGGCAATTAGCACTCGCACCGAAGGCAGTGGTGGTAACGCCTTCACGCTTGCACGCATGTTGGTGCCTACATCTGAAATGCCTCTCCCCGAGCGTTTCGCTGCTGTCAACGAGATCTTGCAATCAGCGCGCAATGGTTCAAGTAATGGTTCTCTTGAAGCGATTGCAACTGTGTCCACCATGTTGCCCACCTCGGTCATCACACGACTTGCTCGTGCTCAGGCCGAAACTGTCGACTTCGCAACGTCCAACGTTCGAGGTGCTGGTGTTCCCCTTTTCGTCGGTGGCGCAAAACTGCTGGAGAACTTTCCCGTTGGCCCGCTTGGCGGTGTCGCATTCAACCTCACGCTCATGTCATACATGGGGAGCATGGATGTGGGAATCAACATTGACGAAGCAGCAGTAGAAAGCCCGTCGCTCTTGCGCGATTCGCTGGTGGAATCATTCGCAGAACTTGCGTCGTATGCGCCAAAGGGCATCGACTCATCACCATCACCGAGCAGCGATGACTCTAAAGAAAAAACGACTAAGCGTCGGTGGTGGCAGCGCTGGCGCTAAGCAGTGTGCGCAAGTCGAGGAGCAAGTCTCCGACTTCAACGGCAGACACCAATTCGCGGCGCAGCATCTCGGCGAGTGCCTTGTCGATGACAGCAATCGCTTCGGTAATGACCGATTCGCGGGTGTCAAGCATGTGGAGCTCCTCTCGAAGTGCGGGGATGGAACCAGAGGTACTGGGTCCGCCCGCTTCCCTCATCGTACAGATGGGGCACACCAAAAAGTGGACACCCTCCTGCACCGGATGAATAACTCTGGTGACGCTTGCCATAAGGTCTGACACATGAATTTTGAGGGAACCACCACCGTTGTTACTGGTGCCGCAAACGGAATTGGCGCTGCGCTCTCGCGACGCTTTCATGCTGCGGGCGCTCGCGTTGTCGTTGCAGACCGCGACGCCGAGAACTTGAAGAAGATTGAAGCCGAGCTGAATGCACTTCGACCCGACTCCGCATTTGCCGTAGTTGCAGACATCAGCACCGAAGCAGGCAACGTTGCGCTTATCAATGCAGCCCGGGAGAAGTTTGGGTTTATCCACTTGTTCTTCGCAAACGCTGGTGTAGCAGTAGGAACTTTCCTCGAAGACACCGATGAAGCCACGTGGAACATGGCCATGGATATCAACCTGCACTCACATCGATGGGCCGCCAAACACCTCATCGGCGATTGGCTCGCTGCAGGCGAAGGGTACTTCTGCAGTACTGCATCGGCTGCTGGCTTGCTGTCGCAAATTGGTAGCGCCACATACAGCGTGTCGAAGCACGGCGCCGTTGCGTTCGCAGAGTGGATGTCCATTACATACGGTGATCGCGGAGTCCGCGTGACGTGTTTGTGTCCGCAGGGTGTGAACACCAATATGTTGAACCCACCAGGTCGTGAAGACGGAATAGACAAGCGCGGTGGCGACGTAGTGAAGGCATCAGGTGCAGTTCTTGAACCACATGAAGTAGCCAACATTGTGCACGCCACCATCGTGGCCGAAAAGTTCCTGGTAATGCCTCACGCAGAAGTGCACACGTATGAACAGCGAAAAGTTGCCGACCGTGATCGTTGGTTGGCAGGTATGCGCAAACTGCAAAGCAGAATTTTTCAGGGATAACAATTCCATTTAGGGGGAAACAACATGGGAGTTCGTCTCGAACCATCCGATGAATACATGCATGAACTTGGACCTGAATCCAACTTCAACGAAAGCATGTACATCAACTGCTTCGACCCCACAACAAAAGTTGGTGGTTGGTTCCGCATGGGCAACCGCGCCAACGAGGGGTACGCAGAAATGACCATCTGTTTGTATCTGCCAAATGGTCGTGTGGGCTTCATGTTCAAGAGACCAAACATTGACAACAACGATGCACTCGATGCTGGTGGTCTCACTTGGACAATGGTGAAGCCATTTGAAGAGTTGAAAATTGATTACGTGGGCAAAGTTGTGGTGCTCGACAACCCACACGACATGGCAGATCCGAAAGCTGCATTTGCAAACAACCCATTTGCCGAATGCGAAGCCCACATCACATTCACGGGCAAAGGCCGCAGCAGCATGTTCGGCGGCGAACCCGACACCCCACACGAGACTCCAGGCGAAGAATTTGCGAAGGGCCACTACGAACAACTTGTTGAAGCCCATGGCTCGTTGCGAGTCGGTGACGAAGAATGGGACATCAACGGATTTGGTCTTCGCGACCATTCATGGGGTCCGCGCTACTGGCAAGCCCCTTGGTACTACCGATGGCTCACTGCAAACTTTGGCGAAAACCTCGGATTCATGGCCAGTCGTGTGGCAAAGAAAGACGGCCCCGGATCACGCGGCGGATTCGTCTGGGACAACGGACAGATTCATCTCTGTGACGATGTACAAATTTCGACCGAGACTGTGGGCGACGAGAACTACCACGACATTGTCACGGGCGTTATTCGTTCGTCTCGCTCCGGCAAAGAGTGGCATTTCAAGGGCGACGTAGAAAGCCTTATTCCGCTGCGTAATCGTCGACAAGACCCCGAGGGCAACTGGCTGATGACTCGTATCAGCGAGGGTATGACCCAGTGGACCATTACAGAAGGTGAACACGCCGGAGCAACTGGCTTCGGAATGTCTGAATACTTAGACCAGATCATCGACGGCACTCCCGTCGGCCTCGCCGAATAAACCGCCATCGGTCGCAAGTAGCAAACCGCAACTAAAGACCGACACACGCGCTCGTTACGGTGGGGCCATGCGTCTTCCACGTTTTGTACTTGCCCTTGCACTTCTCGGCACACCTATTGCAACAGTTGCTGTCACAGCAACGTCAGCATCAGCCGATCCATTTACGTACACGGCAATCTCTGTCGCAACTCGCGGAGCATGCGCGCTTACACAAGACGGAATCGTTGTGTGTTGGGGCGACAACCCAGACCGATGGGTTTTCCCCGACAAACCAGTCGGCATGGTGCGCACACCAACAAAAATCTCTCTCCCCGGCGGATTGAAGTGGAAGTCAATCAACTCCGGCGAGGCATACGCCAATTGCGGCATTGCAGAAAACGATCGCGCCTATTGCTGGGGTAACCATCACATCGGCACATACTTCTCGCCAACATCTCGAACACCAGTTGAAGTTGAGTTCCCCGCCAACATTCGCGTCACCGACGTACAAAGCGGATACTCAACAGCGTGCGCAACAACTACAACGTCAGAGTTGTGGTGCTGGGGTGACGCGCACTATCTCGGAGACGGAAGCATCGACCCTGTTCGAATCCCTGTCCGTATCCCTATGCCCGACAACAACCCCATCAAGAGATTCAATATGGGTGGCGGTGGCGTATGCGCTGTCACCACTGCGCACAACATGTACTGCTGGGGAAACAACAACGAAGGCCAACTCGGACTCGGGTACTCACAGCAGTTTCCCTATTCATATTCATGGACACCAGTGCTTGTTCCTGCACCCGCAGGCGAACAATGGGACCAACCGTCATATGCCGGCGGCCGTTTGTGTGCACTCACCGTCAGCGGCGCTGGGTACTGCTCCGGAGATAACTACAACGGATCCTTTGGTAACGGCACATACAACGACAGCATGCGATTCACAAAAATGGTTGTGCCCGATGGGGAACGCCTGGTCACACTTGCCACTGGTTGGTACCACACATGTGTCGGCACCGAGAGCGGAAAAATGTGGTGCTTTGGTCGAGGCGACTACGGCGAACTTGGCACTGGCACATCATTAGGTGGCCTCACATGGCGAACACCATTCGTTCCTGCCGGCGTGCGGTTTGTGTCCTTCGATGCTGGCGTTGCCGGTACATGTGCACTCGACACCACTGGTCGCATCTGGTGCTGGGGAGGCATGAATTGGACTCCACAAACTCCGACGCAACCATCTGCGGGGTACTTCCCCGAACTCATTCCACCGGTTGGATCACCGTCCGTTATTGCTACAGGCAGTACAGCGGTCGATGCTGAAGTAGCCACCATTACTGGTCAAGTAAATCCAAATGGTTATGCCAGCACAGTTGTTGCAGAAGTCAGCACTTCGCCATCGTTCGCAACTCTCTCCCGACACAACATCACAGCTTCGTTCCCTAACGATGTATACATTCCCACTACTTTCTCCCTTCGGCTCACATCACTTGCCCCACGAACCACCCACTACGTTCGCCTTGTCGCCACCAACACATTCGGGGCGGTCACCGGAGCAGCTACGTCCTTCACAACCCTTGGTGAAGAACCCACGGTGAACACGGTGACGGCATCCGAACTCACGGGCAACGAAGCATCTCTCACCGTTTCGCTCAACGCGAATCGATTGGCGTCAACCGCATATCTCCAGGTGTCCACAGAGCAGTCCTTCGCCACCAATGTGTCCAACTATTCGGTTGAACCTTTCTCTGGCAACACCGTGGTTGAACGTGTTCACGCTCTGTCGAATCTCGCTCCCAACACCACGTATTACATACGCGGAATTGCCACCAACAGACTCGGCACAACCACAGGATCAACTAGCCAATTCACCACCGTTGGTTCCCGTCCTAGCGCGACCATTACATCAACGTCTGCCACCATCAGCAGCATCACAGTGGCTGCCGATCTCAACTCCGGACTCGTTCGCGGTGAGGCATACGCCGAAGCGTCAACATCGCCGTCATTCACAACAGTAATCAGGTCTTCTTCACAATCCTTCACATCGCGCGGCCCATCTGCAACAACATTCGTTATCGACGGCCTCAACTTCCGCACTGACTATTGGGTACGAGTCGTAACCACCAATGCGGTGGGAAGCCACACAACAACAGCTCAACAGCAACGCACTCGCGGAGGCGTACCTACCATCAGAATCACATCAATAGAGGCTGGCTTGCGTGCCGCAGAAGCCCACCTCATCGTCGACTCCACCGGACTTCAGACATTTGTCAAGGTACAGGTATCGGAGAACGCCGACATGAGTGATGCCACGGAATACTTCGTTTCATCAAGTTCGTCACAGTCAGAAACGTATGCACACGCAACATTCCAGAATCTTGCGCCCCGCACTACCTACTACGCAACAGCAAGCGCCACCAATCAACTAGGAACTGCTCGCACCAGCACCATCCGATTCACTACACAAACACCAATCGGAATTGCCATCAATAACGATGCCGAAGAAACAACTTCGGCAACCGTCGACATCTTTATCAATCCCCCCACCGCCGCTGTGGCCTATCGCATCTCGAACAATTCCAATTTCCGAAACGCCAAAGTGTTTGAACCAGCAAGCCCCATTAAGTGGGAACTCCTTGCTTCTGACGAGCCCGAAGTGGAACGCACTGTCTATGTTCAGGTGTACTTCGCAAACGGCCAGGTCATGGTGTTCGAAGATTCCATCACGCTCATTACCGATGTTGAAGTACCCGACGACGATGCCCCAATCATCGAAGCGCTTCGCTCAACACGTGTCGCAGCATCAGCTACTGCATCCACCAGTACGTCGCGATCAACGTCGGCACTCTCCATCACGGTGCGCGACCGCCGTTCAGGTGTCACACGAATTGAAATGAAGGCTGGGTCACGCACCATCGTGGCAAAGGTCGATGCGGCTCGCCGCGGTTCGTATTCGCTCAACGTTCCGAAAGGCGTGAAGACTGTCCGCGTTCGTCTACGAGACGCCGCAGGCAACTACTCAAAGTGGAAGAGCGTCACACTTCGTTAATCAAGATCAGAACGCAACAAGAAGCGTTCTGCAACCGACGAGTCCCCGATGACTTCCACAATGTCAATGGGGAGTCGGCGCCACAACACCAACAAAAGATCAGATGCGGTGCCGCGTAACGCCACCGAGCCCTTCTTATGCTCGCGCGTGACTACCATCTCCAAACCATCGCCCGGCGTCAACAACCACTCACCTTCCACATCGGTGCAATGCACGTGTACCGATCCACCAATAATTGGCTGACCTTCTCGAACAAGCGGTGTCATCACATACAGAAACTCGTCAATTCCATCACTCGCAAATTCGGGGGCAATCTCGGGTCGAAGCCCCGCCGCCCATCCGGCATCCCACGCATGCACCGCGGTTTCATGAGCCATTCGTCGCGTCAGCCACGCAATGTTCTGCGGGCCGGCCCACGTCCAGCAGGGTTGATCGGGAGAAAGCGTTGACACTGTCGACACAAGATGTGAGACACCTTCTTCGTACCACCGAATCATGTCCATCTCTTCAGGACGCTCGTCGCGCAGTGTTTCTGTTCGCGTTGTTGTGCCGGACAAGGCCATGGCCGTCCAGAAGCGATGTACTTCTCCCACATGCCACAACAAATCTGCAACACGCCATGAACCACAGGCGCGCACTGGCGCATCAAGAGAGAGGCGTGCGGCCCGCGCTATTTCTGCGCCGTGAAACTCAACGGCACGCACGTAATCGGCGTGCTGCATTACAGACCCTTTACAGCGTCAGCCAGTTCTTGCCATTGCTTCATGGGCAAGACACCTGGTGTTGCTGTGAGCACCTGCACACATACATGGTCGGCGCCGGCATCAAGATGTTCGCGGATTCGGCCGACGATGACATCCATGGACCCTCGCGGAACAATCGCATCCATCAAACGATCTGCGTGTCCCGTGATCTCTTCATCTGAATAACCAAAACGCTTCAG